>VOFJ01002956.1_pt1 | contig 61258 bp, 70 predicted proteins | sample 5384081 | NCBI WGS metagenome assembly VOFJ01 (sample SAMN12384729, study PRJNA508395) | human gut metagenome | isolation source: healthy gut I | host: Homo sapiens | reverse complement strand
ATGGCGTTACATCTCCAGTCGTGGAGATCGGCAGCATCAGCAGCAGCGCTCCGAGCAGAATGACCCCGGCAAAACCTAATATGATAATTTGAAAAGACGAAAGGCGGCGCTTTCGACGAATAATCTCTTCCGGCATAAAGGCAGCTCCTTATCAGCATTGATACTATAATTAGTATACAGTCAGAGATTTTAAGAGCGGATAAGGGATGCTTGCAGCGCATTAAGATTGGATAAAGAACGACGGTCCAATCCCCTACCCTGCCTTCAGACAAAGCCGCCCACTGTTCATAAATCATAAACAGTGGACGGTCCGGCTTTTATGGATCAGAGTGCGGCGCGGCGGCGATTGTCAGCATGCACTCTACGAACAGCTTTCCGCATTCATCCCGCTGATCAGAAAGGATAAATCTAGGGTGTATCTGAAAACTCCCAACGCACCCGGACAGCGGGCCTTTTTGCGGTGCGCCGCGTCATTTTTCCTTGAAATACGTCAGTATTCCTGCGAAAAAATGTCTTGCGCAACGCAAAAATCCCTCGCTGCCGGTCACATCATGAGTTTTCAGATACACCCTAGGAAATGGCGATATTTTCCTAGGCGTCCAACTTCATTTTACAATCGACCAAAAATAATTTCCGCAAAGAGTAAATCCCGCCGTGCGGCAGAAAATAAATCAAAACGCTTTCTGCTTGAAACGCTTATTTTGTAGAAAATGATGCTTGACGTGTCTTGCAGAAAGGACTACACTGGCGCCATAAAAATCATGGAGGTGCAATGCAATCATGAAGCTTGCATTTTTTGATACGAAACCCTACGACAAGCCCGGCTTTGACGAGCATATTGCCGGAACGGACATTGAGATCAAGTATTTTGAGACGAGACTCGGCGAGGACACCGTCCAACTGGCAAAGGGCTTTGACGGCGTATGCGTGTTCGTCAACGACACGGTGAATGAGAAGGTCATAAACGAACTTTATGATCTGGGCGTTCGGGTCATCGCGCTGCGGTGCGCGGGCTTCAACAATGTGGATACCAAAGCCTGTCTTCGGAAAGCTCCATGTGTTCCGTGTTCCTGCGTACTCGCCCTACGCGGTGGCGGAGCACGCGATGGCGCTGCTGCTGACCGTCAACCGGCACACAAACAAGGCGTATATCCGCACGCGCGACTTCAATTTCAGCCTGTCCGGGCTCACCGGCTTCGACCTGCACGGCAAGACCGTCGGCGTGGTCGGCACGGGCAAGATCGGCAGAATTTTCGCGGAGATCTGCAAGGGCTTCGGGATGCGCGTACTGGCATACGATAAATTCCCGAATCCGGAAAGCGACCTTGACTATGTGGAGCTGCCGGAGCTTCTGCGGCAGGCGGACGTGATTTCGCTCCACTGCCCGCTCACCGACGAAACGCGGCACATGATCGACGCGGACGCCATCGCGCAGATGAAGCCCGGTGTCGTGCTCGTGAACACGTCCCGCGGCGGTCTGGTGGATACCGAGGCACTGATCGAGGGGCTGAAAAGCCGCAAGGTCGGCGCGGCGTGTCTGGATGTGTACGAGGAAGAGGGAGACCTCTTCTACGAGGACTGCTCGGAGGAGATCGTCGCAGACGACACGCTGGTGCGGCTGATTTCCATGCCGAACGTCATCGTCACCTCGCATCAGGCGTTCCTCACAAAAGAAGCGCTCAGCAACATCGCCGCGACGACCGTGGACAACCTCCTGAAATTCGAGCGCGGCGAGCCGTCGCCAGATACCGAGGTCTGCTACCACTGTGAGCGGAAGGAAGCCTGCCGCAAGGCGCGCGACCAGAAGTGCTTCTGAGATAAAAATAGCAAGAACCGGCGTACCGTCCGATTGGGCGATACGCCGGTCCTTTTTTCGAAATTCAGGATTTTGTCTGGTCTTCCTGCTCCTGTAGCTTCTTTTCCAGTGCCGACTGCTTTGCCAGGATCGCGTTGACCTTGTCGTGGAGGTCTTCGATCATGATCTCGGTTTTCAAATTGACCTTGTAATCGTTCTCCGCGCGGCGGCGGTCCTTTTCCTCCTGCCGGTTCTGGCTCATCATGATGAGCGGCGCCTGAATGGCCGCGACGCAGGACAGAACCAGATTGAGAAGAATAAACGGATACGGGTCAAAGGCTTTCGCGGCAAGAATCGTATTGATGACCATCCACAAGATCAGCACGCCCGTAAACGCAAAGATGAATGCCCAGCTGCCCGCAAATTTTGCGATCGCGTCCGCCGCGCGCTGCCCGAGCGTGTATTTTTCCGTTGCAGGACTTTCGGAAATTTTGCTGTCTGCCAGCAGGTTCAGAACTTCCTCGTCCGACATATCGTGCTGGATGTCTTTGAGAACTTCCTTCAGGAGCTTTCGGTTTTCTTTCATTCGCCTTCCCCTTCTTTCCGGGATTTTCTTCATTATACTCCGCTCCCCCCGACGCGGTCAAGCCGCTTGTCCGGCACGGGCGCTGGGGCTGTCTGCCGCAAAGCAGGAAAATGCCCGGAGGCAGAAGACCTCCGGGCATTTTCTGACTGAAAACGTTACGGCGTATAGCTTCTGGCCAGGACAGTCAGCTCGCCGTGTTCGATGGTCGCCAACGTGTTGTTGGCGGTGAAGCCGGGTTCAGACGCAGCCAGCTTTGCAAGGTCCGACGCGGCATACGTCTTCGTCCGGATGCTCAGGAGTCGGAATTGTCCGTCAGGACAAAGCCTTCCGCGACCGGCACGGTGATCTTGCCAAGCTCGTGATACGACTTCGCATCGTCCATGCCAACGGCATAATAAACGCCGCTGTCATCGCTCGTCAAATCGACGCCGCCCTGCTCCAGGCCTCCGTTGATGGTGACAAAGCCGTTCTCGTCCTCTCTGGACGTGACGACCATGTCCTTGCCGTCCACAACGATCGTATCGCCAACGGCAAGCTGCGCGATATCGACCATGTCATAGATGTCGTAATCATAGACCGTCAGCGTGAGTTCCGTTTTGCCGTCGGTTTCGGAAATGTCGTCTGCGCCGAAGCTCACCGCGACAGTCGCATCGGTCAGCGCGTTCAGATCAAGGCTTTCTGGCATCGGCTCGACGCGCTTTGCCTCCTGTGCGGGCTGCTGCTCTTCCGAAGCCTGTTCTTCTCCCGCCTGTTCAGAAGCGTCCGGCTGCCCGGTCGTTTCTGCGGCAGGAGTGTCCTGCGTATCCGGAGCTGTCTGTCTGGCCGCGCAGGCACTCAGCGCCAGCACCGATATGGCCAGCAGAATCGCCAGTACTTTTTTCATAAGTCAAACTTCCTTTCCCCAAGGGATGTTCCGCTTTTTCGAACTGCTGTCAGTGTGACAGAAAGTTGTAACGAAATCTTGCTGGAACTGTAACCGGATTATGAATTTTCAGCTGACGGCTGCAGCAATCAGACGGATTGGGACACAGTTGATTCCAACATTTTTACAAAGGCAGCGATAAGGTTGTTCAGCACTTGCCGGGGCAAGACTACCGAAACCCGTAGTCGTCCCGTTTGGGAAAGACTGGGTATAATTATCTGCGGAGCATGACCTTTGCGCAAAACAGACCGTCCTGATAGGTGACTGTACTCACCCCACCGGAATTTTCTGCGATGTGACGGACGGACTGAAGCCCGACACCGTCTCCTTTTCGCTTGGAGGACAGAAATACCCCGTCTTTTTCCCGGATAACTCCGTCATAGGTGTTTTCAACCTGAATCAGTGCCAGACTGTTGCCATGCAGATAGGCGGTCAGCTCGATTCTGCGTCTGGCAGGTGCAGTACGCAGGCTGGCTTCCAGCGCATTCTCCAGCAGATTAGAGAGGACCAGGCACAGATCGATCTCGTCTACAGGAAGACATTCCGGCAGATCGAGCTGTACGGAAAATGGGATCTGCTCCCGCTTCGCAAGTGCGCAGTAATACCCGACCACGCCGTCTGCCGCCCGGTTTTCACAGAAATGCAGCTCCAGACTCGGGATTCTGGAAACTGCGCTGGAAAGATAGGCTTTGATCTTTTCAAGATTCCCTTCTTCTGCAAGGGCGGCGAGCTGACATAGCTGGTGGCGCAGATCGTGCCGCGCCTGCCGGGCTTCCTCAATGGCAGCTTTCAGGCTTTCGTAGCGCTGCTGCTGCATGGAAAGCAGCTGGTTCTCCTGCTGCAATCTCACATTCCGGTTGATGCTGACCGCCATCAGAAGGAAGATTGCGTTGAAGAAAAGCATCAAAAACAAAAGTACGATGCTGATCACAAAATACCCCTGCAAAACACGCCCGGTATAGAGCGTGTCCGCATACTTGGGAATCATAAACAGATTCAGCGCAATGAACACCAGCGGCAGCACCCAGAACACATACCATGTCTGCGCAAAGTTTTCATCCTCGACCATCCTCCGCACGCTGTGCGTCGCAGGATAATAGGCGATGGCGCAAACAGCCAGCAGATCGCATGATAGCAAATCGCAGACCGCAGACAGAACCACGGCGCAGCCTGCGCCTGCGGCAAACCGGCCAGCATAGCGGCGTTGATCGCTCTTGAAAGGCTGTTGATACAGGCAAATACCGCACAGACGGACAACGCAATCGTTCCGGATTTCCAAAGCGAGATCCGGAGCGTTTTTATGTAGATCACGACTGCAAGCAAGCTTAGGCCTGCAAGCATCGGCGCAGTCGGCATGCGGCGCGCATAGCACACCACGCCTCCGGCGGCGCAAAGCAGCGCAAGCAGCGGAACAAGCCACAAAACAAGCTTTGACAGCGGCTGCTTTAAGCTGGATTTTGCCGGGAAGTAGGCAAGCAGCATGCCGGGAATCACCACGCTGAGTTCCAGAATCGGACGCAGCAGCTCCATTATACCATCCGCCCCCTTTGAAGCAGGAACTCCATAAATGCCTGCCGGGCGCTTTTCAGAAGGTCCTGACTGACAAACACGCGGCTTCCGTCCGCCATGCGGAAAGCGGCATCTTCAAAATCCGCCACGTGTTCCAGATTTACGATCACGCCGCGCCCGCACACAAAAAAGCGTGTGTCATCCTTTAGTGGGGCGATGAAAGTCTTGAAGGATTGGCGTGTGGCAAGCGTCTTTTGAACCGTCGTATGGACGTAGATCAAGTGGGCGAAGTGTTCTGCGTAGACGATGTCCTGATAGCGCAGATGGATCTCGCTTCCCTCCACCTTTAGCTCCATATATTTATCCGGCTGCGGTACGCGGGCAAGCAGCTCGTCCGTCAGCGCGTCGATGTCCGCTCGGTAAAGGGCTTGACCAGATAGTGCAGCGCCCGAACCTGAAATCCCTCCAGCGCATGATCGGTGGAGGTCGTGGTAAAAACCAGCAGACAATCCGTATCGGTTTTCCGCAGCTTCTTTGCCGCCTCCATGCCTGTCATGCCATTCATATAGATATCCAGAAATGCGGCAGTAAAGGGGGCTTTCCTTGCTGCTTCCAGAAATTTCTCGCCGCTTTCGTATTCCAGAATATCCGCCAGCACATTTCTCCGGTGAAGCTGCTGCTCCAGCCGGTCTTTCAGCAGTGCACGTTCCGCAGCAAGATCGTCCACAATCGCAATTCTCATGCAGGGTTCTCTCCTTGTGTGCTTGAATCCAAGATAATTATATCACAGCGTGTCGAGGATGACAAAGAACCGCTGTCGGAATTCGTGCCATAATCGTCCCTTTCGTGCTACGGCGCTTGAAAGACCGGCATGGCCTTTTTATACTGAGCGTAAGCAAAATGCCAAATTGGATTCAGGAAGGAGGGAAATCTGTGTATCGTATCGCCGTACTGGCAGAACAGGAAGCAGAGCGGCAGCGCTATGCCGAGCAAATCACCCGGTTTTGTGAATCGAAGGGGCTGTTTCCTCAGGTCGTGCAATATGACGATCAGGAACGCTTTTTTGAAGCGGCGCAGAAAGAGGCTCCAACCAATGCTGTCATTGCACTCTCCGGGGTGGCAGGATTGAATGCAGCGGAGCACCTTCGTTCCTTATGCCCCGTGTGCCGGATGATCTGGTGCAGTGATCTTGATTTCTCGCTTCACGCCTTCCGACTGCGGGCCGACTATTTCCTGCTGAAGCCCGTTTCCGAGGAAGCATTCCGGCGAGGACTGAATGCCTGGATTGAATAAACGGGCCGAACAAACCCCGATGAAAAATAAATAAACGGAGGATATTTTGATGAAAATGGAAAAAGTATTACTGTTCTGCGCTGCCCTGTTCTGCTGGCTGCTGCGCTCTGCCTGAGCATAGCAGCCTGTACACAGACGCCAGCCGAGTCTTCCCCGGTCTCTGAAACGCAGACGCCTTCCGCCACTGCAACACCGGCTGCCACAGCCGCACCGGATACCGGAGGACGCTGGCACAGAGGAGACCCCGGCGTCCGACGCATTGTCCTCTGCACTGCCGGTCAAGACGCTGCGTGCCAAGCGTGTCGACGAAAACCCCTATATGGCAAAGAGCGACGCTAACATTCACCACGACGGCTACAATACCGACTCCACGGATGAAGTTCTGCCGCTTGGCATCTACCCGGAAATCCACGTCTCCTATGAAACGACAAACGCGAATGCGTCGCCTGCCATTTACTTTGACAGCTATGGCCACGCGGTCGTGCCGCTGCTCGGCGGCATCGCCATCCGCGATCTGAATGCGGAGGAAACCACGACTGGGCTATTTCTCTCCGAAGCAGCATGACGGCGGCGGTTACGTCATCCAGAGCTCCTATACGTTCCTGGACTCGGAAAACCGCATCGTCTGCCCCACCAGCAACAACCATGTGCTGATGCTGCGGGCAACCGATGAAGCAGGAAACGTCCTGCCCGAGTTTGAAAAGGTACTGGACATCGACATCAAGGCGGCCGCCGAAGCTGCGCTCGGCAAGGAGCTGACGCAGAATCTTCTTTCCGTGGTCTTTGACTACGAAGGGAACCTCTGGTTTGCCACCGGCGGCTTCCGCATCTACCCCGAGCGTGAGCAGCAGGGCGTTCTCGGCTATATCGCCCATTCTGCAATCGAAGCGATCCTGAATGGTGAGCAGACCGACCTTTCGAAGGCGGTTTTTGTCTACGAGCTGACCCCCGGCGAGGGCGCCGAGAACGGCATTGCCGCCTCCAAGGACGGTGCGGTGATCCTCACCAACCAGAACTGTTATCTTCTGCGCGCAGAAGAAGGCGTAGACGTTGTGTGGTGCACGCCGTATGAGAGCGTCGGCGCGAAGGTCAGCGGCGAAGGCGACAAGACCACCGGCGGCGGTCTTGCCTGGGGCGGCGGCTGCTCCCCGTCGCTGACACCGGATCTTGTGATGTTCACCGACAATCCAGATATCGTAAACCTTCTTGCGCTCGATATGAAGACCGGTGAGATCGTTGCAAGCGTGCCGGTGCTGGATGATCTGCCCGAGGGCTATCAGGTGGCGGTTGAAAACTCTGCCATCGTCTATGATGACAGCAATGGCACGGTCAGCACGATTGTGTGCAACTGGTTTGGCGCAGGCAACGCAGGCCTTGCCGACCCCAACAACGACTCTTCAATTCAGAGCTATGCTAACATTTATGACCAGAACTGGCTGATGAAGGGCAATGGCATGATCGCGCCCGGCGTCGAGCGCGTGGACACCGTGAAAACCGATAGCGGCTATGAGATGAAGAGCATCTGGACCCGAAATGATCTGAGCGACACGGCGATTCTGAAGCTCTCCACAGCGACCGGCTATATTTACGGCTATGTGCAGGATCTGGAAAGGGGTATGTGGCAGTACATCATTCTGGACTTTGCCACCGGCGAGACGGTCTTTACGATGGACGTCTCCAACAAGTATGGCTACAATAATATGGCTATCGGCATGTACGCCGGAAACAGCGGCAACGCCCTCTACTGCCCGACGGGCTATCTGGAGCTGCTGTGCTTGCAGGATCGCTTTGTCTATCTTCCCGAAATGCCGTACCGAGAGGTCGACCTCGACCAGGCGGCGAGAAATGTTCTTTCGCAGGAACAGTTTGAGCTTGACGGCGGCGAAGGAGAAGTCGCCAGCTGGCGCAATACTGTCACGGTCGAAAATGTTCATCCCAACACGACGGTCGCATTCCGGATGAACAATCTTTCCGGAAGCGCCGCTGAGCTGAAGCTCTATGGCTACGGTGCAGACGGAAAGCTGGCGGAGGTCAGCAAAGAGCTGTGGACGATCACGGATGAGACAGGGACTGGCGTGGATACCCTGGCCGACGGCACACTGTATGAGCTGCGTGTGAGCGTCGCAGACGGCGGTGCGTTCGACCTGAGCGAGGCGGAAAAGGAGATCAAAATTTCCGTTGTACTTGCAAAGTAAGGCTCAATCATAACCACCGGCACTGAGCTGGTTGTTTTCTTGATACAATCATAACCACCGGCCGTGCCGGTGGTTATGATTATATAAACTGGTCAAATTTTCTCCTTTGAGACATAGTTCAGTTGGATGGAGCCTTTTCATGGACAAATAAAGGTTTACCGCTCATATTCCTCATATTCTTCTGCCAGCACCCAGAGATCGTATTCCTGTTTTGCCTTTTCCAACGAGGACAGTTCCTCTTTCGAGCGCTGTGCTTCCTGATTCTTTCTGCCGCGCCGTTCTTCTTTCTCGGCTTTTTGTTTTCGGAACCACATACTCAACGCCCCTCTGCTTTTGTACGGTACTCCGCAGTCAGTTCGAGATAGCCGCGCTCGTTATGCGCGATCCCTGCCCAATCGAGGATTGCTGACAATACAAATACTGGGTCATAGGCATATGCACCTTCTGCGATACCTTTATCCTTCGCGATGCAGCCGACGATTGTGTCCTCCGTACAATCGCCATAGCCGAATCTGTAGTTTCGTCCGTTTCCTTTTCTCGCCTTTCCGCCGTTTCGGAACAGAAGACTGACGATCACATCAAACACGCCATAATCATATGGCGGGGTGATTGGAAGCTCGTCACAGGAAAGCTATTTCCGTCTGCGTTTGCTTGGATCACATAGCTGTTGCCGCTGACGGATCGTACTGTTGCGATTCCTCCGCAGTCGATCAGCTTGTTCTTAATGATGTCAGACGCATTGATGCTGTTATCATCCGCTCTTTCTAACATAGCCGCATTCACCGTCTCCTTTCTATTCTCTACATTGTTGTCCGCGATGCCCAGCGTCTTCAGCAATTCATCCAATCGTTTCTTCGCAGTCGGGTATGAAATTCCAATTTTATTTTGCACATCCTTCATATTTCCGCGGCAGGTTAAAAACGTACGCAAGAAGTCGGACTGCGCGGCATCGAGCCGGTCGTACTCAGAAATATTTTCTTCCACAGGAAACTCTGCTTTGCAAGAGGGGCAGGACAGTTTGCTGATATTTAGCCTGTCTCCGCATACAGGACATACGCTGGTTTTTGTAATTTTCATCTGTGTGTCACCTCACGTTTCGATAATATCATTTTATTTTGATCTTGTCAACATTAGAATTAAATTTTATAAAAATCTATATTATTTAGATTTCCAATTCGTTCTGCATGATCTGGCTGGCGGCTTTCTTGTTCTTATCGAACGCGTGGGTGTAGATATCCAGCGTGGTCGACGGTTGGCTGTGTCCGAGCAATCCAGCAACCGTACCGACATCCGTGCCGCTGGCGATGAACAGGCTTGCCGCCGTGTGGCGCAGGCTGTGGACGTTTAGGTCGGTAGGCAGATCGTTTGCTTTCAGGATTTTCTTGAAGCGCCATGTGAAGGTCGGTGGAGTAAGGAAGCGCAGAAGGAAAAAGAGAAGTGCGAGAGCGGCCAAGATCTCACAGAGGAAATTTGTGCAGTGGCTAAAGCGGTAATACCAACAAAAAACATACGGGACAAGGCAAGCTTGTCCCGCATATTCGTATTTGTGCTGTGCCCTTGAAAGCAGCGCCAATCAAAGCTCCTGCGGCATCTGCCAGGCTTCGATATCGGTATGCAGCAGATGGTGAGAACGTTCGGACAGCGGCTTTCCGAGATACTCTTTGTAAAGCGCCTGCACATCGGGGTTTTCATGCGAGAAACGAAGGGGCATCTTGTGGTCAAGTCTCCACAGGACATTTCCGCGCGCCTCGGCGCACTCCTCGCCGTCGTGAATCGGCTGGCCGCCGCCGCCCGCGCAGCCGCCGGGGCAGGCCATGACCTCAACGAAGTCATACTGCACGTGGCCGGAGGCAATCGCCTCCATGAGCTTCCTGGTGTTGCCGAGTCCACTGACCACCGCCGTGCGGACCGTGCCTGCACCGGGAACGTCGAAATTCGCTTCCTTCCAGCCCTGCATGCCGCGCACAGCGGTAAAGGCATCGGGGTCCGGATTTTCACCGGTCACAAGATAGTACGCGCTGCGAAGCGCCGCGTCCATGACGCCGCCGGTCGCGCCGAAGATCACCGCCGCGCCCGTACCGGAGCCGAGCGGCGAATCGAAGCTGCTCTCCTCCAAGGCCGCCGGGTCGATCATCGAGCAGCGGAGCATCCGCACGAGCTCGCGCGTGGTGATGACCACGTCGACATCCGCGTCGCCGCAGGCATCTTTCATCGTGGGAAGCGCCGCCTCCGCCTTTTTGGACGTGCACGGCATGACAGAGATGACACGGAGATTTTTGGGATCGATGCCGATTTTTTCGGCAAAGTAGCTCTTCGCCACCGCACCGAACATCTGCTGCGGCGATTTGGCCGTGGAGAGATTCTTCGCGAACTGCGGGAACTGCCCCTTCACGAACCGCACCCAGCCGGGACAGCAGGAGGTAAACATCGGCCAGGAATATGCATCCTTATGCGTAAAGCGCTCGATGAACTCGCTGCCCTCCTCCATGATGGTGAGGTCGGCGCTGAAATTGGTGTCAAATACATAATCAAAGCCCAGCTCCCGCAGTGCGGAAGCCAGAACGCCCGGCGCGGCCTGCCCGGATGAGAGGGCAAAATACTCTGTCCACGCCGCGCGGACGGCAGGTGCAACCTGTACGACGGTCGTGAGGGTGGGATCGGCGAGCATGCGGTAGACGTGGTCGGTATCGTCGCGCTCCTCCAATGCGCCGACCGGACAGTGGGTCACACACTGTCCGCAATAGGTGCAGAGGGACTGGGAAAGGCTGTCCGCCTTTGCCGTTCCGACGGTCGTCCGGGAGCCGGTGCCGACCAGATCCCAGATATGCACGCCCTGCACCTTATCGCACACCTGCACGCAGCGCATGCACTTGACGCAGCGGTTTTCAAAGCGCAAAATGGGCGCGGAGTAGTCGACCGGCGCCGGACGCAGCTTTTTCTGATAGGGCGCGCCGAGCAGATTATAGTCGTTGGCGAGCTTCTGCAGCTTGCAGTTGCCGCTGCGCGTACACTTGACGCAGTTTACCTCGTGCTGGCTGAGAAGAAGCTGGAGATTCACGCGCCGCGTCATGCGCACCTTCTGAGAATTCGTGTGGACGACCATACCCTCGTGAACCTCATTGTCGCACGCGGCAACAAGCGTATCCTGTCCCTCGACCTCGACCATGCAGATGCGGCAGGCGCCGATCTCGTTGAGGTCCTTGAGATAGCAGAGCGTTGGAATGTCAATATTGGCCGCGCGTGCCGCTTCCAGAATGCTGGTCCCCTCCGGCACGCAGACGGGTTTGCCGTTAATGATCAAGCTTACCATCGTTCGATCCTCCCTCCCTTGAAGATGCCGTAGCCGAAGTGGTCGCAGCGCAGGCAGCGGCCGCTTTCCGCGCAGGCCTCCTCATGCGTCATGCCGCATTCGATATCTTCAAAATCGCATTTGCGCTGGGCTGCCTCGCGCTCTTTGGTGTTGACGCGCCCGCGTGCGGGACAGACGTCCAGATGCGGCGCTGGAATTTCCACATCGGTGCGAATTTCATGGTGGAAGCCGAGCTGTTCGTCGATGTTGGCCGCCGCGACCTTGCCCGCCGCAATTGCACGGATGGCGGTAGCAGGGCCGGTCACGCAGTCGCCGCCGGCAAAGACGTTTTCCATGTTGTCGATCTGGCTGGAGCTTTCAGCCATAAACGTTCCCCTTTTGATGGGGATACCGGCCTGCTCAAAGCCCGCGATCTCCACGCCCTGCCCGATGGCGACGACAATGATGTCAGCCGGAATGCGTTCTTCTGGCTGGTCTGCCGCGTCCGGGCGGGGTCTGCCGGACTTGTCGGCAAGGCCGATGATCTGCGGCTGCACCCAGAGGGCGGCAGCCTCGCCCGCTTCGTTTGCCTCGATGCGCACCGGCGCAGAAAGCTCGCGGATCTCCGCGCCCTCGGCAATTGCGCCCTGCACCTCGTCGGGAAGCGCAGTCATGTCCGCAATTCTGCGGCGATAGACGCAGGTGACGCTGGCAGCGCCCAGACGCACGGAGCTTCTTGTCACGTCCATCGCCACGTTGCCGCCGCCGATGACCACGACGCGCTTGCCGGCGAAGTCCGGCATGATGTCGTCGCCGATGGCGCGCAGCATTTCGACGGCAGACATGACGTTTTTGCTGTCCTCGCCGGGAATGCCGGTTTTCTTGTCCGTATGCGCGCCGATGGCGACATACAGGCAGTCGTAATCCTTGTGCAGCTGTTCAAAGGAGATGTCTTTTCCGACCGTCACTTCGGTATGTACCTCCACGCCGGTGGACAGAATGGAGGCAATTTCCGCGTCCAGCTTTTCGCGCGGGAAGCGGTAGGCCGGGATGCCGTAGCGGAGCATACCGCCGAGCCGCTTCTTTTCTTCAAAAATCGTCACGCTGTGGCCCATAAGGCGCAGATAATACGCGCAGGAAAGCCCGCTCGGGCCGCCGCCGATGATGGCGACGCGTTTGCCGGTCGCCTCCCCGCAGGCAGGATTCGGGACATTGCCCGCATGATCGACTGCATAGCGCTTGAGGCCCCGGATATTGATGGGCGCGTCGACCATGTTGCGGCGGCAGCGCGCCTCGCACGGATGCTCGCAGATGTACGCGCAGGCGGTGGGGAAGGGGTTATCCTTGCGGATCAGGCGCACCGCGTCGGCGTACCGTCCCTCGCGCACCAGCGCGACATAGCCCGGCACGTCCACGCCCGCAGGACAGAGCGACACGCAGGGCACGGGGTTCTGAAGCGAGGCGAGGCACCGGTGGTGCTGCACATGGTTCACATAGTCGTCCCGGAAGCCCTCAAAGCCGCTCAGGACCAGCTGCGCCGCGTCGCGTCCGATGGCGCAGTCAGCAGAGGCGACGATGGCCCGCGCCGTTTTTTCGATGGTGTCGATGGTCAGCATGGTGCCCGTTCCGTCGAGCACCTGCCCCATCAGCGCGGCAAGCTGGCCGAGTCCAATGCGGCAGGGCACGCATTTGCCGCACGACTGCGCGTGGCACAGCTGCAAAAATGTCAGCGACATATCGATCGGACACAGGCCCGGGGGGCTGGACGCGATCCTGCGTTCCATGTCCTTGTAGAGGCGGTCGACGACCGTCTGGGCCTTGCTTGCGGTTTTGATATCCAATCTGCTCAAGGCTGGCTCACTCCTTCTGCTTTTCTGATCTTTTTATTCTATTTATTTGATATAAATAGCATTTTTTAATCCAAAAGAATCATAGCATATCCGCCGGATACCGGTCAATACTTATCGATAAATTCTTATCAAACCGTTCATTCTTCTTTTGCGGACCGTCTATTCGTAATTTGATATGTCCCAATTCAAAAGCCGGAGGCAGCCCTAATACGCGCCGGAGCAGCGGCGTTGTTTTGCGCCGCTGCTCGTTTTGTTTATTCAGCCTGTACGTTTTGCTCGGTATAGATCTTTGTGTCATCCTTATGAACTGTGTTCAGTTTGGGCTCCGCCGTCTTCTGCCCAGGAATAAAAATGGGTCGAGTGCGTATCCGACGCCAGCGGTGCAGGGTCGAGGCGGAAGCCGGAGATCCCGAGCGCCTCTTCCGGGCGAACCCAGGGGTTTTCCCTGTATGGCGCTCGTTTCCTCATGTGTCAGAAGCCCCCGGTAGATCGTCAGTGCCCGCCGGTAATAGCCGTCGCGGATGCAGGTCTCCTCCTCGCCGTCATTCAGCAGGTGCAGGATCAGCGGCAGCATCTGTGCTGCGTAGGCAACAGACGCAGAGTGTGCAACCGCGCCCGGAATATTTGCAACACAGTAATGCACAATGCCGTCTACAATGTACCGCGGATCCTCATGCGTGGTCGCGCGGCTGGTCTCGATCGCGCCCGGCTCGTCGTTGGAAATATCCACGATCACTGAGCCCTTTTCCATGAGGGAAAGCATATTTCGGGTGATGAGGAACTCTTTGTTCTCCTTCTGCCATTTGACACAGTTGAGGACGATATCCATTTTCGGCAATTCTTCCGCAATATGCGCCCGTGAGCAGCACCTAACGCGGACTCGGCCATTATACTGTGCTGAGAGCGCACGGAGCCTGTGCATATTTCTGGCCATGACCGTACAGTTGGCGCCGAGCGCCTGTAAGACCTGCAGAGCGCCTCTGCCGACTTTTCCGCTTCCGAGAATCAGCGCATGGATGCCCGGCTCCCCCGCAAAGCCGCCGACATATTTTCCCTTTCCGCCGTGGATGGTCAGCAGCGATTCCAGCCCGAACAGCGCCCCCTGCTTCCCCGCTGCCTCACAGTTCGGGGAGCCATATCGATGGGAATCCTCCGCCGTAAATGCAATGCAGCCGCTTTTCATCAGCGCGTCGACCTCCTCCGGATTTGCCGCCGGATGCAGACAGCCGAGAAGCAGCTGGCCTGTCCGGATCAGCGGCCATTCCTCCGGCGTAAACTCCTTGACCTTGGCGACCATATCGCATACTTTGAACAGCTCCTGCACAGAGTCTGTCAGAAGCGCCCCCGCAGATGCATACGCTTCATCCGAAAAACCGGCTCGTTCTCCGCAGCCGCGCTGTGCATAAACGGTGTGTCCTGCGCTCGTGATGGTCTCCACCTCTTTCGGCGTACAGATCACTCGGTTTTCACCCTTCTTCGTCTCACGCAAAATCCCCAAAATCATATGCCGCGCCTCCTTTCAACAAATATTTTTCTTGTCATGCTGTGTTTTCTGTTTTTATATTATACAGGAAAATTGGCAGATTCGCAATGCTAATAATATGAAGTCTCAGTTTAATTTAGTGCTGCTCCGCATACCTCAACAAAAACGTGCAGGATTTGAGCGGATCCCGCTCAAATCCTGCACGTTCCAAGTTTCTGTGCAGCGCTTATTTCTCACGCTCAGCCTTTTGACACGCCGGGCAGACGCCCTCAAAGATCAATCTGTGCCGCGTGATCCGATACCCGGATTCCGCTGCGATCGTTTTGTCCGGCGTTGGGTCGTATGAAAACGGGGCATCACAGACTGCGCCGCAGCCCGTGCAGATCAGGTGATAGTGAAAATCCGTCCTGCAGTCATACCGATCCGCTCCGGGGACCTTTACATGCGTGATCTGCCCCTCCTCAGAAAGGATATTCAGATTCCGATAAACCGTTCCGCGGCTGATTCTCGGGTCTTTTGCACGGATCTCCAGATAGATCTGGTCTGCGCTCGGATGGTCATGGTGTTCCTGTACCGCTTCCAGAACAATTTTACGCTGCCGTGTGTTTCGGTACTGCATCTTGCTTCCGCCTGCCCTCATATCATTCAATTTCATCGTCTGCCATGAAAAATCCGGACTTTCCACCCTTATCCATGAGCAGATATATGAATTGTACCGCAAAATATATCGGCTGTCAACATTCCAGTAATTGCGGTTTTTGGCAGCAGATTTCCTATCGTTTTCCCCTCTTGTCAAACGAAACTGAATCAGATATACTTAAAATAGAGGAGAGAAACCGAAGTTCCGGAACAAATCCTGCAACGGAGCCTCTGTTTTCCCGACTATAAACAGAGCGACAAACGAAAGGAGATTACACTATGAAAAAGGATCGCCAACTTGTAATTCTGCTTGCCGCCCTGCTGGTTCTGATTTTTTTATCCAGCTGTGCTGCGGGCAAAAACGCGTCCATGACCCCTGCGGCCACTGATTTTGCCTACGCCGAGGACTATTCCTAAAGCAAAAAAGGCTGCCGCCGAGGCTGCTGCAAAGGAGCAGGAACCATGATCAGGCGGAGCAATACTACTGTTTTTTATAAATCGCTTGCTATCAGGACTCGGTATCTATTATAATATAACCACCACAGGAAACCCATATGAAAGCAGCTTTGCCCCGCCTGCACCCGCCGCCATTCCGACGTGAATATGCAAGGAGGTATTGTCTATGCGTACACAAGCCATCCGTTCCAGAGAGAATCCTAATCTTGAACTCATTGCATTCCATGGTCATTTTGCAACCCGGCATTCCCATAACAGTTATTACCTTGACATCACACGGCTGAAGCACGAATACAGTCTGGCGCACGACACTGCGCTTGCGCTCGCAAACCATTACATCTACGAAAAGTCGATCGACACCATCATCTGCATGGATGGCAGCGAGGTCATCGGCGCGTTCCTGGCCCGACAGCTGACGCAGAAAATTTTGTTCTCTGTCAACAATAACAAGAGCATCTGTGTCGTCACACCGGAATATGACTCCAACGGTCAGCTTCTTTTCCGTGAAAATCTGGTTTCCATGATCCATGGCAGAAACATGCTTCTATTGATCTCGACAGTCAATTCCGGAAAAACTGCGCGGCGCGCCCTTGATTGTATCCAATATTATGGCGGCAAAACGCAGGGCATTGCGGCGGTTTTCAGCGCGATCCCAGAGCTGGACGGCATCCCGGTATTAAGTCTGTTCACGCCTGCCGATATCCCGGGCTATGAAACCTATCCAACCGGCGAGTGCCGGATGTGCAAAGCCGGGCAGCGAATTGACGCACTGGCGAACAGCTATGGTCTTTCCACCTTCCAATGATCCTTCAGACGGGCAGCGCACCCGGCCTTCGTGTCCGGGTGCGCTGTTTATATGATCAGAAAACATCTTTTGCGTAACCGCTGACGAAACCGTTTGTCAGCCCTTGTCGGCGGCAAGAGTCTGGTCAATGAGTTTCTGCAGCGTCTCCGCCTGCTTTTTTTCCGTGATGGCGCCTACGATGGGGTCACCCACGATGTTGCCGCTGCGGTCCACCACATGGTGGTGGGATAGGCGAAGATGTTGGTTGTGAATTTTCCGGCCTCGCCGTCGGAAGCGAAATACACGTTCTGATAGGTCGCGCCCTTCTTGGCCAGCACATCCTTCGCCTCCGAGATTGCCGTTTCGTCGCCGTCAAGCGTAAACGTATTGACGCCAATGAGCGCGCCGCCCTTCTCTGCGAGCTCTTTGTTCAGTGCGTCCAGCTCGGCAAGCTCACCCACGCAGGGATTGCAGGTGGTGAACCAGAAATTCACCACGGTGACAGCGTTGCCGGAGAACAGCTCGTCGCTCTTCACCGGATTCCCATCCAAGTCTTTGCCCTCAAATGCAGGGAACTTCTGCATGCTGCCGTCGTCGGGCGGATTGGTCATATCGCTGCCTGCGGGCACGCTCATATCGCCGTCCACGGATTCCTGCATGATCTCGGGGTACTTGTTTTCCAGCTCGGTCAGCTTGTTCTCGATATTGCTGATCTCCGTGGCCGATTCCTTCAGCATCTCATACTCTTCGTCGGTGAACTGGTCTTTGGCGCTCTCGATGGTATCCAGCAGGAAATCACCATAGTTTTTGCCGTCCTCCACCATGGCCATGCCCTTGTCGGCCTCCATGAAGACCTTTTCCCAGAGCGCAGTATTCTGCGACAGGATCGTGTTCTCCTGTTCCATCAGCTTTTTGTGCAGGGCAAGTGCCTCCTCGGCATTTTTGGGCTCGCCGGTCATGGCAGAGCTGTCTCCGCTCATATCTGCCATTTTGTCGTTGTCCTTTGTGCCGCAGGCCGCCAAAGACAGCACCAGCAGGGCCGCCAGCAGCAGCGCAGTAAACTTTTTAAACTTCATTTTGATTCCTCCGTATTGATTTTTGTTGTATTTTCTTTCCCGTTGCCAAAGCCGCAGCGGAAGCACACGGCGTTTGTGGGACAGGCGCGGATGCACATCCCGCAGCGGATGCACTCGGGGTGGTTTGGCGTCTTCGTCACGTCCACGTCCATCTTGCAGGCTTTGGCGCATTTCCCGCAGGAGACGCACTTGTTTTGTCCACCTTCATCTGGAACAGCGAGACCTTGTTAAAAAGCGCGTAGAACGCGCCCAGCGGGCACAGCCACTTGCAGAAGGGGCGGTAGAACAGCACGCTCAGTACGATCACCGCCAGCAGGATGCCGAATTTCCATGTAAACAGGCTGCCCAGCGCCGCCCGGATGCCGGAATTGGCAAGGGACAGCGGGATAGCCCCCTCCAGCACGCCCTGGGGGCAGAGGTATTTACAGAAGAACGGATCTCCCATGCCCACATCGTTCACAAGGAACGCCGGCAGCAGGAATACCATCACCAGCAAAACGGCATATTTCAGATATCGCAGGGGCTTGAGCTTTCTTGTGGAGAGTTTCTTGGTGGGGATCTTGTGCAGCAGCTCCTGAAACCAGCCGAAGGGACAGAGGAAGCCGCAGATGAAGCGTCCAAGCAGGACTCCCAGCAGAATAAGAAACCCCGTGACATAGTAGGAAAAGCTGAACTTGGACGAGCCAACCACTGCCTGAAACGCCCCGATGGGGCAGGCCCCGGAGGCCGCCGGACAGGAGTAGCAGTTCAGCCCCGGCACGCAGACGGTTTTCCCCGCGCCCTGATACAGGCCGCCCTTGAGAAAGTTCGGCAGATGCAGGTTGGTCAGCAGCGTCGCTCCCGCCTGGATCCAGCCCCGGAAGCGGGACATGGTCTGTGAAACGCCTGAAAACTTTTTACCCAATGCCCACACACTCCAGACATAGTTTGATGGCTTTGCTCAGCACCGTCGCCGCCTCGCCCCGCCAGACGCCGAAGCACAGCATGGCGGCTCCGGCGAGCAGAAGCGTGATCTGCGCCGCCGCCTTCTTTCCGTGACTCAAGTTTCATCACCCTTTCCGTTTTGTGCTTTCATCATAGCACGGGAGAGTTAAAGTCCCTGTTAAGAACAGAAACTTAACACAAACTTTATCTGTTTCTGCTATACTGAAGACAATCGAATGAATGAAGCTTATAAAGGAGGGCTTTCATGCATCTTTTGGTTATTGAAGACGAACGCGCTCTGTGCGAGACCATCGTCCGCAGCCTGCGGCGTTTGGCATACAGTGTAGACTGCTGCTACGACGGGGAGAAGGCGCTGGAGCTTCTTGGCGTGGAGCGCTACGATCTGGTGCTTCTGGATCTGAACCTGCCGGGCAAGGACGGCATGACGGTGCTGCGCACCCTGCGGCAGACAGACCGGGAGACGAGAGTCCTGATTCTCTCCGCCCGCAGCGAGGTAGAGGACAAGGTGGAGGGACTGGACGCAGGCGCCAACGACTATCTTGCAAAGCCCTTTCATCTGGCTGAGCTGGAGGCCCGTATCCGCAGCCTGACCCTGCGGCAGTTCACGCAGCAGGACGTGCTGCTGACCTGCGGGGATTTAGCCTTCGACACGCGCTCCCGCACCGCTTCCGTCAATGCTCAGACCCTGACGCTGACCCGCAAGGAAACGGGGATATTGGAATATTTAATGTTACATCAGGGGCGACCGGTGAGTCAGGAGGAGCTGATGGATCATGTCTGGGACAACAGCGTGGACAGCTTCAGCAACTCCATCCGGGTACATATCTCCGCTCTGCGCAAAAAAACTGCGTGCCGCACTGGGCTATGACCCCATCCGCAACCGCATCGGCGAAGGCTATCTGATGGGAGGCGAGGAAGCATGAAGCACCTTTCTTTGCAGTGGCGCATCACGCTGATGAGCGTCCTGCTCATCGGAGTTACCTGTATTTCCATGAATCTGCTGCTCTGTTCCTCCGGCATGTACTATATGGACACGATTGCGAACACTATTCAGGGTGGCACTGTTCTTATCGATGTTGAAGGCGAAGTGAGCTTTGACCCGCAACTCGTAGCACCTGACGAGGATTTGACAATCATTGTCGATGGGGCGCAAGGGCGCTTCCGCACCACCAACTGGTACATCACGGCGGCGGTAACGCTGCTCAGCGGCATCCTCGCCTATTTTGTCAGCGGACACGCCCTCAAGCCTCTGCGCAGCTTTGCCTCGCAGGTCGAGCAGGTGCAGATGAGCAACCTGGCAGACATGAAGATCAACGAGGACGTATTGCCGGAGTTCCGCCAGTTCAGCCATTCCTTCAATCAGATGCTTGAACGGCTGAACAACGCCTTTGCTGCCCAGCGGCAGTTCACTGGCAACGCCGCCCACGAGCTGCGCACGCCGCTTGCGCTGATGCAGGCGCAGCTGGAGCTGTTCTCCGCAGAGCACCCCGACGTACTGCCGGAAACAGCAGCATTTCTTTCTTTGCTGCGGGAGCAGACGGAGCGGCTGACCCAGATGACAAAAACACTGCTGGAACTGAGCAGCCTGCAGCAGGTGGCGCGGAACGAACGGATTCAGCTTGCGCCCATGGTCGAGGAGATCTTCACAGACCTCGCGCCGCTGACAGATAAGCGCGGCATCACACTGACGGCGGATGGCGACGGCGTCATGACCGGCAGCGACGCGCTGATCTACCGGCTGCTCTTCAACCTGACGGAAAACGCCGTCAAATACAATCGCCCAGGCGGCTCGGTGCGGGTCTGCGTCACACAGGAGCCGGAAAAGCTCCGGATCCGTGTCTCCGACACCGGCTGCGGCATCCCGGAGGAGTATCAGCAGAGCATCTTCCAGCCATTCTTCCGCGTGGACAAGTCCCGCAGCCGGGAGTACGGCGGCGCTGGTTTGGGGCTTTCTTTGGCGTGGGAGATCGCCAATCTCCATGGCGGCTATATTTGGGTGGAGAAAAGCTCGGAGAAGGGCACCACCATCGCGGTAGAGCTGCCGGTGCAATAAATTGTGTGCGAACCTCTGACGCACTGCCTGTATGGGCGGGATCTAAAGCATTCTATAAAATACCGGGATGGGTTTCGTCTTCTTTCCTGATTCCAATCCCCTGCAAACGAAGAGCCTATGTTGGCGCCTAACCTTGGTGCCAACATAGGTTCTTTTCTTTCCATGTTTCCATACTAGGACAAATGAAGCCATCGTGTTTATTATTATTTTATCATATTCATGGCGCTGTTCCAACGTCGGCGATACAAAAGCTTGCCGGAGCAGCTCTATTTCCCGGCACAGTGCAACCGCTCTTCTTTTTTATCGTCTATATTGATAGATAACAAGAAAGGAGGGTCTGGTTATGAAGAGGATCGTATCAGGGCTGCTGCTTTTGGCCCTGCTGAGCGGCTGCACATCGGCAGCCATGCAGAAAACGCCGGAGGACTCCGGCAGGGATGCGCCGTTGACTGTCGTACAGGAAAACATGCCGGAGGATTTTGCAGTCCGGTTCACATGGTGGTATGATACCGACCGAAAGAATATCATGGACACGCAGGAGGGTCTGCTGCAAAGAGATCTTGTCACCGAGGGGACCGCCTCTGTGGAGTTTCGACCGGATACAGCGTTTTTGCAGGAGCTGTATGCGCTTGTTTGCGAGGATGGATTCCTGGATATTCGGCGGCCAATGATCTCGCAGGAGCTGACAACAGATGATACGTTGGTCGCGGTGATGCCAAATTGCTGGTATGAGATCCGTGTCACAAAGAATGCGGAGCAGTACCTGATCTGCGGCGATATGACTGCGGCAGCTTATACACAGACAGATGCGGACGCTGCCTGCTTTATGAAGACGGTGGAAGCCCTGCTGGGGCTGGTAAAAGGAACTTCTGCGTGGGCGTCTCTGCCGGAACCAAACGCAGCTTATGAGTGATCGCCGCCATGGCATCTTTCTGTTCTTTTCTGCGGTTCAAACTCCCGCGCAGGCTACACCGGCCTGCGCGGGAAATCTTATCAGGTCATCACTTCTGCTCCTGAATATAGAGGCTTACGCGGCTCTGGATGAGACGGCTGGTTTCCTCGACGCTTCTGTCACCGGCAAGATAGCCTGCGGCTTCCTCGGTAATGATGCTCAGGACGCTCTGGTCGTAGTCTAAAAAGTTGGTCGTAGACTCGATCAGCTCCATGACGGTGTCGTACTGCTCCTGCGTGACAGCATAGAGCTCGATCATTGGCTCGTCGCCATAGCTCATGCCGCCGGAGGAAATGGGGATCGGATCACCGTTCTCGTCAAGCACCTGGCTGCCGTTGGCGTCGGTCTGATATTCCTGCGTCATGGCTTTCCCGGCCATGGCGTCAAAGGCAGACCTCAGGATCGGGAAATTCCAGAGGTTTTTCTGGTATTCCTCAGAGAGCGCCGAACGGATAAACGCCCAGGCGTCTGCCTTATCCTTGCAGGCCGTGGTGATGCAGAGCGTTACGCTGGCAGTAAAGGCGCTGCCGCTGGAGCCATCTTCCCGCGGGAAACCGACAAACCGGATATCGTGATCGAGCGCGGCAAAGGTATAGTAGATGTTGTCAAAGTCGCTGAGGTTCATAGGATACAGCAGCTGTTTGCCGCTTTTCATGCGGGTAAAGTCGCTTTCATATTCTCCGTCGCTCTGCCAGTTGAACTCTGCCGGGAGCGGCTTGACGAACTCCAGAAGGGCGCGGAACTCGTCAGAATCGAAATTGCAGGTGCCATTCTGCCAGTCCATGAAGTCCTTCGCGTTCATGGCGACGCAATACATGAGCATCTCCGACTGGGTGTAATACTGGTTGAATACCATCGCGCCTTCGGGCAGCTTGCTGAGCGCGTTCTTGACGTCAGCCAGCGTCCATGTCGTGTAATCACCGACGATCCTGCCGAGGCCGACTGCCGTGGTGATGCCAAAATTGATGGGCAGCTGATAGAGCTTTCCATCCACCTGCGCGGCCTCGACCGGGCGGGTCATGAGTTTGTCGCGCGAATAGCCGGGGTCGGCGTCAAGATACGGCCAGAGGTTCTCCAACATTCCCCTGGCGGCATACTGCCGGATCGGCAGCATCATATTGCCAACGATCAGATCCGGTATCTTGCCGGCGAGAACTTCGGTGTTGAACACGGTAAGACCGGCATAGTAATCCTCGCCGTCTGCATACTCCGCATAATCCCTGACCACGATGCGGCAGTCGGTGCTGGTCTGGTTGAACTTGACGATCTGGCTGCGGAGGTTATAATCAAGGCTGAAGCAGGCCAGCGTCAGCTCTGTTTTCTGCTGCACATCGGCAGCATCCATGCGGTTCAGCACCAGGATCCGCTGCCGCTCCCGCGTTCCGTCATAGCTGTGCCCAAGGGTCACAGTAGCAATGCGACCGTCAGCCAGGAAGTCGAGGCGATTGTAACGGATGGTATTGCTGTCCACATCACATGCCAGCCAGTCGACGACCTTTTCCACCTCGCCGGTGTCCTTGCGTTCGCCGAAGATATTACTGCCGTCTATAAAGAAATACCGGTAGACATCATTGCCCGGCTGCAGGCCCCATGCGCGGGAAGAGACCGGTGTTTCCTTTCCCCAGTTCTTCGTTTCAGGGTCAAGCTGTTTGAAGGCCATCTTCCCGTCATTGTAAGTAGTCAGTGCGCCGACTTCACCGGCAGAGAGCTGGCAGAGCTGGCCGGAAAGCTCGTCAGCGGATTTGCTGAAAACGAAGCTGCCATCCGGCCCATAAACATTGACTGTCTGATAATCGTAGGTATAGACGTAGCCCTTATCATCGGAGAGCAGGGTGTCAAGGTGCGAATAGCCCCAGTCTCCTGTGCTGTTCGGATCTTCCTCGTTTGCGGGGATGATGGTGCGAAGCAGCGTGCCATGCGCATCCAGCTGGATGAGCTCCGAAAGGGAGGGCCCCATCTCGCCGTCATCCGTGTAAAGGTCTGTCCGGCGATAGATCCAGAGCGTGCCGTCTGTGCCGGCCGCGAGGGCATGGATCTCGGTGCTGCTGTTGCTGCTGCGGAAAATCTGTGTACCGTCGTCCAGATCTTCCACATCAGGCTTGTCAACGTAGTTGACGATCTGTACGCATTCTCCGCTGTCAGGGTCAAACCGGAAAAGGCCCTCGGAATAGGTGTCATAAGAAACCTCATTGCCGTCTTCGTCAATGTAGGTATCCTGTCCGCTGAGAATACTGGCAGTAAAATAAAGTGTGCTTCCCGAAACGCAGCTCCGGCTGATCCACTGGATCGGTTCCGGCAGATCAAAATACTGCGGTTGATAGGCGTATTGAGACGCCAGCTCCGGTATCGTCTCCTGCTGTGTATTCTGGCCTGAATTGTCTGTCTTCGTCTTGTTTTTGCTGCACCCGGCAAGTGTGCCGAGCAGCAGCACAAACGCAAGACAGATGGAGAGCATTTGTTTTGTCATTGTTCGTCCTCCTCGTTTATGTTTACCATAATAAATCATTATCAATTTACGCGGTTTTCTACAAAAATGAACCCGCTTATTTACTATCCTCCCTTTTGCCCGATCACAACACGCTCTACCTTGTCATCATTTTCTGCATCATAGAATACAAGAATCGTTGTGTCCGCATCAAGGTCCCACACATCCGCCCAGATCCCGGACGGCGTGGCGTCCGGCTCTCCCCAGCTGCGGCGGAGACTGTCTCTGTCCTGTGCCCGCAGCTGCTCCGCTGCGTACTGCTCACCCTTTTCCAGAATATACGCGGCCACGGTTTCTTTGGATGGAATGCTGTTGTCGATTTTTTCTCTGTCGGAGAGCCGCACCGCCAGCACAAGCGCCAGAAATACACAAACGGCTACGGTTGTAATGATCCGTCTTTTCATAATCCGCCTCCAATCCTGTTCTTTCCATATTCGTTGTTTACATGGGAACTCTCTGTCCTGCGTTGCCACTTTTTCGTCTCTACCAGAAATAATATTGAGACTTTATATCAAATAAGTCTTGTCAAAGCCTGCTTTCTCCTGTATAATATAGATACAGGGGAACCACGAATGCAACACCCTTGGAGACAGCGGGAACATCCCTTCTCCTCCGATCTCATGGCTTTGATCTTCTGGTTTTCCCAATGCACAAGATACTGGCTGCGGGCGGATACTACCCTGTCAGTATCTGCTGTATGTCATCCCTGTCCTATGGCAGGTTCCCCCTATGCCTGCTGTGCTCCTTCCTCCGCCGCCCCTGTGCCCGTACAGGGGCGGCTCCCTTTTGACTTTTTGGCAACACGGACGGCTCTGCCCCGGCTGTCATTCTCAACACAAAGTTTTTACGTCACATGTTTCTTTTTGTGTTGAAATGGCAGTGAGCTTACCGGATTGCAGTTTCATTTCGCCGGGAAGCTGATTCTGACACAAAGGATGGTTACGCCGATATGACAGCCTCTTCGTCTCTCCCGTTTCATGAAAGCCCGCACCGCTACTTTGTCATGCGGAATCTGTACGAGTCCGCTGTAAAACAGCTTGTGCTGAAGCTTGAGATTTTGAACAGTGAATTCAATACGCTGTATGCACGAAACCCCATCCATCATATTGAAAGCCGGGTCAAATCCTCGGAAAGCATCGCCGCCAAGCTCCAGAGAAAGGGATCTCCGGTTACGCTTGAAGCTGCGGCGCGGGATATCAACGACATTGCAGGCGTCCGCGTCGTCTGCAATTACATCGATGATGTCTACCGAGTCGCTGGGATGCTGGAGCGGCAGGAGGATCTGGAGATCGTCAAGCGGCAGGATTATATCAAAACGCCGAACTATAACGGCTACCGTTCGCTGCATCTGGATGTCCGTGTTCCCGTGTATCTTTCTGACCGGACGGAGCACGTTGTTGCCGAGATCCAGATCCGCACGATCGCAATGGATTTCTGGGCCAGTCTGGAGCATGACATCCACTACAAGGCAGACCGGGCAAAGCTCCCGGCGGGCATCGATGAAGAAATGTTTGCCTGTGCGGAAAAGATTGCCGAAATTGACCGGCAGATGCAGGATATGTACCGCCGCATCGCGGACGCGGAAGCGAATGGAGACGCCGCCAAAAAGTAAAGTTTGCTTCTTTCAGAGAGACCGGCAGCTGCATGGTTTTGCGGCTGCCGGTCTTTCTCAGTCCTTCCAGGTATCGATCAGAAGCTCGATCTCTGACGTGAACCGCCGCAGCCGCTGATTGGACTGTTCCTTGCAGGCCATCGCAACCGCGACAAGCCGCTGCGCCGCCTCTACAAGCTGCGCAAAGACTTCGGTCTTTTTCGCGCGACCCTTTCTCTCAACGCGCTGACCCTCTGTGACCATCAGGAACTTTCCGTGCAGCAGATCAAATTCTGTTCCCTGCTTTTCAGATCAGATGTTTTCTACAATATACCGCTCCGCCTGCTGTGCAGCCGCCGCGCCATCTGCTGCGGCAGTCAGAATGCCCCGGAGCAGCTTCGTCCGAACGTCACCAGCCGCGAAAACACCCGGAAGATTGGTTATGGTCGTTTCATTGGCGAGAATGTAACCCTGTTTATCCAGCGCGATCTGTCCATGAAGCAGGTTTGTTTCCGGTACGCCGCCGAGGCAGATAAAGGCACCGTCGCATGGCAGATTCCAGAGTTCACTGCTCCGCTGTTCCCGAATACGGATACAGGTGACCCAGTTTGCATGTAAAAATGCCCGAACCTCGCTTCCTGCATAGCGTTCAATGTTTCGCATCATTTTCAGCTTGCCCGCATAGGCCGGACTGATCTCCATGTGCTCGCCCCCATGCACCAGACAGACCCGCTTGGCGATACGGGAAAGGAGCATCGCCGCCTCGGCAGCCTGCTCCCCCTCTCCGATCACTGCAACTGTTTTTCGCCGGTACATCATAGAGCGGCAGGCGGCATAATAGTGAACACCGCGTCCCAGCATCTCCTCCTCGCCTTCCACACCGAGCTTTCTGGGCGGCGCACCGGTCGCCAGAATGACGGTGGGTGCCTGATAGGTCTGCTTCGCCGCTTCAATCACCTTGACTGGCTGCATCAGCTGTACACGGCGTACCTCATCTGTCACCATTTCTGCACCGAACCGCTCCGCGCCGCGCTGCATTTTTTCACTCAGGCTCAGCCCGTTGATCCCGGCATCAAAGCCCGGATAGTTCTCAATATTTTCACTTCGGATTGCCTGCCCGCCAATGGCCCGCTTCTCGATCACAGCCACATGCAACCCTGCTCTCGCGGCATATAATGCAGCCGAATACCCGCCGGGGCCGCCGCCGATGATCACAATATCATACATATTTTCCATACAGACCTCCTACATTCAGTCCGAGCATTTTCTTTAAAAATGCGTCGATCTCCTTCTCAGAAGAAGGAGCGATCAGGAATCCAGCCACGGCTCCGTTGATAAACAGCAGCAGAGTCGGCAGCTTATGAATGTTATATCTGCGCGCCACAGCTGTTTCCGTATCAAAATTGATACGCCCCACGGAAAGCAGATTCTCATACTGCTTTTCAATTGACTCCAGCGCCGGTGCGAGTGCGCGGCAATACCCGCACCACGGTGCCCAGAACTTCACCAGAACCGGCTTTCTCGTTTTCAACACATCATCCCGGAAACTGTCTGTTGTAATTGCCTTGATTGCCATATCCCGCTCCTTTCCCGGCGTTTCGCGCCAGTTCTTCTGTCTGCTTCCTATCTTCTGCTCCCTGGGGCTCTGCAGCCTGCAGCTACGCTTTCTCCGGGAACAACACAACACCGGACAAAATGCCAATGCTCGCGCCCAGGGTCACCACAACGGGGAGCTCTGTAATGAGCGCACGTTCACCGAACAGGATGCTGCTCAGCCATCCAAGCACACCGCCCGCGACCGCCAGAATTGCGATCCGCAAACATCCGCGAATGATTCTCTTCTTCATCGTCTGCATCCTCCTCTTCCCAAATTTATAATTAGGTCTTTGTCTTATTTATATTTCCACTTTACCAGCAAACGCCGTTCTTGTCAAGAAACCGTCCATAAAATGCCTCCAGACCTGCCGGTTCAACCATGGCAGGTCTGGAAGTATGGTTCGGGCCTTTTTGCGGTGTGCTGCATCATTCTGACTGTCCCTGCTCCTCCAGATAGCGGCACGCCGCAAGCGCGGCTGCTGCACCATCCGAAACAGCGGTTGTGAGCTGACGCACCTGCTTTTTGCGTCCGTCTCCGGCTGCAAAGACGCCAGGCAGGCTTGTTTTTGTATCCTCGCCCGCCAGATAATACCCGTTCTCTACCGCAACGGCTTCCTGAAAAGGAGCACTCTGCGGGGTCTGACCGACTGCGATGAACAGACCGTCCATATCCAGCCGCTCCGGCTCCCCGGTTTTGAGATTCAGAAGCTCCACACCTTGCAGGACATCTCCAAGCCGAAGAAGCTTCTGTACCGTATAGTTCCGAAGGATCCGGATATTCTCCTGCCGCTCCGCACAGCTAACCAGATGAGGGCTTGCGCGGAAGGCGTCGCGCCGGTGGATGAGCGTCACGCTGCGGCAGATGTTTGCCAGAAACAGCGTGTCCTGCAAGGCCGTATCTCCGCCGCCCACGACCGCAACGTCCAGTCCCTCATAAAACGCGCCGTCGCAGACAGCGCAGTAGGATACGCCGCAGCCGGTAAGCGCATCTTCCGCCGCAAGCCCCAGTGACCGGTGCGCCGCACCAGTCGCAAGGATGACCGCTTTTGCCTCCCGGACGCCATCCATGCAGAGGACCCGGAAGCCCGCCGGCGTTTTCTCAAGCCCCACCGCCTCTGTATAAACGATCTCCGCGCCGAATGTGCACGCCTGTTCGGTCATCTGCCGGGCAAGTTCTGTGCCGGAAACCGAAGGAATGCCCGGATAGTTTTCCACCAGCGGTGCGGATATGATCTGCCCGCCGGTCGATCCTCTCTCCAGAACAGCCACATGCTTACCGGAACGAGCGGCATAAATTGCCGCCGTCAGACCGGCCGGGCCACCGCCAACGATCAGAATCTCATACATTTGCGTTCTCCTTTGCGGCAATAAACTCCCGCACACCGCTCACGCCGGTCCACTTCTGCCCGCCGGATACCAGCGTCGGTGCCTGCCGGATGCCAAGGGCGCGGACGGTGTCGCGGTTTTCCTCTGCAAACCGCACCGTATAGCGGATGTCTGCCGCATCCAGCAGCTGCTCGGCCTGCTTGCAGTTCGGGCAGGTCTTTGTTGCAAACAGTTCGACCGCTTCGCACGGCTGCTCCGCCGGCGGCTCCGGCGTCTGCGCCTGCTCCTTTACGCCGCAGTGCGTCAGCTTCGACGCGCCGATGTCATACGTTCTGCGATCCCTGAATTCCTGCGCCTTGCCGTCGTTCCAGTTCTGCACGGGGCGGTAATAGCCGGTGATGCGGCTGTAGACCTCTGCTTTCTCGCCGCAGAAGGGGCAGACCGGCTGCTCTCCTGCAAGATAGCCGTGGTTTTTGCAGACGGAATACGTCGGCGACAGCGTGTAATACGGCAGACGATAGTTCTCCGCGATCTTGCGCACAAGGGCAGCCCGCCTTCCAGTCCGGCAGCTTTTCTCCGAGGAAGGCATGGAATACCGTGCCGGAGGTATAGAGCGTCTGCAGCTCGTCCTGTACGTCGAGTGCGGAGAAGATATCCTCCGTGTACCCGACCGGCAGATGGCTGGAGTTCGTGTAATACGGCGTGCCGTTTTCATTCGCCGTGATGATATCAGGGTAGAGCATTTTGTCGTGCTTTGCAAGGCGGTAGGCTGTGGATTCTGCCGGAGTAGCCTCCAGATTGTAGAGATCTCCGTACTGCTCCTGATAGTCGCTCAGCCGCTGCCGCATATGGTTCAGTACGTCTTTGGCAAACGCCTGCGTCTCCGGGTGGGTCAGATCTTTCCGGAGCCATTTCGCGTTCAGCCCCGCCTCATTCATGCCGACAAGACCGATCGTCGAAAAATGATTCTCAAACGTGCCGAGATAGCGTCTGGTATAGGGGTAGAGCCCACCCTCCATCAGCTTCGTGATGACCATGCGCTTCGTCTTGAGCGAACGCGCGGCGATGTCCATCAGCCTGTCGAGCCTCCTGTAGAAATCCGCCTCGCCTTCGGCAAGATACGCGATCCTCGGCAGGTTGATCGTCACAACGCCGACCGAACCGGTCGACTCGCCGGAGCCGAAGAAGCCGCCGGATTTTTTGCGCAGCTCCCGCAGATCCAGCCGCAGGCGGCAGCACATGGAGCGCACGTCGTTGGGCTCCATGTCGGAGTTGATATAGTTGGAGAAATACGGCGTGCCGTATTTGGCGGTCATCTCAAACAGAAGCTTGTTGTTTTCCGTGTCTCCCCAGTCAAAATCCTTGGTGATGGAGTAGGTGGGGATGGGGTACTGGAAGCCGCGGCCGTTTGCGTCGCCCTCGATCATCAGCTCGATGAACGCCTTGTTGACCATATCCATTTCCTTCTGGCACTCGCCGTAGGTGAACGGCTGCTCCTGCCCGCCGACGATGGCAGGAAGGTTTGCCATATCCTTCGGCACCGTCCAGTCGAGCGTGATGTTGGAAAACGGCGCCTGCGTACCCCATCGCGACGGCGTATTGACGCCGAAGACGAACGACTGCACGCACTGCTTGACCTCACGCTGCGTCAGTTTATCCACGCGGACGAAGGGCGCGAGATAGGTGTCAAACGAGGAAAATGCCTGCGCGCCTGCCCACTCGTTCTGCATGATGCCGAGGAAGTTCACCATCTGGTTGCAGAGCGTGGACAGATGGGAGGCGGGAGCGGAGCTGATTTTCCCCGGCACGCCGCCAAGCCCCTCCTGAATGAGCTGCCTGAGACTCCATCCCGCGCAGTAGCCGGTGAGCATGCTGAGGTCGTGCAGATGCAGCTCCGCATTCCGATGCGCCTGTGCGATCTCCGCGTCGTAAATTTCGCTCAGCCAGTAATTCGCCGTGATCGCGCCGGAGTTGGACAGGATCAGACCGCCGACAGAATAGGTGACGGTGGAGTTTTCCTTCACGCGCCAGTCGTTGATCCGGAGATAATTGTCTACCAGCTCCTTATAATTGAGCAGGGTGCTTCCGACGTTGCGCAGCTTTTCCCGCTGCTTGCGGTAGAGAATGTAGGCCTTTGCCACATCCGAATAGCCCGCTTCGCTCAGAACGCGCTCGACGCAGTCCTGAATATCTTCGACCGAGATCAGCTCATTCCGGATCTTCGGCTCAAACTCCGCCGTGACACGCAGAGCCAGCAGCTCGATCACGCTCGGATGCTGCTGCCGGCCAACGGCCTCAAAGGCTCTTGTGATGGCATTGCCGATCTTGGCAATGTGAAATTCTGTGATGCTTCCGTCTCTTTTTGTTACCCGGTACATGGCTGGTCCTCCTGTTCTCTGTGTGCCATCGTATGAAACAAAATGGGATGCCGCGCCTTGCGCTGCATCCCATTCTAACCTGAAAGCTTGTGGTTTGTCAATAGTTTTGCACAATATATTGTGTTTATTCATAATATGGATAACAATATATTGTTTTTTATATCCCTCGGATCTCCACAGTGGGTATCTTGGGCCGTACCAGCTCCGCCCAGCAATGCAGCTGCATTTCAGATGGGGCGTGGAGCCCTGCCTGCAGGACCGTATCGCGCGGCTGGAAGCGCTGGATATAGTACCGCCTTGCGCCCATGAGCCAGTCTCCCAGCTGTACAAATGACGCGTCATCATGCAGCTCCGCAACTGCGGTCGTCCGGAACTCATAATCAACCGTGCCGCGCAGCAAAAACGAAACACTCCTGAAAATGGGCGTCAGGGCAAGCCCCGGAACACCAGCTGTTTCCGCGTAGCGCGCCGGACTGTTTTTGATATCCATGGCAACGTAATCTGCCAGCCCCGCGCACACGACTGCCTTCAGCTGCTCCGGAAACGCGCCGTTCGTGTCCAGCTTGATCGCATAGCCCAGTGCCTTGATTTTTTCCAGCAGCTGCGGCAGGTCTGGACGCAGCAGCGGCTCACCGCCGGTGACGGCGACGCCATCCAGCAGCCCCTGCCGTTTTTTCAAAAACGCCAGCAGCTCGTCTTCGTCCATGCCGTCTTCGTCCGCTGCGGTGAGCAGCGGCGCGTTATGGCAGAACGGGCAGCGAAAATTGCAGCCAGACAAAAACACCGTACAGGCCGTCCGCCCTGGATAATCCAGCAGCGTCAGCTTTTGAAGTCCCTGAATTTGCACCAATGGATCCGTCCTCCTGTTTTTCTTTAGGGTGTATCTGAAAACTCATGATGTGACCGGCAGCGAGGGATTTTTGCGTTGCGCAAGACATTTTTTCGCAGGAATACTGACGTATTTCAAGGAAAAATGACGCGGCGCACCGCAAAAAAGGCCCGCTGTCCGGGTGCGTTGGGAGTTTTCAGATACACCCTACATGAACGGCGCAATCGCCTGCCGGTACATCTGCTCGACGAACCGGATCACGCTCTGCTGGTCAAACCGGTCATACCCGTCCAACACGACGCTCAGAAGTCCGTTCGACAGGCAGAGATAGAGCATTTCCAGCTCGTCTGCGGACGCATTTTTCAGGGTCTTTCGCCACGCGGAAATGCTCAGATCGTGCGCATATGCGATCATCCGGTGAATCAGCTCCGTGCTGCGACGCCCGAACAGCAAGACACGGCAGACCGCCTCGTTTTCCTGAACGATCCGGTAAAGCCCACCCACAAGCCCAGCAATATCAAACGAGCGTGTATAGCTCTGCATGGATCGTTCGAACTGCCCAAACAGTTCCTCCTCGATGCTCTCCAGCAGGTCAAAGCAGTCGGAATAATGGGCGTAAAAGGTCGCGCGGTTCAGTTCTGCTCGTTCGCAAATCTCCTTGACCGTGATCTTATTGACCGGCTTGTGCTGCATCAACTCCAGCAGCGCTTTTTTCAGCACCATCTTGGTGTATTTCACTCTCGCATCCGTCTTCATTGCGCCTCCACAAAAAGTTTACAAATTAAGCCGACAGTTTGGCGGGATATGTTGCCGTTCTTTCAGCTTTCGTCAAACTGTCTATGGTGTTTCCGGCTGTTTATATTATATTATAATTATGAAAGATAATCAACATCTGTAGGATTACCAAAGGAGGATGTGTGATGTATCAAAATTACCTGATCACCGGTGCCACCGGCTTTCTCGGAAGTGCCGTGGTTCAGCTGCTGCTGGCGCACGGCTGCCGTGTTCTTGCGCTCGTCAAGGACCGTGACCCGCTCATCTATACTCTGCCGAACCATGTAGCCGTCTTTTATGGCGATCTCACGGACAAGGAGTCTCTACGTGACTTTTTTGCCGCAGGAGGCGATGATTTCTGCGTGCTGCACTGTGCCGGTCTCATATCCATTGCCTCAAAGCCGGATGAGGCTCTCTATGCCGTCAACGTGCAGGGCACGCAGAACATCGTCGACCTGTGCCGGGAATTCGGCGCTGGGCGGCTGATCTACGTCAGCTCCGTCCATGCGATCCCGGAGAAGCCCGCACCGGAAACGATCACGGAACCGGACCGATTCGCGCCGGACGAGATCCTCGGCGATTACGGAAAAAGCAAGGCCATGGCAACCGCTCTGGTTCTGGAGGCGGCGCAAAGCGGTCTGAACGCCAGTGTCGTCCTGCCCTCCGGCATCCTCGGCCCCGGCGATCTGGCGCGCGGAAATATGACCCGGATGCTGCTTTCCTTCTGCCGTGGCCGGCTGCCGCTCGGCGTCAAAGGCGGCTACGATTTCGTTGACGTGCGGGATGTCGCGGCCGGTGTTCTCGCCTGCACGGAACGCGGAAAGGCCGGGGAATGCTACATTCTTTCCGGCCACTACGCGAGCATTCAGGACTTGCTTGCCCTGACGGCTTCCCTGCTTGGCCGGAAAGTGCCAAGGCTCTGCGCGCCCGCCGCACTGGCAAGCTGCGCCGCGCCCATTTTTGAGAAGATCGGCCAGCTCCGGGGCGAGCGCCCCTTTTTCACACCTTATTCCATCGCCGTGCTTCGCTCTAACGGGCATTTTTCAAACGCAAAAGCAGTGGGCGCGCTCGGCTTCCACGCCCGCCCGCTCAGAGAAACGCTTCAGAGCATGATTCTCTGGTTTCAGGGGCAGAATCTGATTCCTCCTGCTCGCTAAACGGCATGTGCCCGGTCTTCGCTCTTACTCTCCCCTGTTTGAAAAACGGAAACGGGCAGCGTGAGTTTGATCACATTGCCCGTTCACAAGCAATCATGTTGAAATATTTCAGTGTCTCCGTGATTGCTTTTTCCGCCGCTGTCCCCTATAATTGAAAGGAAAACGGTATGCAAGCTGCAAACTCAGAAGCAAAAGGCGCGCAACGACATGCAGTGCTCGCCGCCAACTTCCTTCACTGGAGTGTCAATGTCATCAATAGCAATCTACAGCAGTCTAACGTTTATACCTGCGATTGTGTCTGGAGCTGCTCTACAAATCACGCGGAAAAGACATATGGGTCGTGCTGGGACACGTTTTGCGGTTCTTTTGCTGCTTCTGGTGAAGGCCCTGTAGGGGATGCCGGATTCCGCGGGATCGAGATACCTGAGGAATATGTATGTCCATGGCCGAATGTCCACTATCGAGAAATTCCGATGAAGAACACGCTCTCGCAGCCCCTTCGAAAGTGTTGGACGCCTTGCGCCGAGCTGCAAAGGCGCAAAGCTGATGGACGGCAAGGTCTTCAAGGGCAGCGTCGGGCATCAGGAGCTTGCGGCGTGGGTTGAAGGACTTGGACTTTAAGGGACAGACTAATCGGAATTTGGCAAAGGAGTGTGATTGTATGAGAAAGAAATTCTTTGTGGTAATTGCAATTATAGTTGTTTTAGTAATCCTATTAACCCCTGTTCGTATGAACTTAAAAGACGGCGGAAGTGTTAGGTATAAAGCATTAGTGTATGAGTTACAAAAATACACCGACTTGCACCAGAAGTAGATGGTGTAAAACCATATATTGATGGGTTCGAAATTAAAATACTCGGAATGACAGTTTATAGAGAAACAAACGAATAGACAAATTCCAGTTTAACGAACAGGAGATGATGATCGCATGAAAATCCTATATGAACTATCTTGGCTATGGGAAACGCTGGGCATTGCACTTTTGGCTGCGGCTGTCTGCATGGCTTGCGCTGCGCTGATTGGCAAGGTCTTCAAGGGCAGCGTCGGGCATCAGGAGCTTGCGCATGGGTTGATGGACTTGGACTTTGAAAAGAGTACAAATCGAAATTTGTGGAGGTGCCTTATGCTATTAGCAATTCATCTTGTAATGATAATGGTGTTTGTTATCCTTGGAGTTATCTTTTTAAACGGAAAAGGTGCTTTTTTGATTGCCGGTTACAATACCGCCTCAAAAGCCGAAAAACAAAAAACTGATGAAAAGAAGTTGTGTAGCTTCATGGGAAAAATGATGTTTATATTGGCCGGGTGTTGGCTCGTCATTGCTTCCAGCGAGATTTTCAAAGCGATGTGGCTGCTCTGGGTAGGTCTTTGTCTGTTTTTTGTCGTATGTATCGGTGCGGTCATCTATATGAATTCCGGAAACCGATTCAAACGATAAATTCAAGTTTAACGAACAGGAGATGATCGCATGAAAATCCTATATGAACTATCTTGGCTATGGGAAACGCTGGGCATTGCACTTGTGGCTGCGGCTGTCTGCATGGCTTGCGCCGCGCTGATTGGCAAGGCAGCGAAGAAGAAACTCGACAAAAAGGTGTTGGCGGTCGTAGGGGCTGCGGCATTTGTGGGCGCGATTCTGGCGGTCATTCTGATTGCCCGGACACCGATGCCGCTTTGACAGGATATCCGGGATGATATGATTCTGGATAACAGATATTTATACGAGATTCTGACCGAAGGAAAATACCCGGAAAAAATCCCACTGGACAAGCTGCTGACCGGTGCATAATAAGTGACCGGGGACGGCTGAGCAAAATCGCAGAAACGCAAAAAGCGATATTTGACGGGGGATAAGCGTAGCAAGAATCCATACATATCAGGCACTTGACACCATAAAGATTGAACCAAGCAATCAGACGGTACAGGAGATTACTGATGAAATCTGTGTCCTGTAATAGAAGCTCCAATTTATCAAGCAGAGCTTGCGTCAGAGTCATAAGCTGCGGATACCACACGGGAGAGAATCGCAATCAGATTCTCTCCCGTGTGGTATTTCCGCTCTATTCTCTGGGCGGCATTCTGCCGCAGGAATGCTTCTCCGGGCAAAAACCGATGGCTCTGCACTTTGGCATGAAGTAATGGTTGACTGTGTAGTCCCACTCCTCCGAGTAACCGCTCAGCTCCCGACATAGGTCGCTGAACAGTGCGCGGTATTCGTGATATGCACGGCTGCACATCCTCTGGCGCGACATATCCATGAGATTCCGCAGGTTGTGCTTGCAGACGATCCTCGTCTCCATGCCGAGCGGCAGCCCCATCGCGGAATCCTCGCGCGGGACGCCGAGCTCGTCCAGCCGAGCAAGATGCTTCTGAATTTCTGCCATCAGTTCATCGTAGACCGCCTTTGCGGCCGAACGCTCCGCAATGCTGGCTGGCGTCACATAGTCAAAGCCATGCTCATAGTTGATATAGCGCGTGCTGGCCTGCAGCCGCGTCGGCTGGCCGCCGATGTGCGTGTACCACTCCCGGATCACCCTTGCCGAATATCCCTCCAGCGTCAGATAGACATCCGGAAACTCAAACGTTCTTCCATGCCCGCTCTCCAGACAGTCCAGCCCTCTGCGATAGTTCTTTTTTTCATCCGCGGTGTCCGCACCCCAGCAGATCCCCGCTTCAAACCCAATCATCGTGATCGGGTTCTTGCATGTGTAGTTCTGAATCATGACTCTCCCATCGTTCATTCCTCCTGTTCTGCACCAATGCCGTTATGCAATTCTGACAAGCCCCCAGCTGATCCAGTCCCATGCACTTTCCCGTCCGCTCCGTTCGGTGATGACAAGCCGCTGCTGTTCGTCAAACTGCCACGCGGCGGCATCCAGACCGATATCCGAGGCCATCCAGGCCGGGCGAAAGTTCTTTCCCGTCCAGTCGTAAATATCTATATGCTGCGACCAGCCCCAGTCCGGTCCGGTTTTCCAGAACGGCCGGCTTTTTCCGAACCGCCCCCATCGCCAGACGAGGAGCAGCAGCTCCGGCGCTCCGTCATGGTCGATATCGCACCAGAGCAGGCTCTGCACCTTCTGTCCTGCCGCCGAGCGCCAGATCTCACTTCCGTCAGAGACTGCACGAAGCGTTTTTCTGCGCAGACTGAGCTGCTCCGGGCCTTCCTCCGCCGTACAGAAACAGTCTGCCTCCTGCCAGACGATCCAGCGCGGCAGAAAACAGCCCAGCCGCCAGAGGAGCAGGCTGCGCCGCAGACAGCCGCCAGCACCGGAAGCAGGAGCCATTTTCTCACCCCTGCACCCAATAGCTTTGCGTCCACCACGGCTTCTCCGGCGTTTCATCCTGATGGAAGCGCCCGTCCGGCGACATCCATTCGCCGATCATCTGCCGCCATTCGGTATCCGTCAGACGCGCCGACAGCGGCTGACGGAACTGATAGAAGTTATAGACGACGCCGGAGGCGATGCGAAGCGTTCCGTCCACCGGCACGATCACATAGATCTGCGCCGGGCGGCCGTTCGCGGCCTGTAAGACCATTCCGTTCGGATCTGTGGCAAGATCCGTCACCAGGGACGCCGGGATTTCCCGTGCGTCGAGATACTCCGCATCCGTCCGGTCTTTGACGGCTTCGATCCAGAAATGCTCCAGCGTGCCGCCGTATTCCCGGATGAGGTCATATTCCTCATCCGACAGCCGCTCGTTCCGCAGCTCCTTCCGGCTGATCGTCTCAAGGCTCCGCGCGAGCGAAGCGAGGCGTGTCAGATTTTCGCGGTCGGCAGAATCCAGAATTCCATATTTCTGAAGCCCGTCTGCCGTCTGCTCTGCCAGTTCCGCAAACCGGCGATAGACCTCCGTCTCCGGTTCCACATAGCCGCGGTCATCCAGCTCCTCCGGAGGGCCGCCGCCCATCTCCGCCATCACCTGCTTGGCATAGAGTACCGTGTCGTGCTTGAGTTCGTAAAGCTGCCCGCGTAGGTTTCCAGCGCCTTCTTTTTCCACTGCTCCGTCGTCATGAACGACGGGTATCCGGCGCCCTTTTCCACCAGAAGAGGATTGAGCGTGTACAGCCATCCCGCGTAGAGGCTCGCCGACCACAGCTCCTCCGGTGCTTCCTTTACTGCTTTTCGGAGCATCTGCATCTGCTCCGGGTAGCGTGCGTAAGCCGTATCGCCCTGCTGGGTCAGAAGGGACAGCGCCGTCTCGGAGCCGAGCGCCGCCGGCATATCCAACACATCCGGCAGCATCCGCCGTTCTCCCTGTGCGTTTTCCCTGACCTTGTTGTACACCAGCTGCTGCATCACAGCGGCATCCAGCGTAAAGCGCTGCCCCATGAAGCGGAAGCCCTTTCCCTCCTCCGCTAGATCGACCGTTCCTCCGGGTCGACCACCGGGATGGAGTTGATCTGCGGCGCGGCCAGCGCCCTGATCTGTTCAGTATAGTGTTGATAGGCAGTCTCATCCGCGCGCAGCAGTTCCGTGTTTGGAATGGTGCCATAGGCAGCCTCGATTGCCGGCAGATACTCATAATAGCCAAGATCGTCGCTGACACCCGCAAAGAATGAGGTCACGGCATAGAGCTTTTCCCAGCTGTCCGACGCTGTGTCGTGCAGCGCCAGTGTGATCAGCAGCGCCGTGCGGTTCATATCCTCCTTCTTCTGCGTGAAATTGATCTGCCCGTACCACATCATCGCGCGGAAATACGTCTCCAGCGTCTCGTCGCCTTCATAGTAGCCGCGCGGCTTGAACTGGGAATAATCCAGAAGATCCTCCGTTACAGCACACGGGGCAATACCCTCTGCTGCATAAATGGCAGACAACTCCTGCGCAGCAGCATCCTTCACCTGATCCGGTACCTGAATCTTCGGATCCTGTAGCGCAGCACCCACCGCGAAATACGCTGTGCTGCGCTTTGCCGCATTCTCCCACGCTGTTCCGGTCAGTGCGTCCAGCTGTGCGGCAGATGCGCGCAGCATGTCCTTGCTCAGCGTTTGCAGCTGCGCGGCAAGCTGCTGCTTTTCCGTCCGGTTCAGAAGCAGGCTGAAATACAGATGATAGGTGTGCATCATGGAATCTACCGTTACAAAATTCGGGATCTGCAGATAGCGGTTCCATTCATAGCGGCCGAAAAACTCGGAATAAAAATCCGGCTCGACCACAAACAAATTCTGCGCAAGGATGGCTTTGGCCGTGTCGGAAAGCCCGTTCCACTCCATCCATTCCAGATTTGTGATCTCATGCAAGTCCCCGGATACACTGTAGTCCGGCACAGCTGCAGCCGTCTGCACGTCAGCGGCCGTGAAACGGAGAAACTGTGGCCGCGTTAACGGCTCCACCGGAACCACTGCCGCTGCTTCCCGCCTGTCCACCGTCAGTTCCTCACCGGGTTTCTTTTCTTCCGCTGTGCAATCTGATACACAAGTACCGTGCAGGCCACGATCAGCGCCAGCACACCGGCTGCGATGGCAATCAGCTCCATAGGCTTGATTCTATGCCGGTTTCCACGTCCATGGGCTGCGGCAGCGCCGCAATACGGGCAGCTGCGCTCATATTCCCGGAGTTCTTTTCCGCACTTTGGGCAAAACATGATACCGCCTCCTTTTCTGCGCTTCTGTTTCACCTCTTTTACAATTCGAGCTTACCATACAACCGCAATTCTGGCAAGACAAATCCAGAAAAAAGGTTCCTGCTATTCTAAGATTCAGGAACCTTTTTCTTTCTATTGATTGAATTTTCGCCGGTAGGCCGCAAAGGCCTCCAGGATCACCGCGACGGCCTCAGCACTTGTGGACGCTGTCGACCTCCGCGTTGGTATCCGGCTCCAGATGCTTGTAGACGCTGAAAAAATGGCTGATCTCATTGGAGATATGTGCCGGCAGATCGGCCAGGGCAGAATATCCGTTGAACATCGGATCGCCAAACGGGATCGCGAGAATTTTGTCGTCCATCGCACCGTTGTCGCGCATGGTAAAATATCCGACCGGATAGACCCGCACCAGGCTCATCGGGCGAATTGGCTCGCTGCACAAAACCAGCACGTCCAGCGGATCTCCGTCATCGGCATAGGTGCGCGGGATAAAGCCGTAATTGGCCGGGTAGTGCGTCGAGGTGTAGAGGATCCGGTCCAACCGCAGCGCACCGGTCTGCTTGTCCAGCTCATATTTGTTTTTTGAGCCCTTTTCAATTTCGATCACCGCCAGAAAATCCTCCGGCTGCATCCGCTCTGGGCTGATATCGTGCCATAAGTTCATCAGTCGACCTCCTTTTTCCTGCGCGTTCTTTTTTACGTTTATTGTATCGAATACAGCCCTTTTTGTCAAATAGCGACCGCCTCGCGTACAGATGAGAAGCCAGACAGCTACCCTCTACAGCTGTACGCAGATCACTTTTCATGCTTTGTAGAAGCTGCGCATCATGTGATTCACTTCTGAAACAGTTTTCTGCCACGGGCAGCTGCATGACTACGATTTGACTACTATCACCTGTAAAACCGAAAAAGCCGGTTTGTCCAGTATTGTCAATGGTTCCGCAACAATTCAGAAAAGACGGACGTTATCGCCGAAAGCTGAACATTCCTTGAAAACACAGCATTTTATCCGTTGATGCCTGAAAACTTCAGCCCTGTAGGCAGGACGGCTCAGCCCTTGACGGAGCCTGCGGTCACGCCCTTGACGATATAGCGAGAAAGGAAGATGTACACGAGCAGCACCGGCAGGATGGCGAGCAGGATGAACAGGAATGTGAGCCGCTTGAGCTTAAAATGATAGGCGTGCAGGCCGTAGGCGGTCAGCGCGGAAAAATAGGTGGACAGGATGGCCGTCGCGGCTGCGATGATAAAGCTGTTGAGCATACCGCGCGGGATGTTGATGGAGCTGTCGTTCCACGCGTTTTTGAGGTTCTCCAGAAAATGTCCCTGCGGCAGCGCCTTGAAGCCGCCCTGCAGATCCGCGTTGGTCCGGGACGCGTTGACGATCAGCATATAGAACGAGAACAGGCAGAGGACCGACAGAAAGATCAGCAGCACGTAGACCAGCACCTGGCTGACGGTCAGCATAGCGCGTGCTTTGCGGCTGTCCGTGGAATTCTTTTTCATTGCGTGCGCCTCCTTAGTTTTCTTCCTGCTTCGTCAGCGATTTGAACACCACAAGGCTCAGAAGACCTGTGATGATGAAGATCACGACGGAAATTATGGAGTACGGCTATGCGTTCCTCTATGAACGCTACCGGCTGCCGCTCTATGTGACGGAGTGCGGACTGAGCTGCAACGACCACATATTCCTGGACGGGCAGGTCCACGACGCGGATCGGATCGATTTTCTGCACCGCTATTTACTTGCGCTTTACAGAGGATGTGAACGGGCAGACATCCGCGGCTTTTTCCACTGGTCGCTGACCGACAATTTTGAGTGGCACAGCGGCTATGCCGAGCGCTTTGGCCTGATCTATGTCGACTATCCGACGCAAAAACGGATTTTGAAGGACAGCGCGCGCTGGTATGCGCAGACCGTCCGGGAAAACGGTAAAAATCTGCAGCGTCTGATTTCAGCAGCGCAAACGCACTGAAACGTACAAATGCCCCGCGATCCGGATGGAACGCGGGGCATTGGTTTTGGTTTCTTACATTCTTTCCGGTGCGGAGAAGCCGAGCAGGTCGATGCACGTCTCCAGAACGCCGCGGGTCAGGTCGATAAGCGCGGCGTAGCTGGCCTGCCTGCGCTCGTCCGGCTCCGTGAGGATCTTGACATCGTGATAGAACTTGTTCGCGGCTGTCGCAAGCTCGTAGATATACGCGCAGACGGCGTTCGGCACGGAATCGCGGTAGGCCGTCCACAGTGCGTCGGCCATACGGCTGAGCACGAGCATGAGCTGCTTCTGCTCCGCACTCTCAGGCGGCAGGAGCTGTGCGCCCGAAACAGGCTTTCCGTATTTCGCCAGAATGGACTTGATACGCACGATGGTATACAGAATATACGGGCCGGTGTTGCCCTCGAACGACGAGAAGCGGTCGAGGTCGAACACATAATCCTTCGTCGGCAGATTGCTGAGGTCGCCGTATTTGAGCGCCGCCATGGCGATGCATTTGGCCGTCTGCGGAAGCTCCTCGTCTGATACGGTCTGGTTCTCTTTGATCTTGCTGGTCACGTAATCCGTCACGTCCGCAATGAGCGTTTCCAGACGCATGACGCCGCCCGCACGGGTCTTGAAGGGTTTGCCGTCCTTGCCGTTCATCGTGCCGAAGCCGATGTGGCCGAGCTGCGTGTCCGCGCTGACAAGCCCGGCCTTCTTCGCCACGCGGAAGACCTGCTCAAAGTGCAGGTTCTGCCGCTTGTCGGTCAGGTACATATTTCTGCGGGTGATAATCCTGCTCACGCTGGACGATGGTGGCAAGGTCGGTCGTGGCGTAGAGCGTCGCGCCGTCGGACTTGACGAGAATGCAGGGCGGGACCTCCTTCGCGTCCGTCTCCTCCTGCACCGGCACGACCAGCGCGCCCTCGGATTCCACGCAAAGCCCCTTTGCCTTGACGGTTTCGAGCATCTGCGGGATATACTTCTGCGCGTCGCTCTCGCCGAGCCACACATCAAAGCTCACGCCGAGATTGTCATAGTTGCGCTTGAGGTCTTCAACGGACACGCGCAGGATATGCTGCCAGAGTGCGCGCTCGCCGCGTTCGCCGTGCTGGAGGCGGAAGGTCTCCTCATGCGCGCGGGCGGCGAAGGCTTCGTCCTCCTTGCTGCGGGCGCTGGCGGCGGGGTAAATGCGTTCAAGCTCGGAGATCGTGAACGGCGCTTCGGCGGGGTATTCGCCGGTGTAGTCCGGGTCAAAGTATGGAAGGCCCGGCTTTTCATCCTGCAGCTGCGCCATGATCAGGCCCATCTGCAATCCCCAGTCGCCCAGATGGATATCGCCGATCACATGATTGCCGAAGAACCGGTAAATGCGCTTGAGCGATTCGCCGATGATGGCGCTGCGCAGATGGCCAACATGCAGGGGCTTAGCCACGTTCGGCCCGCCGTAGTCCAGCACGATGGTGCAGGCGGCGGGATCGTCCTGTGCGCCGTAGTGCGGGGCCTGCGCCATTTCACGCAGATAGGAGGCAAGATAGTCCTCGGAGATTTTCAGATTCAAAAAGCCGGGCATCACAGCCTCGGCGCTGGAAAACATCTCGTTTTCGCCCAGCGCGTCCAGAACCGCGTTTGCGATCTGGATAGGGGCCTTGTGGTACTGCTTTGCGGCAGCCAGCGCGCCGTTGCACTGGTACTCGCAGAGGTCGGGGCGGTTGGAAAGCGTCGCCTTGCCGTAGGCCGCGTCGAATCCGGCCCGCTCAAACGCGCCCGCCAGCTGCTCGGAGATCAGATCGATCAGAAATTTCATGCGTGTCACCTTTATCCTGTCATAATTTTTTACATTATAACAGACGCCGCCGCGGTTGTACAGAGGCAAAAACGGGCCGTGCCGCCCTTACGGGCGGCACGGTTTGTATTCGGGGAATGACGGAGCTTTGCGCTGCGGATCAATCGTAAACCAGCAGGGCGATCTTTTCGTCGTCGATGTTGGAGGCGTCGTACCACTGCGCGCCGGTGTCGACGTCCGCAACGGGCTCGCCGTTGGCAGCCGCGACGGCCAGAGCAACAGCCTGGTAGCCGATCTGGTACGGATCCTGGGTGACGGAGCCGTAGAACCAGCCCTGACGGACCGCGTTCTTCTGGGCAGCGCCAGCGTCAAAGCCGGCGACGACCAGACCCGCGTACTTGCCGCCCTCAGCGAGATCCTCGCCGTCGGAGACAGCAGCCAGGAAGCCGGTGACAGCGCCTTCGTTGGAGCAGAAGATCGCAACGGGGTTCATGCCCAGCAGGGAGTTGGCAGCGGTCTGCACGGAGGTAGCTTCGGTGGTGGCGGAGATGGCGACCTCAATGATGATAGCGGGAGCATCGACCTTCTTTTCCCACTTGGCGTGGCCTTCGATGGAGACCTTGCCGGGCTGATAGGTTTCAGCGATCTTGGCCATTTCATTGACGAAGCCGGTGGTACGGCCGGAGACGGAAGCGGAGACAGCGTCCTGAGACAGGCAGCCGATGATGACGGGGTTGTCGGAGGTCGCGTTCTTCATGGCCTCGACAACAGTTTCGTTCTCATTGAACTTGTCGGCAGCGATAGCAGCCGCGTTCTCGTTGTTGGTGCAGGCGGTCGCCTTGACAGCGCCGGTGGTGTCGCCGGGAACGCCGGAGTCAAAGCCGATGACGGGGATGTTCTTTTCCGCGCACTCTTCCAGGATCTCGGTGACAGCGTCGGTGGACAGGGCAGCCAGCGCCATGGCCTTGGGGTTCTTGGCGAGCTCGGTCTTGACCATGTTGACCTGGGCGTCGATCTCAGTCTCGGAAGCGGGGCCGTCGAAGTAGATCTCTACGCCGAGATCCTTGGCAGCGTCCTCGGAGCCCTTGGCGACTGCCTGCCAGAACTGATGCTGGAAGCCCTTCGCCATGACGGGGATGTACATCTTTTCGCCGGTGGTCTCCTCAGCGGGAGCCGGATCCTCGGTCTTGGTTTCTTCGGTTGTGGTCTGTTCGGTCTTGGTGTCGGTGGTTTCGGTCTTGGCCGGTTCCGTCTTGGCCGCGCAGGCAGCCAGAGCGAGAACCATGACCAGTGCCAGAAGCAGAGCGATCAGTTTTTTCATTTGGTGATTCCTCCTAAATTATTTTATCAAACACGATTTCCGTGCTCAATACATGATGAATATGGGACTTAACCCTTCTTGACGCGGTTGGCAGCCTTCGTTCTCGCGATGTCGAGCAGGACAGCGCCGATGACGACTGCGCCGGTCAGGAACGTCTGCCACGGGGCCTGCAGGCCGCAGTTGGCCAGGCCGGTCTTGAGGACGGACATGATGAACACGCCGATGAGCGTGCCGACCATCGTGCCGGAGCCGCCGGACATGGACGTGCCGCCGATGATAACGCCGGTGATGCCGTTCATTTCCTGGCCTGCGCCGGTGCCCGGAGTGATGGTGGTGTAGGCAGCGGCATAGAACAGGGCGCACATGCCGATGAAGAAGCCGGAGAGCGTATAGACCGCGACCTTCCAGTTGTCGACCTTGATGCCGGACAGGCGGGTCGCCTCTTCGTTGGAGCCGATGGCATAGACATAGCGGCCGAACTTGGTCTTATGCAGGATCAGCGCTGCGATGATGAAGAATCCGAGCAGCCAGAACGCGCCGACCGGGAAGCCCCTGACGCCGAACAGCTCCGCACGGATGAAGACCTTCTTGAACCAGCCGCCGACTTCGGCGGTGGCGGTGGGCCAGGTCTGGGACTGCACCTTGGTGATGATGGAGCCGAGACCTGCGGCCATCATCTGCGTGCCGAGGGTCGCGATGAAGGGGGGCAGCTTGAGCTTTGCGATCAGAACGCCGTTGGCAAAGCCGAACGCGATGCCCACAAACAGCGTCAGCACGATCGCGAGGATCAGCGGCCAGCCCTGCTTGAACGCGTAGCCGCCCAGCAGCGCCGCGCACATCATGACCGTGCCGAGCGACAGATCGATGCCGCCGGTGATGATGATGAACGTCACGCCGAAGGCCATAAAGCCGATATAATAGCTGGATTCGAGAATATTCTTGACCGTATCGAGCGTCAGGAAGTTATTGCCGAAGATTGAAAACACGATATACAGAATGACCAGCGCAGCAGGCGCAAGCAGCTTCTGCATATCCAGCTTTTTCTTACCTACGTTTTCCATAATGATTACCCCACTTCTCTCTTGGTTGCATATGTCATGATGGTTTCCTGCGTGGCCTCGGAGATATCGAGTTCACCGGTGACGTGACCCTCGCACATGACGATCACGCGGTCGGACAGGCGGAGCAGCTCCGGCATATCGGAGGAGATCATGATGATGGACTTGCCTTCCTCTGCCAGCTGCGTCATCAGCTTGTAAATCTCGCTCTTCGCACCGACGTCGATGCCGCGCGTCGGTTCGTCGAAGATCAGCACGTCGCAGTCGCGCAGGATCCATTTGGAAATGACGACCTTCTGCTGGTTGCCGCCGGAGAGGCTGCCGACGCGGGCGCGGACAGACGGCGTTTTCGTGCGGATCTGTTCGGCGTGCTCCTGCGCAAGCCGCTGCGCCTTTTTGTCATGAACAAACGGGCCCTTGAAGATCTGCTCCAGGCTCGGCAGAACGGTGTTGTCCGCAACGGACAGGTTCAGGCACAGGCCGTAGCGCTTGCGATCCTCGGAGAGATAGCCGATGCCGTAGCGGACGGCGTCCTTCGGGCTGCGGATCTTCACGTCCTTGCCGTTTACCGGATCGTACCGGAATCCATCGGATCTGCGCCGCAGATCAGGCGCATCGTCTCGGTACGTCCCGCGCCGACCAGACCGGCGAAGCCAAGGATCTCGCCCTTGCGGAGCTTAAAGGAAACGTCCTTCACGTCGAGAGAGTTCAGATGCTCGGCCTCAAGCACGACGGGCGCGTCGGGCGGGCACATGGATTTTGTTTTCGGCTCCTCATAGATCGTACGGCCGACCATGAGCCGGATGACTTCGGAGATTTCCGCCGTGGGGGTGTCGAGCGTGGCGACATACTGGCCGTCGCGCATGACGGTGATGCGGTCGGTGATGCGCTTGAGCTCATCCATGCGGTGCGAGATATAGATGATGCCGACGCCGGTCTTCTTGAGCTGCCGGATGAAGACGAACAGGTCGTCGATCTCCGTGTCGGTCAGGACGGCGGAAGGCTCGTCAAGGATGAGCAGTCTTGTGTTCTCATGGGACAGTGCCTTTGTGATCTCGACCATCTGCTGCTTCGCGACTGACAGCGTCTTGACGACGGCCTTCGGGTCAAGCTCCAGATGCAGCTTGTCGAACAGCTCCTGCGTCATGGCGTTCTGCTTTGCCTTGTCGACGAACGGGCCCTTCATGGGCTCGCGGCCGATATAGATGTTTTCCGCCACGGTCAGGTGCTGCATGAGGTTCAGCTCCTGATGGACGATGCAGATGCCGAGCGCCTGCGCGTCGCGCGGGCCGTGGATCTCGACATGCTTTCCAAAGAATTCGATCGCGCCGCCGTCGCTCGGGTAGATGCCGGTCAGCACCTTCATAAGCGTCGACTTGCCGGCGCCGTTTTCGCCGACCAGCGCCATGACCTCGCCCTCGCGGACCTCCAGCTGCGCATTGTCCAGCGCGTGGACGCCCGGGAAGTATTTCTGGATACCGGTCATTCTGAGAATCGTTTCGGCCATCTTTCTTTCACATTCCCCTTTCTCCTGCGGCGTGTTTTCCTGCTTGTGGAAAACGAAACGTTTTGCTCTTGCAGCGCGCAAACCCGCTTCGCGCCGGGCGGAGCCTGCTCCCATCCTGGAGCCGGGCGGGAGGCTGCGCTCCCGTGCCGCTTCGGCGGCACTCCTTCCTTACAGTCTCCATTGTAGCAGGCCTGCGGTGGAACAGGCATGAAAATTGTCCACAAAAAGGTGAAAATTGTGCGTTGAAATTATACAAATTTTTTATTCCTCCGGGGATATGACGAAAACCCGCGGCCCACGTTTCTGTCCGTTCTCACTCGGACAGGCCGTTCCCAAAAACTTTCTTGCTGCATGGGCTTGCGCGGGGGGAGAATTTGGAGTATAATTCAAATCATCTATAAGTATCAGTGGGAGAATGACTGTATGGCTATGATCCGTGAATTCTTCCAGAATCTTCTGTATCAAGTCCCTTCTATCGGGATTTCAGATATTGTCGATATCCTGGTCGTTTCGATAATCTTCTATTCGCTCCTGCGTCTGATCCGCTCGACGAGCGCAGCGCGCGTGGCCCGCGCGATCTTGCTGCTGCTGGCCATCACGCTGCTGACGGACGTGCTGAATCTCTATACATTAAACTGGCTGCTCAACAAGATCCTTGAGGTCGGCGCGATCGCGCTCATCATCGTGTTCCAGCCGGAGCTTCGCCGCGCGCTTGAGCGTGTCGGCGCGCAGCTGCATTTCCATCTGCTCTCGTCCGAATCGGGCGCGACCACCGAGCAGAGCGCCATCTCCGCCACGGTACAGGCCTGCGAGATCATGTCGCGTGAGCGTGTCGGCGTCCTGCTGATTTTCGAGCGCGAAACGCCGCTCGACGAGTATTTCAAGACCGGCACCATCGTCGACGCGCAGCTGTCCGAGCAGCTGCTGCGCAATCTCTTCTTTAAAAACTCGCCCCTGCACGACGGCGCGGTCATTGTCCGCGGCGGCCGTGTGGCTGCGGCGGGCTGTGTCATGCCGCTGAGCGACAATCCGCACCTGCCGAGCGACCTCGGCACGCGCCACCGCGCAGGCGTTGGCACGAGCGAGGTTTCCGACGCGGTCGTCGTGATCGTCTCGGAGGAAAACGGCACGATCTCCGTCGCCATCGGCGGGATGCTCAAGCGCCATCTGGCCCCCCAGACGCTGCAGCGGCTGCTGTCCAATGAGCTGCTCGCGGACGAGGCTGAGAAGAAGACGCTGCTCAAACGGCTCGCCGGATGCTTCAGCAGGAAGGACGGTTCCAAATGAAAAGTAAGCTCTTCTCCCTGATCGTCTCCGTCCTTGCGGCCATGTGCCTGTGGGTCTACGTCATGACCGTCGTGAACCCGGACGTCGATCTGACCATCGGCAATATTCCCGTGACGTTCTCCGGCGCGGAGGTCCTGCGCGAGGATCACGGGCTTGTCATCACCGGCGACTATCAGGAGTTCGTCTCCGTGCATTTTTACGGCAAAAACGCTGATCTCAAGACGCTCGACCAGCATAAGGACGAGCTGAAGGCCGTGATCGACGTGTCCAAGGTGCGCAGCACGAAGGACTACACCATGTCCTACGACATCACGCTCCCCAGCGCCGTGTCCGCCTCGTCTATCACAAAGATGGACAAATCCCCTGCCAATATCACCTTCACCGTCGAGCGGCAGATCCGCAAGTCCGTCGAGGTGCGGGGCGATTTCTCCAGCGTCAAGATCGCCGAGGGCTATATGCTCGACAGCACCAGCTTTGATTTTGATTCCATCACCATCGAGGGGCCGGAGTCGGTCGTCAATACCGTCGACCACGTCCAGATCACCATCGAGCGCAGCAATGTGGACAAGACCATCACCGAATCCGTCCCCGTCGTGCTGCTGGACAAGGACGGCGCGCAGGTCGACCCGACGCAGCTGACGCTCAGCGCCGACGCGATCGAGGTCACGATGAAGATCGTCAAATATAAGGTCGTGCCCATTGAGGTGCAGTTCACCGAGGGCGGCGGCGCGAAGCTTTCCGATCTGGATTGGGACTACGAGCCCAAGGCCATCACGCTCTCCGGCGATTCCACCGTGCTCGACGGCCTCAACTCGATCCAACTCGAGCCCATCGATCTGTCCACGCTGCCGAGCAACGACGAAACGGTCGAACGCGCCATTCTGATCCCGAACGATGCCAAGAACGTCTCCGGCGAGGAGACGGTCTCCGTCCGGATCACCATCAAGGGCAAGCAGATCAAGACGCTCCGCACGACAAACATTGTATTTGTCGGCGTTGACGAGGAAAAATTCAAGGCTACGAGCCTGTCCCAGCAGGTGCAGGTCACCATCCGCGCCGCTGCGGCTGACGCGTCGCGGATCTCCGCGACCAGCATCCGCATCGTCGCCGACATGAGCGGCTATACGCAGGAGGGAACGTATCAGGTGCCGGTCACGGTCTATGTCGACGGCTTCGACTCTGCCGGAGCCATCGGACAGTATTCCATCGCCGCAACGCTTGCCGCAGCGGATGAGCCGGATGAACAGCCCTGAGGAAAATGGAGGAAACAACGTGATTAGAAGTATGACCGGCTATGGCCGCGCGGAAAAAATCATCGACGGACGTGAGATCACCGTCGAGCTGCGGGCAGTCAACAACCGCTATCTGGATCTGAACGTCAAGCTCCCGCGTGTCTACGGCTTTGCGGAGGACGCGGTCAAGTCGCTCGTCAAGGCGAACGTGAACCGCGGCAAGCTGGATATGTTCATCACCGTTAATGTCACCGAGGATACGAGCGTCAAGATTGCACTCAATAAGCCCGTTCTGGAAGGGTATCTGGCCGCGCTCAAGTCCATCGCCTCCGATTACGGCGTCCGAGACGACATTTCCGTCACTGCCCTGTCCCGCATGCCCGACGTCTTTGTGATCGAGAAGCAGGAGGAAGACGAGCAGAAGCTGACGGACGATATCCTGTCCGTCGTCAAGGAGGCGCTTGCCAAATTCAACGCCATGCGCGAGAAGGAGGGCGCGGCCATGGAGGCCGATCTCCGCAGCCGCGCGAAGACCGTTCTGGCGCTTGTGGAAAAGGTCGAGGCGCGCAGCCCCGTGACGCTTGCGGAGTATCGCGCCCGGCTGACTGAGAAAATGCAGGAGGTACTCGGCGCGACGAATATCGACGAGAGCCGCATTCTGCAGGAAGCCGCCGTCTACGCCGACAAGATCGCCGTGGATGAAGAAACGGTCCGCCTGCGCAGCCATCTGAATCAGCTTGACCAGATGCTGACGGCCGGCGGCCCCATCGGCCGCAAGCTGGACTTCCTGCTGCAGGAATTCAACCGTGAGTCCAACACCATCGGCTCCAAGGGCAACGATCTGGAGCAGGCCCGCACCGTCGTCGACCTCAAGGCGGAGCTGGAAAAGATCCGCGAGCAGACGCAGAACATCGAATAACCGGAGGCAGACATGAAGCTTATTTCGATCGGCTTCGGCAACGCCGTCGCCGCTGCGCGCATTCTCGCCGTCGTCAGCCCGGATTCCGCGCCCATCAAGCGCGTCGTGCAGGAAGCGCGGGAGCGCGGGATGCTGCTCGACGCCTCGTTCGGGCGCAGAACGAAGTCCGTTCTGCTCATGGACACCGACCATGTGATCCTCTCGTCCGTCACGCCCGAGACGATCTGCGCGCGTATGGAAGAAAAATCATCGGAGGAGACGAATTTGCAGCCATGAAGGGAAAACTGTTTGCGATCTCCGGCCCCTCCGGCGTCGGAAAAAATTCCGTGCTGAACCGCGTCATGCAGCTGCGTGACCGGGTGCAGTATTCCGTTTCCGCGACCTCCCGCCCCATGCGTCCCGGCGAGATCGACGGCAAAAGCTATTATTTTGTCACACGGGAGCAATTTGAACAGATGATCGCGGCGGGCGAGCTGCTGGAGCACGCCGAATACGTCGGCAACTACTACGGCACGCCCCTAAAGCCCATTCAGGCCGCGCTTGCCGCCGGGACCGACGTCGTGATGGACGTGGATGTGGTCGGTGCGCTGAACATCAAAAAGCGCCTGCCGGAGGCGGTTCTGGTCTTCATGGCCGCACCGTCGATGGCCGAGATCCGCCGCAGGCTCGCTTCGCGCGGCGATGTTTCGCCGGAGCTGATGGAAAAGCGGATGGACCGGGCAAAATGGGAATACAGCCAGGCCGGACAATACGATTATCTCGTCGTCAACGATACGGTCGAGCACGCGGCGCAGGAGCTGCTTGCGATCATGACCGCAGAAAAGTGTAAAATGATGGATCGCATCCATTGCATAAAGGAGGAACTCTAATGCTTTACCCCGCCATGTCGGAACTTCTCAAGAATGTTGACAGCCGCTATCTGCTCGTCAACGTCGTCGCGCACCGCGCCCGTCAGCTGTCCATTGAGTCCGAGCTCACGCACGAGCCGCTTGAGGAAAAGCCTGTCACGCTCGCCATCCGCGAGGTCGCTGCCGGCCAGCTCAAGGCCGAGCTTGACGATAAATACAGACACTGAGCACCCATCCCGGCGCAGGCAGCTGGCCTGCGCCGGTTCTTTTGATTGCTGCGGGGGTGCCTGCGTGTGTTCGTATCGACTGTAAAATCAGGCGCTTGCCTGAATTGTACCCGCAGTACGCACTAACCGCGTCCAGGCACGCTTTCTCCCCGGTCTGTTCTCTTGCAAGAGAAACGACAGGGCCGTCGGAGACATAAGCGCGTCCAAACTTTCACCAGACAAAGGAGGAACAGGTCATGTCCAGAGTTGCACAGCTGGCTGTTGCGGCGGCGGTTTATGCCATTGACAGGCCCTATTCCTACCGTGTGCCGGAGGATATGCCGCTGGCAGCCGGGATGCGGGTGCTTGTGCCGTTCGGGCACGGCAACCGGCGGACGGAGGGCATTGTTTTATCCGTGCAGGAGGGAGTCGCTGCCGGACTGAAGGCCGTCGAGCAGATGCTGGACGACGCGTCGATCCTTACCGGCGGACAGCTCCGCCTTGCCGCGTTTATGAAGGAGCGCTATTTCTGCACGTTTTATGACGCGGTCAAGGCCATCCTTCCCGCCGGGTTATGGTTCGATGAAAAGCGGACGCTGATGCTTGTATCCGGCGCGCAGGACAAGCTGCCGCCCGGCATGGCGAATTCCGGCGCGGCAAGGCTCGTGCAGCTGCTGACCGATCTCGGCGGCAGCGCGCCGGAGCGGACGCTCCGGCAGCAGTTTGAATCGCCGCAGGCGTTCGACGCCGCTGTGCAGGCACTGCGCAAGCGTCGGCTGCTGCGCGCAGACGCTTCGCTCACGCAGAAGGCCAGCGAGAAGACCATCAAGGTCGCCGCACTTGCTGTCAGCGCGGAGGAAGCGGAGCAGTTTGCCGCAAAAAAGCAGTTCTCCGCCCCCCTGCAGGCGGCGCTGCTGCGCCTGCTGTGCACCGTCGGCGCAGGCCCCTGCCGCGAATTATGCGAGCTGACCGGCGCCAGTATGCAGACCGTCTCCCGCCTCGCAAAGCTCGGCTTGATCGAGACATATGAGCAGGAGCAGCTGCGCAGCCCGAAGCGCGAGGACGTCCCGCCCGCCGGGCCGCTGACGCTGAACGCGGAGCAGCAGATCGCCTTCGACGGTCTGAACCGGCAGATGACGCAGGAAAAGCCCGGCGCGGCGCTTCTCTACGGCGTGACGGGCAGCGGCAAGACCTCTGTATATCTCGCGCTGATCCGAAGTGCGCTGGACGCGGGCCGTTCCGCCATGCTGCTCGTGCCGGAGATCGCACTGACGCCGCAGCTGCTGCATAAAATGACCGCGCACTTCGGAAAAACCGTCGCGGTGCTCCACTCGAGCCTGCGCGTGGGCGAACGCTATGACGAGTGGCGGCGCATCGCGCGCGGCGAAGCCCGCGTCGTGGTCGGCACGCGCTCGGCGGTCTTCGCACCGCTTCAAAATCCCGGCCTGCTGATCCTCGACGAGGAGCAGGAGCATACCTATAAATCCGAAAACGCCCCGCGCTATCACGCGCGGGAGATCGCGCTCTATCGCGGCGCGAAGGAGCGCGCGCTTGTGCTCTTCGGCTCGGCAACGCCGTCCATTGAGACGATGTATCTGGCCAAAACAGGCGTTTACAGCCTCTATACGCTCAAAACCCGCTACAATGGCCGCGCGCTGCCCGACGCGCGCATCATCGACATGAAGCAGGAGCTTCGCGCGGGCAACGATCTGGATTTAAGCCGCGAACTGGAAGAGGGCATCCGTGACGCGATCCTGGATAAAAAGCAGTCCATCCTGTTTCTGAACCGGCGCGGCAACAGCCGGTATCTGGTCTGCATGGACTGCGGTGACGTGCCGCAGTGCCCGCGGTGCAGCGTCCATCTGACGTACCACTCCTCCGGCCGCCGTCTGATGTGCCACTACTGCGGCTATGTCATGCCTGCGCACGCACGCTGCGAAAAATGCGGCGGGGCGATGAAGGCCATCGGCAGCGGCACGCAGAAGGTCGAGCAGGAGCTGAAGGCGCTGTTCCCCGACACGGAGGTCCTGCGCATGGACGCCGATACCGTGCCCGCCGCAGGCGGACATGAGGCGATGCTGAAACAATTCCGCGAACAGCAGATCCCCATTCTGCTCGGCACGCAGATGGTCGCCAAGGGCCTTGATTTCCCGTCCGTTACGCTTGTCGGCGTCATCGACGCGGACATGAGCCTGTATGTCGACAACTTCCGCGCCGCCGAGACGACGTTTTCGCTTATCACGCAGGTCGTGGGCCGTTCCGGACGGGGTGCGGACGCGGGCTGCGCCATGATCCAGACCATGACGCCGGAGCATCCTGTGCTGCGGCTTGCGGCCAAGCAGGATTACGACGCATTTTACGAGCTGGAGCTGCAGATGCGGCAGCTGCGCAGCTGCCCGCCGTTCTCGGATCTTTTCACCATCACGGTCGCAGGACTGGAGGAGCGCGGACTGATCGAGGCCAGCGTCCGCCTGCGCGACGCGCTGGCCGCCAATCTCCAGAAGGAGCCGTACTGCCGCGCACCCGCGCAGCTGCTCGGCCCGGCACCGGCCAGCGTCGCCCGCGTCAATTATTCCTACCGCTATCAGCTGACGCTGGTCTGCAAAAATTCCGCGGCTATCCGCCGCTTACTCTCCTATGTCCTTGCAGAGTTCTCCAGGGACCGCAGGAACAAGGGCATTACGGCCCTGATCGACGTAAATTCCTACCAATAAAATATGCTGCTGTTTGGTTGTTTCGCCCAAACAGTTGCAATTTGTAATCAAATCTGTTATACTATCCCCGATTTGATGCAAAGAAAGGAGCGTGACAGAATGAAACCCAGACTTCGCAGCCTGCTTTGGGGTTTCATGGCGCTGACCCTTCTTCTGGCCGGGACAACGCTTGTATGCGCATACGATATTTCCTTCTCCGACGTACCGGAGAGCAGCTGGTTCTATGAGGACGTGATGACGCTGTCCGAATCCGGCGTCGTCAGCGGCTATCCCGACGGTACATATCGCCCCACCAAAAAGGTCACGACCGGCGAGTCGCTCAAGATGATCCTGCTGGCCGCGGGCTACCCGGAGCCGGAGCGCGTGGATTCCCACTGGGCCAGAGGCTATCTGAATTTCGCCATCGATCAGGGCTTCCTTGTGCGCTATCAGGATATTTCCGATCTGGACGTCAATATGACGCGCGGGATGCTCGCCAAGCTTGCCGCAAACGCGCTCGGTCTGTCTGACCCCGGCACCTACGGCACGTTTACCGACACCGACAGCGTCTATGTCGAGGCGCTTTACGCCGCCGGGATCGTCGGCGGCTACCCGGACGGGACGTACCGTCCGGACGCGTCCGTCTCCCGCGCGGAGATCGCCGCGATCGTCAACCGCATTTATCAGAGTCTCGAGCCCGCAGTTCCTGCAGACCCGGAGCAGGACCCGGCTGAGATCACGCTCCGCACGACCGAGCAGATGATCGGCTTCATCAAGCAGAAGGAAGGCTTTCAGGAGAAGGCCGCCTGGGACTACGCCCAGTATTCCATCGGCTACGGCAGCGCCTGCGGCAAGGACGAATATCCCAACGGCATCACCGAAGCGCAGGCGGATGTTCTTCTGCGCCAGATGCTGCAGGGCTTTGAGGAAAAGCTGGACAGCTTCCTGACGGAAAACAGTATTTCCCTGAGCGACAATCAGTATGACGCGCTCATCAGCCTGAGCTACAACATCGGCTCCGGCTGGATGAAAAACAGCGCGCTGTCTGCCCTGCTCAAGTCCGGATTCTACTCGACCAACGAGCTGGCCTCCGCGATGGGCATCTGGTGCCACGTGAAGGAATCGGGCGGGGACTATGTGATCCACGACGGGCTTGTCAGCCGCCGCATGGCAGAGCTGCGCGTGTTCCTCTACGCCGACTATTCCGGCTCGTCCGACGGCTTCTACTGGGTGCGCTTCGTGCAGACCGAAAAGGGCGACCGGGCGCGCGACATCGCGTTCTACGAGGCGGGCAGCACCTATGACCCGTCCTTTGACGCCACATCCGACACCGAGGTCTTCCTCGGCTGGTACACGGAATCCGGCGAGCTGCTGACCGATCTGACGGCCACGGAGAACCGCACCGTCTACGCGCAGTGGGAAAGCGATTTTTATGATTGATGTCTGACTTTTGAAAGTCCGGATTATTGGACACATCGTATGCTATACTGACCGCAGATCAACCGAAAGGGGAACTGCGTCATGGAAATTACGATGCGTTATGTCAGAGGTCATGTAGAGGTCTATACCGCGGCGGGCCAGTTTCTGTTTTCCGCCGACACCGAGGCGGAGGCTGCCGCCATGCTTGAGTAACCGCCGATCCAATCGTCTGCGGTTATCAGCGGTTACTGGAGGAATAAAATGAACATCCAGATCTTCGGAAAGAAAAAATGCTTTGACACAAAAAAGGCCGAGCGCTGGTTCAAGGAGCGCCGGATCAAATTCCAGCAGATCGATCTCGTCCGCTTCGGGATGTCCGGCGGCGAGTTCGACAGCGTTCTGCGTGCCGTCGGCGGCGTGGACGCGCTGATCGACTGGTCGGTCAAAAGCCCGGAGATCGACCTGATGCGCTATACGGATGACAAGCGCGCAAAAGAAGATAAGCTCTTTGACCACCCGGAGCTGATGAAAACGCCCATCGTCCGCAACGGCAGACAAGCCACCGCCGGATACTGCCCGGAGGTGTGGCAAACGTGGGAATAAACACAAAGTCGGCGGAGCGCGATTGCGCTCCGCCGTTTTTGCTTATTTTTTCTTTTCTCCGCCTGCCAGATCGAACATTGCCTTGCTGCGGCGCGCGAAGTGACCGACCTTCGGCATCCCCTGCGCAATGGCAGGATAGGCGTTGTCGGTGTCAGCAGTCTTCTGAATGTTGTACGTGCCGTACTGGTTGACCATGTCAAAGCAGTCGTCCGGCTGGCCGGGGAATGCATGGTTCATGGGCGTTGGATCGTAGCGGAATGTTTCGTCGTTTGCCATAAGCGTCACCTCTGTGACAGCTTTTGCGGAAAGGGGGATTTTTATGCACGGCGTGGAGATAAGCCTCCCCTTGCCGCGCCTGTTCTGCGCGAAAAATTGTGAAAAGCAGATGCAGACGCCTACTCGAATGTAGGGGCCGATGCCTACATCGGCCCGTTGAGAAGTTGCGAATTTGCCGTAGGCTACCGTAAAACCGGTGCATTCTGCCGGGCCGATGTGGGCATCGGCCTACGCGGTGCGTACGAATTCGCCGAAGGACTTCTGGTTTTGCTGCTGCATGCTGCAACCCCTCAGGCGCTTCGCGCCAGCTTCCCTGTATCAGAGCAGCATCAGCAGTGTTCCGCCGACGACAGCAACAAGGCCGGCAGCCGATTTTTTCGTCAGCTTTTCGTGGAACACGAGCCACGAGAACAGAATCGTCACCAGAATGCTCAGCTTATCGATGGGCGCGACGACGCTCGCCGGGCCGTCCTGCAGGGCTTTATAATAGCACAGCCAGCTGCCGCCCGTGGCTAAACCGGACAGGCAGATAAAGCCGAGTTCATTCTTCGGCACCGCGCGCAGAAGCTTTCCCTTACCCGTGACGAATACCATCATCCACGACATCACAAGCACTACGCCCGTGCGAATCGCCGTGCCGAGATTCGATTCAACGCCGGAAATGCCGATCTTGCCGAGAATGGAGGTCAGACTTGCGAACACGGCGGAACCTGCCGCGTACAGAAGCCAGCTGCTTCCAGCCTTTGCCGCGCCGTCTGACTGCTTTTTCTCGATCATAAGATAAGTACCCGCCGCGATCAGTACGATGCCTGCGCCCTTTGCGATGCTCAGCGATTCATGCAGGAAAATGACTGCAAGCAGGATAGTCAGAACCGTGCTGGATTTATCGACCGGCACAACCTTATTGATATCGCCGATCTGCAGCGCACGGAAATAACACAGCCAGCTTGCGCCGGTTGCAAGGCCGGACAGAATCAGGAACAGAAGCGTTTTTTCGCTGATTGCGGAAAGCCGTTCCTGCGAACCGACGATGAACACCATCAGCCATGAAAAGGCCAGAACCACGATTGTCCGGATTGCAGTCGCAACCGTTGAATCCGTCTTTCGGATGCCGCACTTGGCCAACACCGCTGTCAAGCCCGCAAACAGTGCCGACCCGAACGCATAGAGAATCCACATAATCCCGGCTCCCTTCGATATGAATCGACGGCCCGCCTCGGCAGGCCGTCTCCAATTCTAGCACGTTTCAAGCAAAAATCACGTTATTTTTTTCCGTGGGGCGAACATTCCATGTAATGATACTTTTTTCGCTTGGCAAACAGAAAAATCACGGAGATAAGCGTTGCAAAGACCTCCGCGACCGTGATGGCGTACCAGATGCCGTCGACGTCAAAGATCAGCGGCAGGATGAGCACGGAGGCTGTCTGGAACACGAGCGTGCGCAGGAAAGAGATCGCGGCTGAGATCAACCCGTTTCCAAGCGCTGTGAAGAACGACGAAGCGAAGATATTGAAGCCCGCGAACAAAAACGCAAACGAAAACAGTCGGAAGGCATGGCAGGTCAGCGTATAGAGTCCCTCGTCATACCCGACGAACAGCTTTGCCAGCGGCGCGGCCAGCAGTCTTGCCAGCAGCGTCAGCACAGCGCCGGAGGCGCACATCAGCAGAACGCTCTTTTTGAGCATATTTTTCAGCTCGGCATGGTTCTGTGCGCCGTAATGGAAGCCGACGATAGGCGCGCAGCCGATGGAATAGCCGATGTCGATGGCAATGAAAATGAACTGCACGTACATCAGGACGCCGTAGGCTGAAACGCCGTCCTCACCGATGTATTTGAGCAGCTGGAAGTTATAGAGCATGCTGACGATGGACGAGGAAATATTGCTCATCAGCTCGGACGAGCCGTTGCCGCAGGCGTTCAGCAGCGGGCGCAGCTCCAGCCTCGTTCTGACAAGGCGCAGACGGCTCGAATTCGGGCGGAGGAAATAGACCAGCGGGAACAGGCCGCCCACGCACTGGCTCAGGCCCGTCGCAACGGCCGCGCCTGCAATTCCCCAGCGGAAGCCCGCGACAAACAGCGCGTCGAGCGCCATATTCGTCACGCCCGCCGCGACCGTCGCGGCAAGACCCAGCTTCGGCTTTTCCGCCGCGATCAGGAAGCTCTGGAACACGTTCTGCAGCATGAACGCGGCTGTGAACGCATTGACGATGCGGCCATAGCGCACGCAGTCCTCCAGCATCTCCGGCGTTGCGCCGAGAAACAGCGCGACCGGCCGCATGAACACCACGCCGGTCACCGAGAGCAGCACGCCGAGCAGCGCCGTAAAGAGGATCATCATGGAAAAATAGCGGTTGGCTTCCTCCTGCCGGCCCTCGCCGAGCGTTTTGGAGACAAGTGCAGTGCCGCCCGTGCCGATCATGAAGCCGATGCCGCCCAGCACCATGATAAACGGCATGACCAGATTGATCGCCGCAAAGGCCGTCTTTCCGGCAAAGTTCGAGACGAACAGCCCGTCCACCACGCCGTAGATCGACGTAAAGATCATCATGACAATGGACGGGAAGACAAATTGGAGCAGTCTTCGATAGGTAAAGTGATCGGACAAGCGGATCTGCTGTTTCATTGCTTATTGCTGCGACGCCGGGTCGGGCGGCGTTCCTCCTTTGTTGATGAAAGCGTTCTGAGCTGCTGCTCGAAGAGCAGGCGATACTGCCGGTTCAGGCGAAGAAAGGCCGCGCGGTCGTCCGGGGACATCGCGCGCAGGGCGGCAGCCTCCGCCTCCGGGATGCGGTCGACGCGCTCGCGGGCAAGCTGATCGCCCTTCGGCGTCAGCCGGACGAGCTTGCTGCGCTGATCCGTGCCGGCTGAAAGCGCAAGATAGCCCTCCGCGACGAGCTTTTTGAGGGCTGAATTGACGGTCTGCTTCGGCTCGACAAGGAACTCACAGATCTCCGCCTGTGTAAAGCTTTTTTCCTCAACGCGGAGCGTATAGAGGATCCAGAACGCACATTCGGCCATGCCGCAGTTCTTCGCCGCGCTCCGATAGAGATCGTCCAGCTTTTTCGTCTCTTTGTTGTACGCCATCAGCGCCTGATCAAAAACCCGGTTCATATCCGTGCCTCCCAACTGTCCGAAATCAGACCATCACAGTATAGTCCGATTCCGGATGTTTGTCAAGTCTTTTTTGCTCGATTGCAGCGCCAAAGGCTCCCCCTTTCGCAAAGGGGAGCCTTTGGTGCGGTTTACGCAGGCTTATTCCGCCGTCTTTTTGCGGAAGAACAGCCGCTCTACGCGCTTATAGAGGAAGAACGTCAGGACGGACACCAGCACGCCCTTGAGCAGGTTGAACGGCACGACGGCCAGCAGCACGAGCGTGGACAGGTCGGTGATCGCGCCGTTGACCTGCGTGCCCATGGCGATGATGGCGTCGAGCGGCAGGCCGTACATGACGGCAAAACGCGGGATGAGGAACCATGCGTTAAACAGGCTTCCGAACACGGTCATAACGCCCGTGCCGAGCGCCAGAGACGCGATGGCGCCCTTTTTGCTCAGCAGCTTCTGGTACAAAATCGACGCGGGCAGCACAAATGAGCAGCCGACGAGGAAATTTGCCAGATCACCGACGAACGCCGTCGACGTGCCCTTAAGCAGCAGGTGGATGAGCACCTTCAGAAATTCGCAGACCACACCCGCGACCGGCCCCAGCGAAAACGCGCAGATCAGGACCGGAAGTTCGCTGAAATCGAGCTTGTAAAACGGCGGGGCGAAGAACAGCGGCAGCTCGATCACCATCAGAACGCCCGAAATTGCCGCCAGCATCCCGACGGTCGTGATGGTGTGCGCGGTGTTCAGCCGGTGGCGCTTTTTCATCACCAGCCGCTCCCCTCCCCACGCCAGCAGCACGACCGCCGCCGTGACTGCCAGGCAGAGCAGCACAAATTGAACATTTTCCGAGATCGAGGCGAACAGCGTTTTCATTCAGATCATCCTTTGCAAAACAAAATAAGCACCTGAAACGAGCTTCAGGTGCTGCAAATGGACGGCCCAAATAAACTATGTCTGGCTGCCGCGTAAAAAATCTTCTTCCATCCAGACTGTACTGTCGGTACCGGAATCACACCGGTTCAGCTTGCGCTCGCGGACTTTACCGCCGGTCGGGAATTTCGCCCTGCCCTGAAGATCGATTCAATTGTACCCGTATAGTAGCACGCCGCGGGCCGCTTGTAAAGAGGCAGTTTTTCTGATATACTGAAAAAAACGAACCGGGAGGGAAGTGCCTGTGATCTGCGCCTTTACCGGCCACCGGCCGGAGCGATTGCCGTGGGGCCGGAACGAAGACGATCTGCGCTGCGCCGCGCTCAAGACGCTTCTGCGCCGCACGGTGCGGGAGGTCTATGACCGGGGCTTTCATACCTTCCTGTGCGGCATGGCCCGCGGCTGCGATCAGTATTTTGCCGAGGCCGTCCTCGCCGCAAGGGCCGACGGCGCGCAGGACGCACAGCTGTGCGCCCTCGTCCCCTGCCCGTCGCAGCCGGACGGCTGGGACGAGGCTTCCGTCGCGCGCTATTGGGCGC
>VOFJ01003870.1_pt1 | contig 61281 bp, 60 predicted proteins | sample 5384081 | NCBI WGS metagenome assembly VOFJ01 (sample SAMN12384729, study PRJNA508395) | human gut metagenome | isolation source: healthy gut I | host: Homo sapiens | reverse complement strand
TATAGCTTCGGGTGGCAAGTGCATTTATAGCATCCTTTTCCCGTCCCCATTTATAGCGGTTGATGACAAAATCCACGGGTTCCAGTATTTTACCATGATTTATAACACCATGCGGAGGAGACCACAGTATCATGGATCCCTACAATCTGGGCAGATCCATATCCAGGGCAGAAGCTTCCTGTACCAGGCGGTTGCAGGTATAAGCGTTAGTCATAGTATTATATTTTTCTATGATATATCCTCTGATAGGCATAAGGCACCTCGTGATTTCAGTATTCTCATGGTTAACATAGCAAAATGTTGTCAAAATACGCTTGTAGCCTTCGGCCCACTCATAGTTATCCATGATCGACCAGTAGGTATAACCGATCAGCGGGTAGCCCTCCTGCAAGGCGCGGCGGGCGGCCAGCAGGTGGCGGTGCACATAATCAATGCGCTGCGGGTCGTGCACTTTACCGTCCAGCATCACAAAATCTGTGTTGGCCATGCCGTTCTCGGTAATCAGGATGGGCCGGCCATACCGCTGGTTCAAAAAGCGGATAGCCCAATAGATGCAGTCCGGCGTGATGGGCCATTCCATCGCAGTGCGCGGGCTGCCCTGCCAGGTGTTGGCGGTATACTCGCTGCCCGGCTGCTGGGCCGCGCAGGCATTGTAGACGTTAAAGCCCAGGTAATCCAGCGGCTGGTGCAGCAGCTCCAGTTCCTGCGGGGTGAACACATCCGCCCCCAGGGCTTTGGCCATCGGCTCCGGCACCCTGCCCAGCAGAACGGGGTCGCACCACCAGCTGATGGAATAGCAGCCTTCCACCTCCATCGTCCGGCGGTAAGCTTCGGCGATGGCGGCTTCGGCTTTCGTCCCCGCAGGGCGAAAACACCGGTCCGGTGGGAGCATACCCACCTTAGGCGGCAGCTTTGCATACTGGCGGATGGTCTGTACCGCTTTGGCATGGGCCAAAAGTACATGGCGGGTCACGGGGCGCAGGCTGGCCGGTTCATCAAGGAACGGCGCATGCCGCCCCTGCAGATGGCCGATGCCCACAAAGCACTGCGGCTCGTTCAGGGTCATCCAATACTGTACCTGGTCAGACAGGGCTTCCACCACAATTTTGGTGTACGCTGCAAACCAATCCGGGATCTGCGGGTTCTTCCATCCGCCCTGCAAATACAGCGCATACGGCAAATCCCAATGGTACAGCGTTACCATCGGCTCAATGCCCGCGGCTTTCAGCTCCCGCACAAGGCTTTGATAGAACTCAATGCCTTTCTGGTTGATTTTTTCCGTGCCATCGGGCAGGATGCGGGACCAGCTGACCGAGAAGCGGTAGCTTTTCAGCCCCATCTTTTTCATCAGGGCCACATCTTCACGGTAGCGGTGGTAGTGGTCGCACGCCTGCAGAGGGCCCTCGTTATATTTGGTGTGGCCGGGGTACAGCACATCCCAGATGCTCGGCCCGCGGCCATCCTCATTCCAGGCGCCTTCCACCTGTGCCGCTGCCGATGCCGCACCCCACAAAAAGTCTTTCGGGAATTCCATTTTGTCACCTCTGTGGCTGACATATTTTATCAATCTATTTTGTGTATCCTAGGGTGTATCTGAAAAAGTAAAAGCATCAAGAAGTCAAAAATTCATAGAAAAATCAGAAATCGCGAAAACCGCATTAGAAATTGCATTTAGATGTTTTTCGTTACCCAATCCCGTAGGGGCGCACATTGTGCGCCCGTTGCCTTGCGGCGAATGATGTGGCGCGGCCCGTCCGCGGGACGATGCAAGCATCGTCCCCTACAAATATTGGCAGCGTTTATAGCAACCGGCAGGGTCTCTCCCCAGCGCGATGAGGGCATCGTGCCCTACAGATCAAACCGCCGGGCCTGGCCCTTACCGCAAAATTCCTAATTACTCATTCCTAATTTCTAATTCTCCCATCCAACTCCTCACTCCTACCCCCTAACTCACTTCATGAGCATTTCCGCCGCCTTCGCCAGCTCCGCATTCACCGCATCGGCTTCCGCTTCGCTCTTGCCCACGGCGGACAGATACACTTTGATTTTCGGCTCGGTGCCGGAGGGGCGCACCATCAGCTTGTGGCCGCCCGCCAGGTGGTATTCCAGCACGTTGGCGCGGGGCAGGCCGGTGCCATCGGTGTCGTAATCCACGACGGCCTCCACCTTGTACCCGGCAATGTCCTCCGGGGCGTTGGCGCGCAGCTTCTTCATCAGCTCCTGCATCGTGTGCATGCCGCTCTCGCCCTCAAAGGCAAAGCTGCACAGCGCATTGCGGTAGTAACCGAACTCCCTGTACAATGCCTCGATGGCGTCCAGCAGCGTCTTGCCCTGCTGGGCGTACCAGGCCGCGGCCTCGCAGACCAGCAGCGTCGCGTTGACGGCGTCCTTGTCGCGGACGTGTGCGCCGGACAGGTACCCGTAGCTTTCCTCAAAGCCGAAGATATAGCGTTCGGGATGGCCCTCTGCCTCCAGCTAGCCGATCTGCTCGCCGATGAACTTAAAGCCCGTCAGAGTGCGGCGCAGCTCCACGCCGTACTTTTTGGCAACCGGCGTTGCCATATCGGTGGAAACGATCGTCGTTACCGCCACGGGGTCGGCGGGCATCGTGCCCTGTGCCAGACGGGTGCGGCAGATGAAGTCCAGCAGAATGACGCCCATTTCGTTGCCGGAGATGAGCCGGTAGCCGCCCTTTCCGTCGGCACGGCGGTGCCGCAGCGGTCGCAGTCGGGGTCGGTGCCAAGCAGTAGATCCGGGTGTACTTTATCGCACAGTTCCAAGCCCTTCTGCATAGCTTCGCGGATCTCGGGGTTTGGGTAGGGGCAGGTCGGGAAGTCGCCGTCGGGCTTTTCCTGCTCGGGCACCACGGTCACATGGGTCACACCGAGCTTTTTCAGCAGCTTTTTCACGCATTCCAGGCCGGTGCCGTTCAGCGGGGTGTACACGAGCTTGAGCGCGTCGATGCCCGCGCCGTCGCCGACGCGCTGGTCATAGACAGCCTGTACAAAATCATCGAGGCATTTTTCGTCAATTGTCACAATGCGGCCCGCGGCGGCGGCAGCGTCAAAATCTGCCAGCCGGACATCGTCAAAGCAATCAATTTTTTCGATAGCTGCCAGAATTTTCTCGGCAGCCTCCAGCGTGATCTGGCAGCCGTCGGAACCGTAGACCTTGTAGCCGTTGTATTCGGCCGGGTTGTGGCTGGCCGTAACGCAGACGCCCGCGCCGCAGCCGAGGTACCGCACCGCCCACGAAAGCGCAGGGGTCGGCTCAAGCCGGGGGTACATGCAGGCGGTAATGCCGTTCGCGGCCAGCACGCGGGCGGTCTCGCGGGCGAACAGCGCACCGTTATAGCGGCTGTCATGGGCGATGGCTACCTTTTTGGGCAGGCCGGACGCATTGAGGTAGTCCGCCAGCCCCTGCGTTGCCTTGCGCACGGTGTACAGGTTCATGCGGTTGGTGCCCGCCCCCAGCACACCGCGCAGGCCGCCGGTGCCGAATTCCAGATCGCGGTAAAAGCGGTCCGTGATAGCGGCATCATCCCCGGCAATGCCGTGCAGTTCTTCCGCCACAGCGGTATCCAGTTCCGGCTGGGCCAGCCAACGGTCATACAGTTCTTTCGCTGTATTCATAACAGCACCTTCTTCCCCAAAGTCAGTTTCAGGAAGTGTTCGTTATTTATCAAAGGCAACACCGCACAATTCCCGCCTTGCGGCTTAAGCACCGCTCCGGCAGTTGCGGCACGGCATCTGCGTTGCCAAAATGCTCGATAAGACATCCAGTATTATCTGCGCTTTTGGCTTGGCATCTGCCGCACCTCGCTCGCCGTATCGGCACTTAGAATTATGCGGTATTGCCCAAACATTTACACAGCTTTTATTATAGCAGATACTTGGCCGCAAAAAAAGCCGCGGCGGGTAAAAATTTTACCCGCCGCGGAAATTATACATTTTGTATTATTCTTTTGTTTACACCGTATCGCGCAACACACCGGCGTGTTCCAGCCCCACCATCACCACGGGGATCAGCACCAGCTGCAACACAATGCCCGGCAGCGCGGTGGCAAATGCACCGGCAATGAACATCTGCATGGTAAAGCCATTGCCGCCAAGGCCCAGCAGCACGGTTTGGGCCACGCCCCACACAGCGCGCCCGGCCAGCATGGCGGGCACCAGCGCCATATAAACGCCCGCCACGCCGCGTTTGTTCAGCTTGGCATACAGCAGGCCGATCACCGCGCCATAGGCAGCCAGCTCAAACGCCATGCCAATGCCAGTGGGGTACAGCACCGGCATGCCAAACAACAGCCCGCGCAGCAGCGGCATTACCGCGCCAACGGCCAGGCCATACGGCCAGCCGCATACCATGCCGCACAGCAGCACGGGAATGTGCATCGGCAGCAGCATTTTGCCAATCTGCGGGATCTGCCCGGTGATAAGCGGCAGCACCAGGCCCAGGGCCAAAAACAGGGCGGAAAGGGTCAGCTTACGGGTGGATGTTTTCATGATTCAAACTCCTCACATTCTATTTTTTTATTTGATTCCACAGTTTGACAGCAGCAGAACACCATGATACGATGATGGTAAAACAGAGATAAAGAAAGAGGTTTTCTTTTATGGAAATTCTTGTGATTGACGGACAGGGCGGCGGGCTGGGCCGCCAGCTGGTTGCCGCCGTTAAAAAGGCCGTTCCGCAGGCGGTGGTAACGGCCATTGGCACCAACAGCGCGGCCACTTCCGCCATGCTGAAAGCCGGGGCTGACCGCGCTGCCACCGGCGAGAACGCCGTGGTGGTGGGCTGCCGCCGGGCGGATGTCATTTTGGGGCCCATCGGCATTGTGATGGCCGACGCCCTGCTGGGCGAAATCACCCCCGCCATGGCGCAGGCCGTAGCCCAAAGCGATGCCCGCCGCATCCTGATCCCCGCCAACCGGTGCGATACCCTGGTGGTTGGGGTGAGCGCCCCCATCGGCGCCCTGGTGGAGCAGGCCGCCGCGGCCGTGCTGGACGGCTGCCGAAACTAAAGCGTATCGGAAAACCGCATAAAAATCCACAAAAACAAAATGCAGAAAATATCCTGTCCCCCTGCTGAGGAACACGATACCTTCTGCATATCTATCATCAAAGCAATATCAAGTTGTCATCTGCCATACGGTGCAGCATGCACCAGGATGTTGGGCGCTTCTGCGCCGCAGGGCCGGCTTCCTGCCGGTTGATTGATATTATTATAGTATAAGGCAGTGTGCTGCGTCAAGCCCACCGCCGGAGGAACTGCCATGAAACTGATGATTGCATCCGACCTGCACGGTTCGGCTTTTTACTGCAGGCAGCTGCTTGCCGCCATGGAGCGCGAGCAGCCGGACAAGCTGTTGCTGCTGGGGGATATTCTATACCACGGTCCCCGCAACGACCTGCCGGAGGGCTATGCCCCCAAAGAGGTAATTGCCATGCTGAATCCCCTGCGGGAGCAGCTGCTGTGCGTGCGCGGCAACTGCGATACCGAGGTGGACCAGATGGTGCTGGACTTCCCGATTTTGGCCGACTATGCCCTGCTGTATGCCGGTTCCCGCACAGTGTTTGCCACCCACGGCCACCATTACAACACGGCCTGCCCGCCGCCGCTTGCCAAGGGATATTTTGCTGCACGGCCACACTCATGTGCCCGCCTGGCAGGAATTTGGCAGCGGCAATTTGTATCTGAACCCTGGTTCCGTTGCCATCCCGAAGGAAAACAGCGCCCATTCCTATATGATGCTGACCGATTCCGGCTTTGCCTGGAAAGATCTTGAAGGCAGCATATACCATACACTCGCATTGGATTGCCCAAACTGCGGTTGAATCAATCGCTTGTGCGGTGTAAAATAAAGTGGGGTGGGATTCTTTTGTCCCACGCGCCAACAACCATACAGATTTCATCATATAAACATAAAAGGATGGTTCTATCCCATGCAAATTGAACAGCTTTTTGATTTTCTGCACCGGTCAGTGTCGCCGTTCCACGCGGTACACACTGCAGCCCAGCTGCTGGATGCCGCCGGTTACACCCGCCTGGAGGAAGCCGAATACTGGAATTTGGAACCGGAACACGGTTATTATGTGACCCGCAACGAAAGTTCCATCATTGCCTGGCGGGTGCCTGCCCACGCCATTGGCGGCTGGCGCATTGCTGCCAGCCATTCCGACTCCCCCACCTGGCGCATCAAGAACACCAACGTGAACGCTGCGGGCTGCATCAAGCTGAACGCGGAAGGCTACGGCGGAATGATTATGTCCACCTGGCTGGACCGTCCGCTCTCCGCCGCCGGGCGTGTGCTGGTGCGGGATGAAGCCGCCGGTACGCTGGAAAGCCGCCTGGTGGACCTGGACCGTGATCTGCTGGTCATCCCATCGCTGGCCATCCACATGGACCGCACGCTGAACAGCGGCCACGCCTTTAACCCCCAGGTGGACATGCAGCCCCTATACGGGCTGGAGGGTTCCAAGCCCTTCCCCGCCCTGCTGGCTGAGGCCGCCGGTGTGAAAGAAGAGGACATTGTGGACTTTGACCTTTCGCTTTACACCCGCCAGGCACCCACCCGCATTGGGCCGGACGGCGAGCTGTTCATGGCCCCCCGCATTGACGATCTGGAGTGCGCCGCCACCACCCTGTACGGCTTTTTGGACGCCGCCCCTGAGACCGACAGCGCTTGCGCCCCGGTCTGGGCGATGTTTGATAACGAAGAAGTGGGCAGCAGCACCCGCCAGGGCGCAGACAGCAGCTTTTTGCGCGATGTGCTCGACCGCATCCTGAATGCGATCCCCCACAGTGCCCAGGCACAGGCCCAGGCATTTGCCAACAGCTTTGTGCTCAGCGCCGATAATGCCCACGCCGTTCACCCCAATTTTGCTGATAAGGCTGACCCCTGCAACAAGGTCATTTTGGGCAAGGGTGTTGTGGTCAAAGTCAATGCCAGCCAGAAATACACCACCAGCGGCCTGACCGGCGCGATTTTTAAGGAGATCTGCCGCAGAACAACGTTCCTGTGCAGGTGTTTGCCAACCGTGCCGACCTGCCGGGCGGCAGCACGCTGGGCAACCTGCAAAGCCATACCGTGCCGGTTCCCATGGTAGATATTGGCCTGGCCCAGCTGGCCATGCACAGTGCGGTGGAAACCGCCGCGGTGGCCGATGCTGACGCCATGGTGCGGGCCGTTGCCGGGTTCTACCGCGTCCACCTGCGCAGCCTGGGCGATGCCCGCTATACGCTGGAATGAGCAGCACAGTCGGGCGCTATGCGCCAAGCCCCAGCGGGCGGATGCACCTGGGCAACCTGTGTTGCTGCCTGCTGGCGTGGCTTTCGGCCAAAAGCAGCGGCGGCAAGGTTGTGCTGCGCATTGAGGATCTGGATGCCGTGCGCTGCCCGCGCGAATTTGCTGATCTGCTGGAAGCCGACCTTGCCTGGCTCGGCCTTGCCGCAGATGAAGGCGGCAGCAAGGGCGGCCCTCGCGGCCCCTATTATCAGAGCGAGCGCAGCGCTATCTATGAAGAATATTACCAAAAGCTGGTGCGCAAAGGGCTGGTTTACCCCTGCTTTTGCAGCCGCAGCCAGCTGCATGCCGCCGATGCCCCCCACCGCTCCGATGGGAAGGTGGTATACGCCGGGACCTGCCGGAACCTGACGCCGGAAGAGATCGCTCTGCGCACAGCCAGGCGCAAGCCAGCCTGGCGGGTGATGGTGCCGGACGAAACCATTTCCTTTGTGGACGGCCACATGGGCCCCTATGCCGAGAATCTGGCGCAGGACTGCGGGGATTTTTACCTGCGGCGGGCGGACGGTGTGTTTGCCTACCAGCTGGCCGTGGTGGTGGATGATGCCCTGATGGGCGTTACCCAGGTGGTGCGCGGGGCAGACCTTTTGTCCAGCACGCCGCGCCAGCTGTGGCTCTACCGGGAACTGGGTCTGCCCGCGCCGGAATTTTATCACATGCCGCTGCTGCTGGCCGTGGATGGGCGGCGGCTTTCCAAACGGGATGGGGACGAAAGCCTGGAGCATTTACAGGCGCGCTATACGCCGGAGCAGATCATTGGCCGTTTGGCCTATGCCTGCGGGCTGCAAAACGCCCCGGACCCCCGCACCCCTGCCGAGCTGGCCGACGGCTTCAGCTGGCAGCGCGTGCCGCAAAACGACATTATTCTGCCGGAAGGTCTGTTTTAATGGTAGGGGTGTGCCGTCAGGCACCCCGGCCCAATCACCGGCTTTCTTCCACCAACATCTCCTGACGCTTGCAACTCTTATTTGATACGGGAGTGTTCCAATGCAAAATTTTGAACCTACCGGGGCCGCTGCCGCCATGCCGGGCAGCGCTGTTCCCCAGCTCAAGCGGCGGCTGGTCATCAGTGCCTGCCTGCTGATTCCGCTTTTTTTACCTTGGCCTTGGCGCTGCTTTCGGGTTGCCACTGCCGCCGTTCCTGACCGGTGATAACGCCATGTGGTGCGGCATTGTGCAGCTGGTGCTCACCGTGCCGGTCTGCTGGCTGAACTGTTCCTATTTTATCAACGGCTGCAAGAGCATCCGCGCCCCCGGGCCGGATACGCTGGTGGCGCTCAGTTCCGGGGCGGCGCTGGTTTACGGCATAATCGCCATTTTTACACAGGATGCCCCGCAGGAGCTGTTCCTGCCCTCTGCCGCCGCTATTGATCTTTGCCGCAGCCTGCCAGCTGCTGGAAGTACGGTTTAAGGCACAAGCCATGGCCCCTCTGCACAGTCTGGCAGAGCGCCTTCCCGAAACCGCCTGCGTGCTGCGCAGCCGCCAGCAGTACACCGTGCCGCTGAATGAAGTCGCGGTGGGCGATATCTTCCTGATTCGTCCCGGCGATGTGATGCCGGTAGATGGCGTTGTCATTGAGGGCGAAACCACGGTGGATGAATCTGCCCTGACCGGTGCCGCCGCCCCCGTGGCCAAACACAAAGGCAGCACTGTTTACGCCGCCACCGCCAACCAGGGCGGCGCCCTGATCTGCCGTGCCACCCGCATCGGGCCAGATTCCACCGCCGCCCAGCTGGTACATACCGTGCAGACCACTGCCGCTGCCAAGGTGCCGTTGAGTTCCCTGGCCGATAAGGTACGCAGCGTGTTTGTGCCCGCCGTTATCGGCATTGCCTGCGTGGTGCTCATCATCTGGCTGCTGCTGGGGCAGAGCTTTGCTTTTGCGCTGGCCCGCGCCATCAGCGTGCTGGCTGTCAGCAGCCCCTGTGTGCTGGCGCTGGCAGCTTCGGCTGCCATCACGTCCGGTGCCAGCGTGGGTGCCAAGCACGGCATCGTGTTCAAAACAGCCGCCAGCCTGCAGTCCATCGGTACCCTGCACACCGCCGTGCTGGATAAAGCCGGAACAATCACCAACGGCGAGCCGGAAGTGGTCACCATTGTGGGCACCCGCAGCGTGCCCGCCAAGTTCCTGCTTGGCATGGCTGCCGGGCTGGAAAGCCAGAGCCAGGACCCGCTGGCCCACGCCGTGATGCGCAAAGCCGCTGCGGAGAACATCAAGCTGAGCGCCGTTAAGGACGTTACCATTCTGGCCGGTCAGGGCCTGACCGGCAAAATGGCCGGCAAGGTGATGGCAGGCGGCAGCGCAGAGTTTATTGCCGCCCAGTGCGAGCTGACCCCCGATTTGCAGCAGGCTGGCGAGCAGCTGGCCGCTGACGGCATTGCCCCGCTTTACTTTTCGCTCGACGGCCACGCAGCCGGATTGATCGGCGTTGCCGATGCCGTAAAGCCCGCCAGCAAAGCCGCCCTTGATGCGCTGAAAGCCCTTGGGCTGGATGTGATCCTGTTGACAGGCGACAGCCGCACCAATGCAGACCGCGTTGCCGCTCAGGTTGGGCTGGATGACGCCCACGTGGTATCCGGCCTTGCCCCCGCAGAGCTGGAAGCCGAACTGCGCCGCCTGCAAACAAACGGCCCTGCCGCCATGATCGGCAGTACTTCTGCCGCCGCGGCACTGGCCTGTGCCGATGTCGGCATTGGCATGGGAGCCGAGCCGCTGCCCGCCGCCGATGTGATGCTGCTTCGGGACGATTTGGCCGATGCCGCTGCCGCGGTGCGCATTTCCCGCGCGGTGGATGCCCGCATTGCCCAGAACACCCGCATGGCGCTGGTTTACAGCGCGCTGCTGCCGCTGCTGGCCGCCGGTGTGCTTTACCCGCTGAACTTTGTGCTGCACCCGATCGATTCCGTCATTCTTATGACGCTGTTTGTGGCGTGGCTGCTGTCCGGCACGGCCCGGCTGAACAGCTTTGACCCGAAATCCGCCAGCCAGAGCGAACCGCAGAAGGAGCCCGCAGAATGAGCGCCGCCGTGGAACGCCGCCACTGGCATTTTACCGGCAGCGTGCAGGGGGTTGGCTTCCGCTACCGTGCGCAGTATGCCGCCCAGCTGCTGGATCTGACCGGCTGGGTGGAAAACAACTGGGACGGCACAGTGGATCTGGAAGCCCAGGGTTCCGCCGCCCAGCTGGATCGCCTGGTGCCCACCATTACCGGCACCAGCCATTGGATCCACATTGAAACCTTTACCTGCAAATCCATCCCCCCGGACCCTGCCGAGCGCAGCTTCCGCGTGCGGGGATAAGGGCAACACCGCACAATTCCCGCCTAGCGGCTTAAGCACCGCTTCGGCGGCTGCGGCACGGCATCTGCGTTGCCAAAATGCTCGATAATGTCGGGTTGCGGTACCCGCATCGTGCTTCGGGGGCAAAAGCCCCTCGCACTCTGCGACCGCTGCCCCTGCTTCGGTTCGCTGTTTCCGCCACTGGCGGCGCTCACCTTTGCAGCATCCAGTATTATCTGCGCTTTTGGCTTAGCAGCTGCCGCACCTCGCTCGCCGTATCGGCACTTAGAATTATGCGGTATTGCCTAAGCATAGCAAAAGGCGCGTGCCTTGCCCCCATAGGCTGGCACGCGCCTTTTTGTTTTTATTATCCGCAATTTTAATTTTGGCGGCAGGGAGCCACCCCTCTGGGCGCGAAGCGGCCTGAGGGGCGGTTTCCCGCTGCCAGGCTAAAAATTTGCAGGGAACGACACCTGCATCGTCCCGCATGATGGGCTTTGCCGGGTATTTCACTTCATCACCCGGCGCACACCTGCGGGCGCACACTGTGCGCCCTTACGGTCTCTACAGGGGAAAACGGCATTTGCTGAACGGTGCCCCTGCTTATTTTCTCAAAACGCCTTCAATTCCACCCCGGCTGCCTGCAGGGCCGCGCCGATCTTTTCTACAAAGGCCAGAGCCTTGGGGCCGTCGCCGTGTACGCAGACGGAATCCGCCTGGATGGCAATGTCCGTACCGTCGTTGGCGGTCACTTTGCCCTCGGTTACCATGCGGATCACACGGGCAATGGCTTCGTCCTCATCCTCAATCATGGCACCGGGGGTTCCGCGGGGCACAAGGCTGCCATCCGGGCGGTAGCCGCGGTCGGCAAACACCTCGTTGGCAACCGGCAGGCCGATGGCCTGGGCTGCCTTGACCATCTCGCTGCCGGAAAGCGCCAGCAGCACTGCGCCGGGGGCGCTCTCCTTCACTGCGGCGCAGATGGCATCCGCCAGCGCGCGGTCCTTGCCCGCCATGTTATACAAAGCGCCGTGGGGCTTTACATGGTGCAGCGGCACACCGGCGGCATCGCAAAACGCTTTCAGCGCACCGATCTGATACTGCACACAGGCCTTGGCTTCCGCCGGGGTCAGCTTCATCTGGCGGCGGCCAAAGCCCTGCAGATCAGGGAAACCGGGGTGCGCCCCCACCGCCGCGCCGCTCTGTTTGCACAGCGCCACGGTGCGCTGCATCACCAGCGGATCGCCTGCATGGAAGCCACAGGCCACATTGGCCGATGTGATAAACGGGATCACCTTTTCATCCATTCCGATGGTATACGCGCCAAAGCTTTCGCCCAGGTCACAGTTCAAATCAATATGCGGCATGGCTCAATCCTCCACTTTCAGGCATAAGGCAATGCTTCTGCCCCGCAGGGGCGCACAGTGTGTGCCCCTGCGGTTTTACTATCTGCTCTTAATATTTCAGCTCCACATTTTTTACGTCGGTCACAAACATGTGCCCCGGCGCATGGGTGATGCAGAACTCCGGCTTGGAGTGCATCACAACGTTCTGCGGGGTCACGCCGCAGGGCCAGAACACCGGTGTTTCGCCGGGGTTGATGGTCACGGCATCGCCGTAATCCGGGTGAGCCAAATCATGGATGCCGATGGCTTCCGGCTCACCGATTTGCACCGGCATACCGTGCACGCGGGGCATGCCCGCTGTAATGGCAGCTGCCGCCGGGACCTGTCGGTACGGGATGGGCCGCATGCTGACCACCATGTTTCCGCTGAACACCCCCGCCGGGGTACAGGGAATGTTGGTGTTGTACATCGGCACATTCACGCCCTCTTCGATCTGGCGCACCGGAATGCCCGCTTCCAGCAGTTCAGATTCAAAGGAGAAGCTGCACCCGATCAAAAAGCTGACCAGGTCGTTCCTCTCCTCAAAGAATTTGCTCACATCGGTGTATTCCCCGGTCAGCTCGCCGTGTTCGTACACCCGGTAGCGCGGGATGTCGGTAGCAATATCGCTGCCTTTGCCAAATTGGGCAAAGGTTCGCTCGCCTGCGTCCGCCACTTCCAGCAGCGGGCAGGCTTTGGGGTTGCGCTGGCAGAACAGCAAAAAGTCCCACGCCAGCGCCTTGGGCAGCACCACAAGGTTGCCCTGGGCATAACCGTTGCACATGCCGGTGGTCGGGCCGGTCAGTTCGCCCTTGCGGATCAGCCCGCGCAGGTCGGCCGGTTTCATGGCTGCAAAGTCCATTATTTCATCCGCTCCCTGATTTTGTCAAGCACGGCCGCCTGCGCCCTGGCTCCTGCAACAGCCTGCGCCGCGGTCACATATTGGAACGCCAGCTTTTCGCCGGGGCGCAGCTGCGCCATGGCCGAAAGGTCAGCGCTGATGACGGTTGCAATTTTGGCATACCCGCCGGTGGTCTGGTGGTCAGCCAGCATCACAATGGGCTGCCCGTTGGCCGATACCTGCACCGAACCCGCCACAATGCCGTCCGATACAATGTCCGCCCCATCCACAGTCTCGATCTGCGGTCCCTGCAATTTGCAGGCCATGCGGTCACAGTCTGCTGTCAAAGCATATACCCCGTGTACAAATGCGGCCTGCCCCACTGCGGTAAAGGCATCGGTCTGGGGGCCGGGCACCGCACGGAACAGCGGCAGCTTCCGCCCGCCCAAAAAGCGCCACGGCCTTGCGGGGGTGCGCGCCGTGCCCAGCGGGCGGTTTGCCCCTTTGGCGCAGATCTGCTGCCAGCGCTGTTCCACCATGGCGGGTGCCGCCCCAATGGGCAGCACATCCCCAGCTTTCAGTGTGCGGCCATCCAGCCCGCCCATCCGGCATTTTAAGTCGGTGGAGCGGCTGCCCAGCACGGGCGGGGTATCCACGCCGCCAAACACGGCCAGGTAGCCGCGCAGCCCGCTGCGGGCCGCGCCGATTGCCAGCACCTGCCCCGCGCGGGCCAAAAGCGGCGTATAGGCGGGCACCGGGCGGCCATCCAGCACAGCGGGCATATCGGCCCCCGCCAGGGCAAAAACAGCGTCCCCGTCAAACTGATACTTGCCGCCCTGCAGGGTCATTTCCAGCACGGCGGCACCGGCTGCCTGGGGGTTGCCCGCCAGCAGGTTGGCGGTCCGCATAGCGTAACCATCCGCCGCTCCACAGGTGCGGAACCCCCGCGCGGCATAGCCGGTGCGGCCTGCATCCTGCACGGTGGTCAGCGGGCCGGGGCTTATCACATGCAAGTTCACAGTGCCGCCCCCTGTTCTTTCTGGATGGTTTCAAACTTTTCCGGGCTGATGGGCACAAACCGGATGCGGTCCCCCGCCGCGTAAGGCAGTTTGCCGCCGCCAGCCGGGTCAAACAGGCGCAGCGGCGTGCGGCCGATCAGCTGCCACCCGCCGGGGGAAGCCAGCGGGTAGATGCCCGTCTGCTTGCCGCCAATGCCCACCGCCCCCGCGGGGATCTTGGTGCGCGGGGTCTGCAACCGGGGGCAGACAATGCGTTCATCCATGCCGCCCAGGTACGGGAACCCCGGCAGGAACCCCAGCATAAAAATGCGGTAGTCCCGCCCGCAGTGGATGTCGATGACCTGCTGTTCGGTCAGCCCGGCGTGCTGTGCCACAAAGGCCAGGTCGGGGCCGTAATCTCCGCCGTAACACACCGGCACCTCCACCAGCCGCCCGGCCGCGGTGCTGCTGACCGGGGGCAAAGCGTCCCACAGGCGGCGCAGCGCGGGGATCAGGGTATCGGCATCGGTCTGCAAAGGGTCCAGCGTGACCAGCAGCGCCGCATAGGTGGGCACTGTTTCCACCACGCCGGGCAGCTGCGCCGCCTGCACAGCGGCATCCAGCGCCATAACCTGCGCGTTCACCTGTTCACTGATCTCACTGCCGCAGACGGCCAGCACGCCGCTGTCCCCCACGGGGGTAAACTGGATCATAACAAAAATCCCCTTTGCGTCCGGTATTTTGGGGCTGGTCAGGAATTGTGCGGTGTTGCCTTAGGTTCGCGGGGGCACATTGTGCGCCCCTACGGTCTCTAAACGTGCCGTTTTGGGTTCACTGCTTCCTGACCAAGGCCAATGTGCCTATTATAGCACAACCTGCTTTATGCCTGCTCAAAAAATTTCTTTGCCAGCACCGGGCCGAACCAGTGGTCCGAATTGTGGGAATACCGCACCGCATACGCCGTGCACTGCCGCATCATGCTGACAATGCCAACGTTCATGCGGGTATCAAACCCATCCACACCCGGCAGCAGCGAGCCTGTCATATCGATCATGCCATTGCGGGAAAGCACCCGCATGACCTCGCTTTCCATCTCCTCCCGGTGCAGGATGTCCATATCCTTTTTCAGGTAGGCCAGCGCCGCCATCAGCCCATAGCAGCCCCAGTCAGAGCAGGTTGCCGTGATGATGTTATCGGTGCTGCTTGCGGCCAGAATGCCGCCGCAGCAGCCGTCCTGGCATTCGCCGGGGGCGGTGAAGGGCACATATTTTTTAATGTGCTCCCCAATGGTGCCCATGCCGATCTCGTTGCCCAGATCGCCGATGGCCACATTGGGCACGCCGCGGGCGCGCAGTTCGTTCCACAGCACATCGCTTTTGGCTTCCAGTGCGGTCACATCCTTGCCCACCGCATTGTGGTAAACACCCTTGGCGTTGCCGCCGCAGGCTTCCACCGAGATCACCGCTGCGGGTAAAATCTTATCCGCCAGCGCTTTGGCCTGGGCGGGGGCTTTGGCCTTATCTTTGGTAAAGGCCACAACGCCAAGGCTCAGCGGCAGCTCCATGGCTGTATCCAGGTCCTCATACACATGCAGACCCACCACATTGCCGCATTTCTTAAAGGCTTCCACGCTGTCCTGCGGGCAGACGATGATCGGCTTTGCCCCAAAGGCCAATACCAGAGACCGCGCCAGCAGGATCGCACTGACAGAACCGTCCATTTCCGGCACCTTGTGGGGCAGCAATACAAACCCGACCAGGATATACACCGGGTCGCCGGGGTGGATGGCTTTGCACAACGCTTCGGCTGCGTGCATGGCGGTCGGCTCCCCGGTATATGCCCGGCTGCCCGCGTACAAAATGCGGCACACCCCATAACCACGGGGGTCCAGACACATGATGGCATCCAGGTTTTCGCCTACATTGCGTTTTTCCAGTTCGTCACGGGTCATGGTGTTTTCCCCCTTTTCAGCCCCACAGACTTTCGCAGCCGGTATAGTCATAGAACTCTTTCAGCACTTCGTCCTGGATGGCTTTCAGGGTAGCGGGGTCCTTGCCGCCGGCGGGCTTGCCCTCAAACTCGCAGGCATGCAGACAGAAGTTGGAGGAGGAGGTCACGATGATCTCATCCGCATCGCGCAGGAAATCCAGCGTGAACGGTTTTTCCATCACGGTAATGCCCAGGCGGTAGCAGGCCTGCAGCATATGGGTCTTGGCAATGCCGCGCAAAATCAGTTCATCGTTCGGGTGGGAATAGAAAATCCCGTCTTTCAGCACTGAAACGTTGGAGTGCGCACATTCCGTTACAATATCCCCGCGGTGGAACACGGTCTCGCTCATGCCGGCCAGCTTGGCGCGCTGGGCGGTCATAACGCTGGGCAGCAGGTTCAGCGTTTTGATGTTGCAGTGGTAAAAGCGAGTGTCCTCCTCAGAGTTCAGGCGGATGGGCTTGTCGGGGTCGTTCAGGGTGTTGGGCCGGATGGAAACCCACAGCTTGCCGGGCACGCCTTCCTCATACACATGGTTGCGGGGCTCCACACCGCGGGTGACCTGCCAGTATACAAAGTTGACCTTGCTGTCCACCTTGGCCAGCAGGTCGGTCAGCAGCCTGCCCAGCTCGGCCTTGCACATCGGGATGTTGATATCCAGTGCCTTGGCGCTGGTAAAAAAGCGGTCCAGGTGGTCCTGCAGCAGGTATACCTTGCCGTTCGCGCCAACGGTGGCATCGTAGCAGCCATCGCCAAAAAAGTACGCGGTCATTGAACGGAACCATCAATTCTTCCGGCGTGCCGATCTTTCCATCGTAATATGCAATGGATTCCATTTTTCCTTACTCCTCTCATCTTGGTTGCCTTTATGTTCAGCCGTTATTTGGCTTTCCCATCAAATTTCAGTTCAATCACTTTTTTAATCAGCTCCACGCAGTTATCCAGCCCAATGGCGGCGCTGTCCAGGCAGAGGTCGTAGTTTTCTACCCGCTTCCACTGGCGGCCGGTGTGATATTTGTAATAGTTTTCACGGTAGCGGTCCAGCTTGTCAATATAGTGCTTGGCCTGGCTGCTGCCAATGCCCTGGCGCTTCATCTCGCGCTCCACACGCCAGTCATAGGGGGCATCCACATACACGGTCAGCACGTTGGGCTTATCCCGCAGAACAAAGTCCGCCGCGCGGCCCACACAGATGTAGCTTTCATTGTTCAGCAGTTCCCGCAGGACCTTGGCCTGGTAGTTGAACAGGTTTTGGTCGCTGATGAAGTTGCCGCTCTCCGGCGGGATGATGCTGCCGTCATACACCCGTTCCGAAACCCGGTACAGCATGGTTTTGCGGGTGTTCTCATCGGCGCGGGCAAACAGTTCCTCGCTGATGCCGCTGTCCTCGGCTGCCAGGCGCAGCAGCTTGCGGTCATAGAGATCAATGTCAAAATCCTTCGCCAGCTTTTTGCCGATGTAACTGCCGCCGCCCGACCCGCAGGTGCGGGTGATGGCGACTGCAAAATACGGATAATCGGGATACATTTTCCACCCCTCCTTACTGGCCCAGATAGGCTTTCTTCACGCGCGGGTCGTTCAGCAGATCCGCGGCGTTGCCCTCAATGCTGATGTTGCCGGTTTCCAGCACATAGGCGCGGTCCGAGATGGCCAGCGCCATCTTTGCGTTCTGTTCCACCAGCAGGATCGTGATGCCCTGCTTGTTTACTTCCTGAATGATGGCAAAGATCTCTTTGACCAACAGGGGCGAAAGGCCCATCGAAGGTTCATCCATCAAAATCATTTTGGGCTTTGCCATCAGGGCGCGGCCCACGGCCAGCATCTGCTGCTCGCCGCCGGAAAGGGTGCCCGCCAGCTGGCGGCGGCGCTCTTCCAGACGGGGGAAGCGCTTATACACATCCTTCATCGTCTCTTCCATCCCGGCCGGGTCGGCATAAGCGCCCATCTCCAGGTTCTCTTCCACCGTCATCTGGGGGAAGATGTGCCGTCCTTCCGGCACATGCGCCAGCTTGTAGCGTAATGATCTTGCTGGGTTCGGTCTTGCGCAGGTCGTGGCCATCAAACATCACGCTGCCGGACGCAGCTTTTTCCAGCCCGGTAATGGTGCGCAGGGTGGTGGTTTTGCCCGCGCCGTTTGCCCCGATCAGGGATACGATCTCGCCGTCATCCACATGCAGCGATATGCCGTTCAGCGCGTGTACCGCGCCGTAATTGACATGAAGGTCTTTTACTTCAAGCATCCGCTTCGACCTCCTCCTCTTTGTCTTTGCCCAGGTATGCTTCAATCACATGGGGGTCATTGGCGATCTCTGCCGGTGTGCCGGAAGCGATCGTGGTACCAAAATCCAGCACCTGGATTCGCTCGCAGATTTTCATGACCAAACTCATGTCATGCTCGATCAGCAGCACCGATACCTTGAATTCGCTCCGGATATAATCAATAATCTCCAGCAGTTCCTCCGTTTCAGTCGGGTTCATACCGGCGGCCGGTTCGTCCAGCAGCAGCAGCTTCATGTTGGTGGCCAGCGCGCGGGCAATCTCCAGGCGGCGCTGCTCACCATAGGGCAGGTTGTCGGCCTCCAGGTCTTCCTTGCCGGAAAGGTGCACCACCTGCAGCAGCTCTTTGGCGCGTGCGGTGGCGGCGGCTTCCTGCTGCCAATACGCCTTGGTGCGGAAGATGGCCTGCGGCATGTTGTAGGTCAGTTCTTCCAGCATGGCAGCTTTGACGTTTTCGATCACCGTCATTTTTTTGAACAGGCGGATATTCTGGAAGGTGCTAGCAATGCCTGCATGAACGATCTGGTGGGTCTTTTTGCCGTTCATCCGCTCACCATTCAGGTAAAGGGAGCCTTCGGTCGGCTTATACACGCCGGTGATAAGGTTGAACACGGTAGTCTTGCCGGCGCCGTTGGGGCCGATAAGCCCGACCAGCTCGGACTCTCCGATTTCCATATTAAAATCATCCACGGCTTTTAGCCGCCGAACTGGATGCCCAGGTGCTGGCATTTCAAAACGGGTTGTGCCATGGTTCAGGCCCCCTTTTCTGCTTTTGCTTTTACCGTGCCGCGGCCGGTCAGTTTTTCCAGCGCGCGGGTCAGGCTGAACTCCCACCGGCCAAAGATACCGCCGGGACGGAAGAGCATGACCAGCACCAGCACGATCGAGTAGGCCAGCATGCGGTAGGTAGAGAAATCACGCATCAGCTCCGGCAAAGCGCTCAGGAACGCCGCGCCGATGATGGAGCCAGTCAGCGAGCCGGTACCGCCGATGATGACCTCGGAGAGCAGCTCTGCCGAATAGTTAAAGTTGAAGTTGGTGGGGATCATGGCGGTCATGTAATGGGCATAAATACCGCCGCCGATACCGGCAAAGAATGCGCTGATGGCAAAGGTCATGACCTTGTAATAGGTCACGTTGATGCCGGAGGCCGAGGCCGCGATATAATCCTCGCGGATGGCCTGCACGGTGCGGCCGAAGCGGCTGCGTACAAACAGGAACATGACGGTCACGCAGACGACCATGATCCAGAATACCCGCGGGAAGGTGGACAGCTTGAGGATGCCGCTCATCGTTTTGCCGCCGCCGGTGATGGAAAAGTTGCAGAAGCAGACGCGGATGATCTCGGCAAAAGCCATTGTGACGATGGCGAGGTAGTCGCCCCGCAGACGCAGCGCCGGGATGCCGACCAGTACGCCCATGATGCCCGCAGCCAGGCCGCCGACCAGCAGCGCGATCAGGAACAGCCCCAGATCCGAAAGTCCTTTGCCTGCCAGCGCGCCGGATACAATGGCGGAGACATAAGCGCCGACCGAAACAAACCCCGCATGCCCCAAGGAGAACTCGCCCATAAAGCCAACCACCAGGTTCAACGACGTGACCATGATAATGGTGTAGCAGGCGGTGGTGCAGATGCCCTGAATATAGGTGGTGGAGGTGCCGAACGCATTGGCGGCGAACAGCCCTGTCAACAGGGCAAACACCAGCGCCACGCCCACAGCGTTCAAAAGATAGGAGCCTTTTATTTTTTTACTCATTGCTCTGCTCCCTCCCTTACACTTTTTCGCCGGTGTTCTTGCCCAGGATGCCGGAAGGTTTGACCAGCAGGATGACGATCAGGGTCCCGTAGGTCACAGCCTCGTACCAACCGGGGGCAAACAGCTTGACAAAAATCTCAATCAGGCCGACCAGAATGCCGCCGATCATGGCGCCGGGGATGATGCCGATACCGCCGAGGACGGCTGCAATGAAGGCTTTCATGCCCATCATCGAACCCATATCGTTGGTGACGCGGGGATAGGTGGCGCAGTACATAAGCGCCGCCACCGCTGCCAGACCGGAACCGATGGCAAAGGTCAGGGTAATGATCTTGTTCACGTTGATGCCCACCAGGGTGGAAGCATCCTTATCCTGCGGGACGGCGCGCATGGCCTTGCCCAGCTTGGTCTTTTTTACAAACAGCTGCATGCAAAGCATCATCGCAACGCCGATGCCAATGGTCAGCAGCACGTTCAGCGGCAGCGATACCCCTCCGACCGTAATGGTGGGCAGGCTGAAAATAGCCTGCACGTTGTGCGGCTTGGCGCCAAACAGCACCATGGCCAGGTTTTCCAAAAAGATGCTCATGGCCAGTGCGGTAATCAAGGCGGACATGGGCCCGGCCTTGCGCACCGGGCGGTAAGCCAGGATCTCAACCAGCACACCAACCAGCGCGCACACCGCAACGGCCACAATCACGGCCATCCAGGCGGGCATTCCCGCATCGACCATCAGCGGGATGGTGTAAAACAATGTGTAAGGCACCGATCATGATAAAATCGCCGTGGGCAAAGTTGATCATGCGGATGATACCGTAAACCATGGTGTAGCCCAACGCGATCAGCGCATAAATAGCGCCCTGGTTCAGGCCGTTGATCAGGCCCTGAACAAATAATGATGCAGTCATGGTCCATTCACCTTTCCTATCATTTTTTGTGAATGTTTGATTCGGGGGAATCCAAAAAACAAAAAAGTGCGCGCGGCTGCTTGCATTGCCGCGCGCACCATTGCGCCTTTGCTCTGGAGGGGGTGTTTAGGGGAATCTAAGGCAACACCGCACAATTCCCGCCTAGCGGCTTAAGCACCGCTCCGGCAGCTGCCGCACCTCGCTCGCCGTATCGGCACTTAGAATTATGCGGTATTGCCCTAAAAAGCTTTACTCAGCGGAGGAAACCAGGTTGCCATCGGAATCCAGCGTTTCAGACCACTTGACCTTGCCGTCAACAAAGGTGTTGAATGCAATGCTCTTGATGGCGTCGCCGTTTTCGTCCAGCTTGATCTTGCCGCCAACGCCGGTAAACTCCATACCGGTCATGCCTTTTACCAGGCTTGCGGTATCGGTGCCGCCGCCATTCTCGGCGGCCTGCAGCAGCATGTACATAGCGTCATAATACAGCGCTGCACAGGCGTTCAGGCTTTCGGTGCCGTACTTTTCCGTGTACTTCTGCACGAAGTTCTGGACAGCCGGGGCTGTATCCTCGCTGGAGTAGTGGTTCGTAAAGTAGCAATCATCAAACTTGTCTTCCAGGCCGGTGGTATCCGCGCCATCCCAGGCATCGCCGCCCATGATGGTACCGGTAAAGCCCGCGTTGCGCGCTGCGCCTACAAACAGCGGTACCGTATCCAGGAAGCAGGGATAATACAAAAGCTCTGCACCGCTGGCCACGGCCTGTGCCGCCTGCGAGGAATAGTCGGTGTCAGTGCTCATGCACTCACCGGTGTAGGTAACTTCAATGCCGTTTGCCTCGCAGTTTTCTACAAAAGCGTCCTTCAGGCCGTTGGAATAGTCATCATCCTTGGCATAAATCACGGCTACCTTGCTGAATCCCTTGCTCTTAACAAACAGGGCGGCCATCTTGCCCTGATACGGGTCGATGAAGCAGTTGCGGAAGATCGTGGAGCCTTTCTGGGTCACATCCACGTTGGTAGCGCCGGTTGCCAGCAGCAGCATTCCGTCATTGGCAGCCTGGGTCGCCATAGGCAGTGTAACGGAAGAGAAGAAGCTGCCCACGATAGCGGCCGGGGAATCTGCCATGACCTTGTTGTAAGCGTTCATGGCCTGCTTGGCGTCCTTGGCATCGTCAGCCACCTTGCCGCCGTTGACGATCTCGACCGTGTAGCCGGAATCGCCGGAGTTGATCTCCTCCACAGCCATATCCACCGCGTTCTGGGCACCCTCGCCGTAAATGGCGGAGCCGCCGGTCATGGAGCAGACCACACCAACGCGGATCACATTACCGCTGTCCGCGCTGGATGCTGTGGTGGAAGCGGCACTGGAAGTATCTGCCGTGCTGGCTGTGCCGCCCTGTGCGCTGGAAGAACAGCCGCCCAAAACGCCTGCCGCCATCGCTGCCGCCATGGTAAGAGAAAGAACCCGTGTTGCCTTTTCATCGTAAGCCCCTCTTTCTTTCATGTTCGTTCTGCTTTCTTCTCTCAGATATCTCCTGACCAAACAAAAAGCGCGCAGCCCCGCCGTCAAGCGGGTGCCGCACGCCTTTGTGCAAAAGCAAAATCTCTTTTGTTCTTTTTATGCTTTTGTCTCCGGAATCAGAACGGGGTCCGCAGCTTTTGCACTGCGGACCCCGTTGTCCTTGCTCCGTGTTTGGATGGTTCTGATTATAGCATACTGCCAAAATTTTGCAAGCACTTTTTGTCGGCATCAGGTGGATTTTTGCCGCCGATTGCCTTATTTTATTAAGCTGTTTCTTCGTTTTTCATCTCGCATCCCCGTTTTTGCTTTCTTTTTTTCCGTCAAATTGTCCTTTGGGCTAAATAACTTCAAAATCACAGCTTTCCCCCGCACCACTGGATCATGCCGGGCAGCGGACGGCCCAGTCCGGCAGCCTTATTCCGCTGTTTCTCCCCGTCTTACGTTGTCACAGCCTTGTTCATCGAAGAGTTTCTCTGCCAATTTCTTATGTTATCCAAAATCTCGCATTGTTTCTCGCTTTATCGCGCCATGATTTTATATCGAACTTTCGTCTTATTTTGTGCTGGCTTTTTCCGTCATTTCCCAATATTATATATTTTGTGAACAATCATTGCATAGGTTGTAAACATTAGCACTCTAGTGTTGACAGTGCTAATTTTAGGGTTATAATAAAGGCGTACCTTGAAAGAGGGGGTGCGGAACGCAAGAGCGTTCCGGGAAACACCGCCAAGGAGCCGCAAGGCTCGGGAAGCGTCAGACTTCCCGGAGAGGCACCAAATAAAATTCCAGATTTTTACAAAGTGAGGTTATGACTTATGTTGCCGACTGTTTTTGGTGAAAATCTTTTTGATGATTTCTTTGACGATTCCTTTGGTATGATGAACGCACGCAACCCGCTGTACGGCAAGCATGCACGCAACCTGATGAAGACCGATATCCGCGAGACCGATACCAACTATGAGCTGGCCATTGATTTGCCGGGCTTCAAGAAGGATGAGATCCACATTGAGCTGAAAAACGGCTACCTGACCATCAGCGCCGCCAAGGGCCTGGATAAAGACGAAAAGGCCCCCGAAGGCAAGTATATCCGCCAGGAGCGTTACACCGGCGCCTGCAGCCGCAGCTTCTATGTTGGCACCGACCTGCAGCCCAAGGATGTCAACGCCAAGTTCGATGGCATCCTGGAGTTGACCTTCCCGAAGGAAGCTCCCAAGAAGGAACCTGATGTGACCCGCGTTGAAATTGGTGAATAACCGATCTGCCTTTGCGGCATAACTGAATAAGTCTCAGCGGTGCCCCGCCCTTGACCCCAATCGGTCAGGGCGGGGCACCGCTTTTTTGTTTTGTTGCACCCCTGTGGTATAATGGTTTTATGGCAATACCGCATAATTCTAAGTGCCGATACGGCGAGCGAGGTGCGGCAGATGCCAAGCCAAAAGCGCAGATAATACTGGATGTATTATCGAGCATTTTGGCAACGCAGATGCCGTGCCGCAGTTGCCGGAGCGGTGCTTAAGCCGCAAGGCGGGAATTGTGCGGTGTTGCCTTATAATAAATCCAACAGGGGGCTGCTGTTTATATGGTCGATCATATTGAGATCCGCGGGGCACGGGTACACAACCTAAAAAATATTGATGTCGATGTGCCGCTGAACAAAATCGTCGGCATTGCGGGTGTATCCGGTTCCGGCAAATCTTCGCTGGCGCTGGGCGTGCTGTATGCCGAAGGTTCGCGCCGGTATCTGGACGCACTTTCCACCTACACGCGCCGCCGCATGACCCAGGCCCCCAAAGCTGATGTGGACGAGGTTCTGTATGTTCCCGCCGCGTTGGCGCTGCACCAGCGGCCGGGGGTGCCGGGCATCCGCAGCACCTTTGGCACCGGCACCGAGCTGCTAAACAGCCTGCGGCTGATGTATTCCCGCCTTGCCAGCCACCGCTGCCCCAACGGGCATTATCTTGCGCCCACCCTGGCCGTGGCCGCCGGGCAGGAGCTGATCTGCCCCGAATGCGGGGCCCGCTTTTACGCCCCTTCGGCGGAAGAGCTTGCCTTTAACAGCCAGGGTGCCTGCCGCACCTGCGGCGGCACCGGCACCGTACAAACCGTTGACCGCGCCACCCTTGTGCCGGACGAAAGCCTGACCATTGACGAGGGCGCTGTGGCCCCCTGGAACTCTTTGATGTGGTCGCTGATGACCGATGTCTGTCGCGCCATGGGGGTGCGCACCGATGTGCCGTTCCGCGACCTGACCGATGTGGAGAAAGAGATCGTCTATGACGGCCCGGCTGAGAAGAAGCACATTTTCTACCACTCCAAAAACAGCGAGCAGGCCGGGGAACTGGATTTTACCTATTACAGCGCCGTACGCACGGTGGAAAACGCACTCTCCAAAGTCAAGGACGAAAAAGGCATGAAGCGGGTGGAAAAGTTTTTGCGTCAGGATATCTGCCCGGACTGCGGCGGTTCCCGGTTGTGCGCTGCAGCCCGCGCGCCCAGGCTGCAGGGTATCCCGCTGGATGAAGCCTGCCGCATGACCCTTTCCGACCTGGTTGCCTGGGTAAGCGGGGTTCCCGCCGCCCTGCCGGAAGAAATGCGCCCCATGGCGCAGAGCATCTGTGAATCATTCCAAACGGTGGCCAAGCGGCTGATGGACCTGGGGCTGGGCTACCTGGCGTTGGACCGCGCCGCGGCTACCCTTTCCACCGGCGAGCGCCAGCGTATGCAGCTGGCCCGCGCGGTGCGCAACCGCACTACCGGCGTTCTGTATGTGCTGGATGAACCCTCTATTGGGCTGCACCCCGCCAACATCACCGGCCTGACCGGCGTGATGCAGGACCTGATCCACGACGGCAACTCGGTCATTCTGGTGGACCATGATACCCAGATTCTATCCGAAGCCGATTGGCTGATTGAGATGGGGCCGCAGGCCGGTGCGGGCGGCGGCCAGGTGATTGCCCAGGGCAGCATCCCGGCCATTGAAGCAAACGCTGCTTCCCGCATTGGGCCGTTCCTGGCGGGCAAAGCGCAGTGCCTGCGACCCCAGGCCCCGCAAAGCGAGTTGTTCGCGCTGGGGCGCATTCAGCTTTCCACCAACGCCATCCACACCGTAAAGCCGCTGGACATCGAAATTCCCAAGGGGCGGCTGACTGTGGTGACCGGGGTTTCCGGCTCCGGCAAGACCACCCTTGTGCTGGAAAGCCTGGTTCCCGGCCTGAACGCCGCCATCCACGGCCAAAAGCTGCCGGAGCATGTACGCTCTATTGTGCCGGACGGCATCACCCAGGTCAAGCTGATCGATGCCGCACCCATTGGCATCAATGTGCGCTCCACCGTGGCCACCTATGCCAATGTGCATGACGAGCTGCGCAAAAAGTTTGCCGCCACCCCGGATGCCAGGCAGGCCGGGTATAAAGCGGGCGATTTTTCCTACAACACGGGCAAGCTGCGCTGCCCCGTGTGCGATGGCACCGGCAGCATCAGCCTGGATGTACAGTTTTTGCCGGATGTGGAGATTCCCTGCCCCGAATGCCGCGGTTCCCGCTATGCCAAGGAGGCCGGGCAGATTTTTTACACCAGCAAGTCCGGAACCAGATATTCCCTGCCGCAGCTGATGGATATGGATGTGAACACTGCCCTGACCGCCTGTGCCGACTGCCGGTGGTGCGCCAGCGGCTGACTGTTTTACAGGAACTCGGCCTTGGCTACCTGACCCTTGGCGAGGAAACGCCCGGCCTTTCCGGCGGCGAGGCCCAGCGCCTGAAGCTGGCCAGCGAGATGGGCAAAGCCCAGTCGGACTCTCTGTTTGTCTTTGATGAGCCCACCATCGGCCTGCACCCCGCCGATGTGCAGGTTCTGCTCGGCGTGTTCCAGACCCTGATCGAGCACGGCGCCACCGTCATCGTCATTGAGCATGACCTGGATGTGATCCGCAACGCAGACTACATCATTGATATGGGTCCGGGCGGCGGTGCCCAGGGCGGCACGGTGGTGGCCGCCGGCACGCCGGACGTTATCCGCCACACCCCCGCCAGCCAGACCGGCAAATTTATCTGATTTTATATCTTTATAAACAAGCACATCCCTCGGCAGCGCCGTATTGGGCGGCCCGCCGGGGGATGTGTTTTGCTTTTATTCGGTTTTATCTGCTTCCTGCTTCTGCTTTTCTTTTAACTCTTTTTGCAGCTCCGCTTCCACGCGGTCAAAGCGCTCCAAAAAGCTATGTTCCTGCCCTTCGGTCTTGTAGCCGGGCATGGTATCCAGCGCAACGCCGTGGATGCTGCGGAAAATGCTGTTCTCAATGTTGGGGTTATCCCGCTTTAGGCGGCGCAGCAGCACCTTGACTTCCTGCCGCTTGGAGCCACCGCCGCCGTTGTCGCAGGTGGTGCAGTTTTCGGTAAAGCGGCAGGCACACTGGATGAATTCCAGGTCGTTATAGCGTTTCCAGGCAATAATATCTTCCTCCCGCACGCAGTACAGCGGACGGATCAGCACCATGCCGGGAAAGTTGGTGCTGTGCAGCTTGGGCGGCATAGCCTGCAGCTGGGAGCCATAGAACATGCTCATCACGGTTGTTTCGATCACATCATTAAAATGGTGCCCCAGTGCAATTTTGTTGCACCCCAGCTCCTGAGCCTTCTTGTACAGGTAGCCGCGGCGCATGCGGGCGCACAGGTAACAGGGGGATTTATCGCTGTTGTTGGCGACCGCAAACACATCCGTCTCAAAAATTGTGATGGGGATATTCAGCAGTGCGGCGTTGCTTTCGATCTTCTGGCGGTTGATTTCATTATAGCCGGGGTCCATCACCAAAAACACCAACTCAAAGGGCACATCGCTGTGGCGCTGCAGCTCCTGCATCAGTTTAGCCATCAGCATGCTGTCCTTGCCGCCGGAAATGCACACGGCAATTTTATCTCCCGCCTGCACCAGTTCATAGCGCTTGACCGCCACAATAAAAGGGGTCCACAGCTCTTTGCGGTATTTTTTGATAATGCTGCGTTCAATCAGCTGGCAGGGTTCCATCTGGCGTTCCAATGGTCATTTCTCCTTTTGCAAATCCTTCAGGCAGCGGTCAAATGCTGCCAAAAATCCGTTCAGTTCCTCTTCGGTGGTCAGGTGGCTCAGGCTGATGCGCCATGAGCTGAGCGCATTTTTGCGGTCCCGGCTGACGGCAAACACCGCCTTGGACGGTGTGCCGTCGGTGGAGCAGGCCGATTTGACGGACACACATACCCCCTGCCCGCTCAACGCCTGCTGGAACACCCCGGCCTTGATGCCCGCCACGCTCACATTTACAATGTGCGGCACCGCACCCGCCGGGCTGTTGATGCGCACGCCGGGGCGCTTTTGCAGCTCTGCGCACAGGGTATCGTGCAGCGCCTGCACATGGGCGCAGCGCTGGGGTTGTTCATCCAGCGCAAGGGCCAGCGCCGCCTGCAAAGCCGCGGCAAGGCCCAGGGTGGGGGTGCCGCTGCGGTAAATGGTAGTGCTGGCCCCGCCGTTCATCTGAGGTTCGATCACCAGCCCTTTGCGCTTGTACAGCACGCCAATGCCGTTGGGGCCGTAAAACTTGTGGGCGGTAAAGCTCATGGTATCCACGCAGTCCAGCCAGAGGGCCGTTTTACCCACTGCCTGGGTGGCATCCACATGCAGGCGGCAGTTGGGGCAGCGGTGCACCAGCGCGGCGATCTCCCGCACCGGCTGCACGGTGCCCAGCTCACTGTCCACCCCGCAGATGGAAACCAGTACGGTATCCTTGCGCAACAGCTCTTCCAGCTGTTCCAGGTCAATTCTGCCATCCCGGCCAATGTTCAGCAGATCGATCTCGTACCCCTGCTGCAAGGCCGTCAATGTTGCCCCCACGCTGGAATGCTCCAGCGGGGTGGAGATGATATGCCGCCCCACATGCCGGGCCGCGCGGGCCATGCCTTTTAAGGCAAGGTTATTGGCTTCCGTTGCGCCGGATGTATAAATGATTTCCTCCGGCAGCACCCCCAGCTGTGCCGCAATCAGGCCGGTCACACGGTTCATCTCCTGTCGGGCGGCCTGCCCGGCGCAGTGGGTGGAATTGGGGTTGCCGATAAAATTCTGCTCGGTGCGGCAGTATACTTCCAGCACACGGGGGTCCACCGGCGTGTTGGCCGAATAGTCCAGATATATCATGCGCAAATCCCCCTGTTTCGTTGCCTGAAATTTAATTATACCACCATTTCCTACCGCGTCAATGGGTTGCAATGCGCCGTGCCGGATACCTCGCCGAGCGTCAGCTTTTCATAAAGGCGATGATGTCCCTTGCCATCACATCCGGGTGGCCAATGATGTCGCCGTGGCCGTACCCGACAAAGGGGTGGTCCTGCGCGTTGGGGTAGGCACGTTTTAATTTCTGCATCGCCTTTTTCATGTTCGGCTCGTTGGAACCGTACCAGATGGCCACCTTTGCTTCCGGGTCAGGGGCAAAAGTGTCGATCACGGGATACAGGCGCAGGGCTTCCTTGGTGGCATTTTCCAATGTAGCAAGCGAGATATTTTTTGCCACATATTGGAACTGGTTCAGCAGCTTTTGGTCGTCCCCGCGGGTATACAGCCGCAGCATCCACGGCAGCTTATCCACAGACTGAATCTTCTTTGTCAGGTTATACTGGCTGCGCGGCACAATGGCGGTCAGCACCCAGCTGAACATACCAAGGTTCATGTACTGCGGGCCACTCAAAATCATAGCGCCTACCTTAACTTTTTGCCGGTGGAACAGCATACCTGCCGTTGCGCCGCCCATGGATTCGCCAAGCACCAGGTCGATGGCACCATCCTGTTCTTCTTTGATATACTGTTCCAGCTTTTCGGCCATTGCTTCCGCCGTGGTAAAGGTAGTTTTGCCGGTATCATCATAGCCGTCCGTGCTGACGGCGATCACATGGTACTGCTTTTCCAGCAGCGGAATCACCGCTTCAAACTGGCGCCAGCTCATCATGTTGCCGGGCAGCAGCATAATTTTGCGGCTGTTTTGTTTGCCAAATTCCTGTACTTCCATATAAACGTTTCCTCCTCAGACCCCTGCGTTATTTTTGACTAACTCCTATCTCCATCATACCAGAACCCGCCTCAAAAATTCACAAAAAAGAACCTGGGAAGTTTGTTCTTCCCAGGTTCTCTGTTGCATTATTTATCGCGTTCTCAGTCTTTGTCGCGGTCGCGGCGGTCCGGCTTTTTGGTTTCCGGCTCCGGCGGGCGGCTTACCAGGCGTACTTCCTGCACGCGGCGGTTGGTGGCACGGGTCACGGTACCGTCAAAGCTGCCCCACACAAAATGGTCACCCACTTTGGGCAGGCGGCTGAGCTTTTCCTGCACCAGGCCGCCGATGGCCACCGCGTCGATTTCCTCTTTATCGCGGATATCCAGCTCCTCGGCCACATCGTCCACGCTGGCACCGCCGGCAATCAGCCAGCTGCCATCGCTCTGCTGGCGGATATCCTCCACCACTTCATCATGTTCATCCCAGATCTCGCCAACCAGCTCTTCCAGGATATCCTCCAGCGTGATGATGCCCGCAGTGCCGCCGTATTCATCCACCACAACTGCCATATGGTGCTTGCTTTCCCGCAAAGTGCGCAGCAAAGCGGAGATGGGGGTCACGCTGGTTGTGTACAGCGTGGGGCCGATCAGGCTTTCCAGCTTGACATCTTCATCGCCCTTGCGCATGGCGGCAAAACAGTCTTTTTCATGTACCACGCCAATGATGTTATCAATGGTTTCGTGGTATACCGGCAGGCGGGAATAGCCGCTGTCGGCAAAAGTTTCGGTCACTTCGTCCATGGGGGTATCATCCGCCACGGCGATCACATCCACGCGCGGGGTCAGAACGTCCTGGGCTTCCACATCGTCAAATTCAATGGCGCTGCGGATCAGCTCGCTTTCGCGGTTGGTCAGCTCACCGTCTTTTTCGGCTTCGCTCACCATGGTTACCAACTCACCTTCGGTAATGGTGTCCTTTTCGTCAGTATAAAAGCGGCTGGCCAAAAAGCTTTTCCATTTGCCAAAAATAAAGTTCAGCGGCCCAAATACCGCCACAAGGGCACCAAGCGCCGGCGCAAAGGCCATTGCAATGGATTCCGGCATTTCCTTCGCCATGCTTTTGGGGGTGATTTCGCCAAACGTCAAAACCAGTAAGGTCATGACAATGGTGGAAGCCGTGGGGCCGTAAGCATTGCCCAACAACCGGCTGAACAGCACCGTTGCAAGCGAAGACGCACCGATGTTTACAATGTTGTTGCCGATCAGAATGGTGCTCAGCAGGCTGTCATACCGTTCAGCCAGGGCCAGAACCTTGGCTGCCTGCTTATCGCCATCCTCCGCGCGGCTTTTTAAGCGGATCATGTTCAGCGAGGAATATGCTGTTTCCGATGCCGAAAAAAAGGCCGACAACATGATCAAAACGATCAGTGCGGTGATCATAAATATACTACTGCCATCGTCCATTGGAGAACCATCAACTCTTTCTTTTGTTTTTTGGCTGCCTGTGCGGCAGCGTTATCAGTATTGTATGCAGGGTATACTACACACATTATAGGTTATTATAGCATACTGTCTCCAAAAGCGCAAACGCTGCAAAGGCTTTTTGCACAAAACAGTCGTTTCAGCCAAAATGTGTGCCCATTTGGCCGCCCGCTTTGCTATACCTGCATACAAAAAGGCCCCCGCCTTACAGCAGAGGGCTTTTGCACACAATACCGAAAATTATTCCTATGGCAACACCGCATAATTCCCGCCTTACGGCTTAAGCACCGCTCCGGCGGCTGCGGCACGGCATCTGCGTTGCCAAAATGCTCGATAATACACAAAGTATTATCTGCGCTTTTGGCTTAGCAGCTGCCGCACCTCGCTCGCCGTATCGGCACTTAGAATTATGCGGTATTGCCCTATACTTTTTTGCTTCCCTCTCCGGGAAGATGATTTTGTTGACAAAGAAGAAGATCAGCATAAAAATGTCACCGTTGAGCATCGTGGTTCCGATGTTATAGATAAAGTCCGGCACCAGCAGGCCCGCAACCGCCGCTCACACGCGGTTGATGAAGTTAACGAAGCAGGTGATCAGACAGAATGCCAGCACCAGGCGATCTGCTTGGCAAGGTCGACCAGTTGCGCTGGATCAGGTATCGGATTTTTATTCAAAGCCGGGAAAACGGTCGGGTTCGAGCCCAAAACGGCAGCTGCAATCTTGCCTGTTTAGACCACGCATCAAATGTACATCAACAACCATGATTCATGGCAAGGAGCTTAGGACACAAAAGTTCATCCGATGCAGTTTTCTATGCATCCGATGAACTTTTTTCAGTAGCGTTTCCTTTTAAGCCACCTTGGTCTTTCGCAGATACCCCCATGCTGCCAATCCAACGAGCAGAACGATCTTGATCGGTGCCGATGCCAGCAGTACATCTGCCTGAAAGAAGGCATGCCCGCCTGCATAGAGAAAATCAAAGCTGATCATTTTATACAGTAATGCGTTGGAAAGTCCAATGCCCCCTGCCGGAATCAGGGTGGACAGCCATTCTCCGAAGGAGCCCGGCACGACCATATAAACAATCAGCGGTGCCACCACACTGATCAGCGCCACAGACAAAGCGGTCAGGGTTGTTCTTGGCCCATACGGATGCCATCAGCACAAAGGCCACCTCCGCAAAGAAGATCAGGAAGTTTGCCACCAGCATGACCCACTCCATCTGGCCAACGGTATACGGCAGCAGGCTGGTCACAGAAAACAGCCATTGCACGGAAGTTTGGGTACTTTCCCAGCCAAATAGAGCATTCGTGACCATGATCCACACCACGCCGCAGAGCAGATACGCCGCCCCTGTGATACTAAACGCCGCCGCTAGCTTTGCCGCTGCTAGCCGCAGACCGCCGTTTTTTGTGCACAATTGGATGTCCTGCGCCCCGGTCTGTGCATCCGATGCAAACACCGGGGCCGCAATCACCGCGCACAGCAGGGTGAGCAGCAAGCTCAACAGGGTCTGGTAATCCATTGCGTCTGGACTGACCCCAAATGAATAGGTGAACGGTTTTTTGTACAGCATCGAACTTTTTCTGTGCAATGGCCTGCGCCTGCTCATAGCCGGGCTTTCCGTCTTTGTTTCCAGCCAGATCACCGATTCCAGCCGTTTGGGGAGCTGGCTGTAAAAGTTCTGCATATCCTCTGCGGTCAGCCCCATCACGCCCGGTGCCATGCCGGTTTTCGGGTCGGCAAAGGCTTCCTTTGCGTTGTTCACAAGAGGCTGATACCGGGCAAGTTCTTTATAAAATACCTCGACCGGGATATCGTTGATGGAGCTTGCATCATACTGCCGGTACACCCGCTGATAGGCTTCCAGTGCTTCCTGCATGACATCCGGCGTGATGGTATCGGATACCTGCTGCTCCTGCCGTTTCCGAATTGCTTTCAAACCCGTGTAACGCACTTCTGTTTCCGCTGGCATCCAGTTCCGTCCAGCCGATAAAGGTCACCGGCAGATATGCCATAACCACGGCCAGCACCAGTGCAATGGCCAGCAGAATAGCTGTCATACGAGTTTTGCACACACGTTTCAATTCCAAACGATACAGGTTCATTTTGCTTCCTCCATTTCCTCCGGGAACAGCCACAGATACAGATCTTCCAGCCGGGCTGTGCCGGGACGCTGTCCGGCAGCTGCGGTGCATCCGCCAGATACCGCAATGTTACCGTTCCGTCCGGCTCGTTGCGCAGGTTCACTACCCGCAGTCGGTATTCCCACCGGGCAAGCTGTTCCATCGGGATGTTCCCCTCAGCCAGACCTTGGCTTCGATCTGCTTTACCAGCCCTTCGGTGGTGTCCTGTGCAATGATTTTGCCAGCCTTCATCACGGCATTTTCAGCTGCAATGTATTCCACATCCGAAACGATATGCGTTGAAATAAGAACGATCCGTTCCTGCGCAAACTCCGACAGCAGATTGCGGAAGCGCACCCGTTCTCCGGGGTCCAGCCCTGCCGTGGGCTCATCTAGAATTAAAATTTCCGGGTCGTTGAGCAGTGCCTGTGCGATGCCTACCCGGCGCTTCATACCGCCGGAAAGCTTTATGATCTTTTTGCGGCGCACCTCAGTGAGGCTTACCCGCTCCAGCAGTGCGTCGATCTGCCGGGCAGCCTCTGTGCGCGGCAGACCCTTGAGCGCCGCCATATATTCCAGATAGTCCTGCACCGTGAATTCCGGGTAAAACCCGAATTCCTGCGGCAGATACCCCAGCTTCTTCCCGGTAGGCCGCACCAAGCGTTCCAATCTCCACCCCATCGCACAAAATCCGGCCACTGCTGGGCCGCAGAATGCCCGCCAGCATCCGCATTAAGGTTGTTTTGCCTGCACCATTCGCCCCCAGCAGCCCCCACACACCCGGCGTGAGAGTGATGGACACATCATCCACCGCCGTTTTATCCCGGTATCGCTTTGTAATATTCTGAATTTTCAGTTCCATGACTTGTTCCTTTCAAGCTTCTGCAATATATTCTGACCGGGCGGCAAGCCGGATGCACTGCAACACCATGCAGAGCACCAGTACACCCGCCGCCAGCGGCAGACCTTTCGGCAGTTCCGATAATTGCACGAACCGCAGCAAACACATCTGCCCTGCAAACAGTGGTACAGCCCCGGTCATCATCCATTCCGGGCGCACCCAGCGCAGCAGCAGAAGCAGCTCATTGTTTGCGGTTAGGAATGGCACGGTCAGCACCGCCAGCAGTTGCCCGATGCTCCATGGCACGGCTGCCCGCACATTGAGTACCAGCACTCCCAGCAGGATCGTTTCCCCCGCCAGCAGCAGCAAAAACCGCATCACCAGTGGACGACCGATTCCTGCATATGTGGCTTGTTCCAGTTCAAGCATCTTATATTGACTTGCCCGGTATAAAAACGGCAGACCGAGCAGGGCTGTCAGCATGGCAAGTGTGCTCAGACCAAACAGTGCATTGCGTAATGTCCATGCCTTCTCCCACAGGGCAAGTTCCCGACCCACACTGTACAACGCCAGTGCCGCCATTGCTTCCAACGCCCAGACCTTCCAGCCCAGCAATTTGAACTGGCAGTGCAGCAAATCACGCCAATCACTCCGTTGTTTTACGACATGTTCCGCCCGGCAGCGGCGCAGCAGCGTTTTCGGTGCGGCTGTGTCAAGCTCTGTCGCCAGTGCTCTGGACAGTTCTTTTTCAAAGGCTCGATTCATCTCCAGTCCTCCTTTTCCAATTGCATTTTCAAGGTTTTCAATGCGGCACGCAGGCGGGACTGCACTGTGCGCAGGGGCAGACCTGTAATCTGCGCGATCTCCCGCAATTTAAGCTGTTGTGCGAACCGCAGCAATACCAGTTCCCGCTGTTCCGGCTCCAACTGGGCCGTCAGCGCTCGCAGGTTTGCTTTCTCCTCTGCCGCAGCAAAGCCGCTTTCCTGATAGGCGGGTTCGTCCGGCAAGCTCTCCAGTGATACCTCCGTCCGCTTCATCGTACGGTTCAGATCGATGCAAATGTTTTTTGCGATTTTGTACAGAAAGGGACGGAATGCCCCCTGAAATCCACCACAGGAATCCAGCCAGCGCACCGCTTTCAAAAAGGTTTCCTGTGCTGCAAATCCTGCGCCTGCTGCTCGTCCGCTGTATGCCAACGGCAATAGTTCAGAATTTGTGGATAGTACGCTGTAATCAGAGTGTCCAACGCACCTGTATCTCCGCTCTGCGCTTTCCGCAGCAATAATTCTGTCTGGATACGGTTCACCCCTTCCTGTCTATTAAAACGTTCCACATCATCAAAATGATTTCCGTTTTTTTTTCAAAAATCTCAAATAATTGTCTTTTATCCTGTTCTTATAGCTTTATCATAATAAAGAGCCTTGTGTTTTTTCCTTGTCAAGAGGGCTGGCACCGTCCAGCCCCTCTTTTGCCAAAGTTTTCATTGTTTTTTCTTGCACACTGCCGAAAGTGACGTGTTTTCAAAAGTTCGCGTTTGCGCAGCGCAGCGGAGCAATGAAAGCCCCAGTGGGGCTTTTAAGCGACAAAACGGTCTTGCGCAGCAAGATGGAGGGGCCTCGCCCCGACAAGTTCACGTTGACACGGCTCGATTTTTGTGGTAATCTATCCCAACAATTGAATATAACATATTTTTACATATTCGTTCAGCCCCTGCGGGCTGAACATTTTTTGGCTTTCAGCCGTTACATAACCGACTAGCATGACCTTCCAGAAAAAGCGAAGGCAGGGCTGGTCTGTTCTGTGACGGCTTTTTTGTTTCCGTTTTGCCTGTTGCACCTTGAAAACCGCATGACCGTCTGCATGGGATACACGGCGATGACCCCGCAAGGGAGAGCCGGAAAACGCCGCCGGAAGGGGGCAGGAAATCCATGCAGGGAGAACGGCAGAACGTTGATGCAAAAAGGCCGACATCTTCGCCCCGCAATGTGCGCAGACGACGATGCCGGCCAATAATGTTGGATTGCTGCTCTTTTGGGCAGCATTTTTGTTTTGCACCACTTTTTTACTTCTTTTACTGATGGCCCGCTTTTCAGTTGCATGAAAAGCGGGCCTTGCTGCTATTTATAGACCTTTGTGCAGGGATAGATTTTTCTTCGGATGATATCTACCCGCATTTCCTTTTTGCATTTCGGGCAATACATCGGGAAACGAAGCGCCAATGTATCTTGATAAATCTTTGTTTTCGTCTTATTGTGGCAAACCGGGCAATTAACCCATACAGATTTTGCGGTACATTCATTTGCCAAACAGTCTGCTCTTTTTTTGGTGCCGCCTTTTACTACAAACATCTACGGTTTTGCCTTCTCCGAACGCAATGCACACACATTTTGATATATGTTTCCATAGAAAACCGCACTACCCGCCACAATGCTCCGTGCCCCGGCCGCATAGGCGCCGGGCAGGGTATCGGGGGTGATGCCGCCATCCACCTGGATGACGGTATTGCTCCCCTGCCCTTGCAGCAGACTTTTGGCAGCAGCGATCTTCTCGTTGCTGCCGGGCAGATAGACCTGCCCACCGCGACCGGGGTATACCGTCATCAGCAGCAGCTGCGAAATTTGGGCCAGGTACGGCAGGGCCGATTCCACCGGCGTTTCGGGGTTGAGTACCAGCCCGGCTTGCATCCCGGCGGCGCAGATGGCCCGCAGGGCCGCTTCCGGCCCGCCCGGGATCTCGTAATGGACCGAGACCCGCTTTACCCCCAGTTCCTCCAGTTCCGGCAGAAAATCCAGCGGCTTTTCCACCATCAGGTGAACGTCTAGGGGTTTGGTGGTCAGGCGTTCCATCGTACGCACCATGCCCGTACCAAAGGAGATGGCCGGCACAAAGTGCCCGTCCATCACATCGATGTGAAAGGCATCCACACCGGCGGCATTGGCCGCCCGCATGTCCCGCTCCAGATTGGCAAAGTCGGCGGCCAGAATGGATGCACACAGTTCAAACATTATTCTTCCTCCAGCTGGGATACCCGACGGCTGTGACGTTCCTCCTCCGAGAAAGGCGTGTCCAGGAAGATGTCCACGATTTCCAGCGCCAGGCCGGGTCCGGTGACCAGCGCGCCCAGAGCAAGCACGTTGGCGTTGTTGTGCAGGCGGGTGGCTTTGGCAGAGAAGCAATCCCCGCACAGCGCGCAGCGGATGCTGGGCACCTTGTTGGCGGCGATGGAGATGCCGATGCCGGTGCTACAGATGACGATGCCTTTTTCGCACTCGCCCGATGCCACGGCATGGGCCACTGCCTTGCCATAGACGGGGTAATCCACCGAAGCGGTAGAATCACAGCCGAAGTCCCGGTATTCCAGTCCGCGCTGCCGCAGGTGAGCCAAAATCTTCTGCTTGAGTTCGTATCCGCCGTGGTCGCAGCCGATGGCGATCATCTTACACCAGCTCCTTTACAGCGGCGATGATGGCGTCGGAACGCAGGCCGAACTGCTCCAACAGTTCCCATGCGGGGCCGGAGTGGCCGAACACGTCCCTGACGCCCACGCGGCGCATGGGGATGGGGCACTGTTCGCCCAGCACGGCGGCCACGGCCTCGCCCAGACCGCCCAGGATGCTGTGCTCCTCGCAGGTGACGACGGCACCGCACTCTTTGGCCGCTTTGACGACCAGTTCCTCGTCCAGCGGCTTGATGGTGCACAGGTTGATCACCCGGGCCTGGATGCCCTCGTTCTTCAGCTGCTCGGCGGCAATGAGGGCCTCGTTCACTTCCAGGCCGGTGGCGATGATGGCCACATCGCTGCCCTCGGTGAGCTGTTCGCCCTTGCCGATCTCGAACTTGAAGGTAGCTTCATCATGGAACACTGGCAGGGCCAGGCGGCCGAAGCGCAGGTAGACGGGGCCTTCGTGCTCATAGGCAGCCTTGACGGCAGCCTTGGCCTCCACATCGTCGGCAGGGCAAAGCACCGTCATGCCGGGGATGGAGCGCATAAGGGCGAAATCCTCGCAGCACTGGTGCGTGGCGCCGTCCTCGCCCACCGAGATGCCGGCGTGCGTGGCACCGATCTTAACGTTCAGGTGGGGGTAGCCGATGGAGTTGCGGACTTGCTCAAAGGCGCGGCCTGCGGCGAACATGGCAAAGCTGGAGGCAAAGGGCACCAGCCCCATAGCCGCCATACCGGCGGCGGTGGCCATCATGTTGCTCTCGGCAATGCCGCAGTCAAAATGGCGGTCGGGATAGGCCTTTTTTGAATACGCCGGTCTTGGTGGCGGCGGCCAAATCGGCGTCCAGCACCACCACGTCGGGGTGATCTTTTGCCAGTTCTACCAGCGCGGCGCCGTAGCTGTCGCGGGTGGCAATTTTTTTGACCTCACTCATACCTGCGCCTCCAGTTCTGCCAGTTGAGCGTTCAGCTCGTCCATGGCAATCTTGTATTCCTCATCGTTGGGGGCCTTGCCGTGCCAGCCCACCTGGTTCTCCATGTAGCTGACGCCCTTGCCCTTGGTAGTATTCATCAGGACGGCTGTGGGGGCGCCTGTCTGGGTGTGGAAATACTGGAACGCATCTTCGATTTGGGCGAAGTCGTGACCGTCAATGGTGACGGTACGGAACCCGAAGTCCCGCATCTTGGCATCCACCGGGTCGGTGGGCATCACTTCGCTGGTGGGGCCGTCGATCTGCAGCCCGTTCAGGTCAATAATGACACAGAGATTGTCCAGTTTGTACTTGGCGGCGAAGAGGAACGCTTCCCACACTTCCCCCTCCTCGATCTCGCCATCGCCCAGGAGAGCATACACACGCACATCATCCTTGTGCAGGTACTTGGCGGCTTTGGCCATGCCTGTCGCACAGGAGATGCCCTGGCCCAGGCTGCCGGTGGACATATCCACACCGGGCACCGTGTTCATATTGGGGTGGCCCTGCAGATAGCTGTCAATGTGGCGCAGGGTGGGCAGGTCCTCCACCGGGAAAAATCCCCGGTAGGCCAGCGCGCTGTACAGCCCCGGCGCGGTATGTCCCTTGGAGAGCACGAACCGGTCCCGGTCCTCCCATTTCGGGTTGGTTGGGTCGACGCGCATTTCCTTATTATAAAGGTAAGTAAACATATCGGCGGCGGACAGGCTGCCGCCGGGGTGCCCGGCTTTGGCACCGTGGGTGGATTCAATCACGCCCATACGCACCTTGCAGGCTGCGATCTGCAGCTTCAGACGTTCTTCCTTTGTCATATCACTCACCAAACACCTTGCAGTAGTCTTCCTTGAACTTCTCGATGCCGGAATCGGTCAGCGGATGATGCAGCATCTGCTCAATGACCTTGTAGGGCACGGTGGCGATGTCGGCACCGGCCAGGGCACAGTCGGTCACGTGTATGGGGTTGCGCACGCTGGCCGCGATGATCTGGGTCTCGATGTCGGGGTAGTTGAGGAACATGTCGTGGATGGTCTCGATGAGCTCGATGCCCCGCTGGGAGATATCGTCCAGGCGCCCCAGGAAGGGGCTGACGTAGGTGGCACCGGCGCGGGCGGCCAGCAGCGCCTGGTTGGCGCTGAAAATCAGGGTGCAGTTGGTGGGGATGCCCTTGGCGGACAAGGCTTTGATGGCCTTGAGGCCCTCGGCGGTCATGGGGATTTTTACGACCATGTGCTTGGGGTCCAGGGCGTAGATGGCCTCGCCCTCCTTGACCATCGTCTCGGCATCGGTGGTGGTGGCTTTCACCTCACCGCTGATGGGGCCGTCCACGATGGTGGCAATTTCAGCCAGCGTCTCGGCGTAGTCCCGGCCCTCCTTGGCGATGAGGCTGGGGTTGGTGGTGACGCCTGCGATGACGCCCATGTCGTTTGCGGCGCGGATCTCGTTGACGTTCGCGGTATCAATAAAGAATTTCATAACAAAAGACTTCCTTTCTAATCAATCAACCCCAGGGATTCTCGGTGGGATAGGGCAGGCTGTCGGGCTGGTTGTAGGCGATGTCGGCGATGCCCAGGAACTTGAACCCCTCAAACAGCGCCTTGCCGTAGTGGCCGAAGGCCACAGCGCCGTGGTGGGGATAGCGCTTCTGGATCAGCACATGGCGGTAGAAGCGGCCCATCTCCGGGATGGCGAACATGCCGATGCCGCCGAAGGAACGGGTGGCCACAGGCAGAACTTTGCCCTGGGCGATGTAGGCGCGGAGGTTGCCCTCGCTGTCACACTGCAGGCGGTAGAAGGTGATGTCGGACGCCGCGATGTCACCTTCCAGGGTGCCGCGGGTAAAGTCGGGATCGCTGCCCGCCGGCTCCAGCAGACGGTGCTGGATCAGCTGGTACTTCACGGCACGGTCGGCGCACATCTTGCAGGACGGCGTGTTGCCGCAGTGGAAGCCCATGAAGGTATCGGTAAGCTTGTAGTCGAACTTGCCGGCGATATCCTCGTCGTAGATGTACTTGGGCACGCTGTTGTTGATATCCAGCAGAGTGACGGTGTCGCCGGAAACGCACATACCGATATATTCGCTCAGGGCTCCGTAGATATCCACCTCGCAGGAGACAGGGATGCCGCGGCTGACCAGGCGGCTGTTCACATAGCAGGGCTCAAAGCCGAACTGGGAGGGGAATGCAGGCCAGCACTTGTCGGCAAAGGCCACGTACTTCTTGCTGCCCTTGTGGGCTTCCGCCCAATCCAGCAGGGTCAGCTCGAACTGGGCCATGCGGGCCAACAGGTCGGGGTAATACTTGCCCTCGCCCATCTCGGCGGCCATGTCGGCGCAGACCTCGGGGATGCGGGGGTCGTCGGCGTGCTCTTTATAAGCCACCAGCAGGTCCAGCTCGGAGTTTTCCTCCACTTCCACGCCCAGCTCATACAGGCCCTTGATGGGGGCATTGCAGGCGAAGAAGTCCTGAGGACGGGGGCCAAAGGTGATGATCTTGAGGTTTTTTCACGCCCAGCACGGCCCGGGCAATGGGCAGAAACTCCTCTATCTTGTCCGCCAGTTCCTCGGCGGTGCCCACGGGGTACTCGGGGATGTAGGCCTTCAGGTGGCGCATACCCAGGTTATAAGAACAGTTCAGCATGCCGCAGTAGGCGTCGCCGCGGCCGTTGATCATGTCGCCGTCACCCTCGGCAGCCGCCACGTACATGACGGGGCCGTCGAAGTATTTGGCGATGAGGGTCTCCGGCGTCTCGGGACCGAAGTTGCCCAGGAACACCGTCAGGGCGTTGCAGCCCGCGGCCTTGACCTCCTCGACAGCCTTGAGCATATCGGTCTCGTTTTTCCACCGTGACGCTGCACTCATAAGGCTCAAAGCCTTTGGTCTTGCAGGCAGTCACGATGTTCTGGCGGCGCCGGGTGGACAGGGCAATGGGGAAGCAGTCGCGGCTGACAGCCACAATGCCCAGCCGGACTTCGGGAATGTTGGTAGCCTTCATGTCAAATTCCTCCGTTTTCTATGTGGATGATTCGAGTTATAGATTTTTTCGATATCAATGTTCTCGCCGGTCAGGGCCACCACAGCGCCCTGGGCGGCCTCGGCGGAATCGGGATGAGCCAGCAGCCACTTGTTGCAGGCTCAGAGGTATGCATCGTCCCCGCCCTTGATGGGCATATTCGGCTTGTCGGTGTTGGTTCCCTTGGGAAGAGCCACCAGCACCTTGAATCCGTTGGCAGGGTCGGTGTGGCAGGGGGCGTAGTGCAAAGTGGTGGCGTAGACTTCCAGCAGAGCCGGGATGCCATCCAGGCATGCCTGCCACCAGGAGGAAGGATCCTGTTCGCTCCATCCCGTATGAGGCATACTTAGAGGATATTCCCGGGAAACCTGGTTGCACACCTTGCCGGTTTCGTCCACCAGAAGAATTTTGCACGCCGAGGTACCCAGATCCACGGCTTGCGTATTCGGCTGGCGATCATGTCCTTGGAAGAAATTTGCACGCCGAGGTACCCAGATCCACGCCGATATACAACATAAGAATATCGCCTTTCCAGCCATTCTTTCGTAAAGAACATTTATATAAGTTCTTTACACAAGATACTGCAAGTATACATCACTGTCAATCATCAAAATCAACAAAAAGTAGTTGAAAAATATCGCCATATGTCCACATAAATTTCTGATTCGGTTGACTTTTTTTTGTTGTGGCTGGGTAAGATGAAAGTGTTTTTACATTGATTTCACTTTTTGAAAAGTTAAGGCAATACCGCATAATTCTAAGTGCCGATACGGCGAGCGAGGTGCGGCAGCTGCTAAGCCAAAAGCGCAGATAATACTGGATGCTGCAAAGGTGAGCGCCGCCAGTGGCGGAAACAGCGAACCGAAGCAGGGGCAGCGGTCGCAGAGTGCGAGGGGCTTTTGCCCCCGAAGCACGATGCGGGTACCGCAACCCGACATTATCGAGCATTTTGGCAACGCAGATGCCGTGCCGCAGCTGCCGGAGCGGTGCTTAAGCCGTCAGGCAGGAATTGTGCGGTATTGCCTTAGAGAACCATGATGAAAAAATAAGGATAGGCGAATGTTGCGGTTTCTGTTTGTTCCTCTGATTCTTGAAAAAGATGTAGGATGAAACAGTCTTCCTCATTTATTGCTGTATTCCAGAGAGTTTTCAAATGGCTGACAGCTTTTCGCCATACCCGTACCATTTTTGCGCTTGCCATGCAATCGAAAAACTGCTATAGTGAGTTACAAGAACAGCAGACCGAGTAAATCGGTTGCGCCTTACACGATTCAAAAGGAGCTGAAATTATTATGGAAGGTGCCTACTATAACGGGCAATATTTGAACAGACTGGAACGGCTTGGATATTCGCAGGCCGAAATTGACAACAAGCTGGAAAGCACATTTGAGGAGATGTTCTATGGTCCGGAGGGGGTTCGCCTTTGCCATTGTGCCGGACCTGACATGATGTACATAGAGGATACGGGGAACCATGACGTCCGTACCGAGGGCATGTCCTACGCAATGATGTTCTGCGTACAAATGAATCGCCAGAAGGAATTCGACTGCCTGTGGCGATGGGTCGTGACCCATATGTACCTCACCGAAGGGGAAAACGCCGGCTATTTTGCCTGGTCCTGTCATACTGACGGCAGCAAAAATTCCGATGGACCCGCCCCTGACGGCGAAGAATTTTTTGCCATGTCCCTGTTTTTTGCGGCCAACCGCTGGGGTTCCGGCGAAGGAGTACTGGATTACGCTTCCTGGGCACGGCGCATCTTGCACGCATGTGTACACAAAGGCGAAGAAGCCGGTTCCGGATTTCCCATGTGGAACCCCGAAAACCATCTCATCAAATTCATTCCCAACTGTGAATTTACCGATCCCTCTTATCATTTGCCGCATTTCTATGAACTTTTTTTTTGCTCTGTGGAGCGACGAATGCGACCATCCTTTCTGGCATGCAGCCGCAGCGGCCAGCCGCCAGTACCTGCGCAAAGCCTGCCACGTCCGTACCGGATTGAGTGCCGAATATGCCGAGTACGACGGCCGCCCGCATCGGGGTGATCAGCCGGACCGTCACGACTGGTTCTTCAGCGATGCATACCGCACGTTGGGCAACATTGCTTTGGATGCCCAATGGTTCGGGGACAAAGACGGTTGGGCCCACGAAACAGCTGCACATATTCAGCAATTTTTTGAAGAAAAGGAACACGGGCAAACAAACGGCATCTATCTGATCGACGGCACACCCGTTGAAGGAAATGCTCTGCATCCTGTAGGGCTTCTGGCTACCATTGCGCAGGGTTCCCTGATTCTGGATGACGCCTGCGCGGATGAATGGCCCGCCGGTTCTTTAGCACTCCGCTCCGTTCCGGACCGCGGCGTTATTATGACAATTGCCTGTATCTTTTTGCGCTGCTTGCTTTAAGCGGGCATTACCGCATCTGGTTCCCGCAAGAAGCAACGGTATAATGTACCCTTGTGCCTGTTGAAATTCACTGGGATGGCCTGAGCAAGTTTACTTCCATCACCGGTCAGGTGCTTAGCGGTGATGGTGCCGGCGCGGCTGCCTACAATACGTTCGATAATCCCCATCAAGTCGAGCCGAAGCCGTTGACAAACATAACTGTTGGTACCAACAGCTTTACTTCCCTCTTGCCCGCATGCAGCGTTGCTGCCTTTACGCTGAAAGCCTGATTTCCAGACCAAAGCAAAAGAGCGCCGAAGATGACTTCCGCGCTCTTTTGCTTTTTTCTATGCCGTCAAACGGTTACTTTTGGCCGTCTGAATTCTCCGTAGTATCCTGAGACTGCTCCTGATTTATCTGAGAAGAGTACTGCTCTGAGCACTTCATGAAAACGTCATTTAAAACAAATGCATTTGCATAAGCGATCGAAGAGAACCCCAGCGCAAACCACAAAAACAATCCATAGCGCAATGTGGTCTGTGTATACAGGGTCAATGCTACACTTGCGCCTATCAACAACAACATGGAAAAGGTTTTGGGCAAAGAGGTCACAGACATGATAAACGCATTCCGTATGGTACCTAAAACCGTATTGTTGAATCTTGCAAGCAGCGGGAAAGCATATACGAAGGTCATCATATAAGCGATTGCTGCCACGGGAATCAAAATCTTAAAGCTGCTGTTTTGGAAATTCCCGGAATGCCATAGAAGATAGATATCATAGCCCAGAAATCCCCCTGCGGCCCCAAAAAGAATTCCCATCAGTACGCCCTGGCGGAAATTTGCCCGGAATGACTTGAAAAAATTGCCGACCACCGGAGTGCCGTCTTTTTCACCCGCCATTTTTGTGGTAACATAATGTAAAGCCGTGATGGCAGGGCCAATGGTGACCACCGGAATGCAGCAAACTAGGAACAGCAGATTCAGGACAATAAGATCCCACACAACGCCCAGGGCGCGCATCATGGGGCTGTCCGGATTAAAAACGCCTCTCAATGAGTTCTCCTCCTTTTTTTTCAGGATGTAAATATTCACAAAAAAACAGCGATTCAGATTGTGCACTATTCAATCTGTTATTTGATTGACAATGGTTCTGCGGCTGAATTATACTGACATTGGCATTATACTTTGCACCGCTAAAAATAGCAAGGTCATTTTGCAACATTCACCGGTAAGGAGCTTTGTATGAACCGGTTTCATCATGTCAGAATCAAGCTGGAAACTTTTCTCAATAACTTAAGCCTGAAGAAAAAACTTAGATATCTTTATTTTTTTATGTATTCTGATCCCCATATTTTTGACCGATATTGTAATTTTACATGCATTAACCAAGAACGAGCATGCCGAGCAGCTGCACCAGATGGAAAAAATAGCCAAATCAGTGCAGTCGATGCTTTCCGCCGCCACAGAAGATTCCGCGCTGATTTCTACCAGCCTGTATATGGATAGCTCCCTTCAGGATTTTGTGAGCCGGCAATATGCCAGTCCCCAGGACTATTTTTCAAGTTACCGAGAATACATCCACAATTCTTTGCTGCAGGGTGTTTCCCGGATCACAAATTCTGTCATACGGGTGTATGCAGACAATGAAACCCTGATAAACGGCAGTGAATTTGCACGGTTATCCACCGTTTCGCAGGAGCCCTGGTATCAGCAGTATACTGCGGATGGCTACAGCCCGCGGCTTCTTTTTTTCTTATGATGAAACAGATGGGCGCCAGGTGTTGTTTTTACGTGGGATGAATGGCCTTTACAGCAATAAGGCGGAGCGCCTTTTGTGTATTGAAATCAATTACAGCACGCTGGACCGCGATTTCCAGAACATGGGGTATAACGATTCAGTTTATGTATGCAGCGGTAACCGGATTTTGCTTACGAACGCAATGCCCAATTATCGTTGGCAGCCTTATGACACATTCTCCCCGTCTGATTCGGTAGGCTTGTCCCAGCATTTTACCCTTTACGGGGAAGATCTGGACATCTATGTGATGGAACCAAGCGGCAACGTTTTAGCCCTGATTCGCCAAAACATCCATATCCTGATCCTGCTGCTGATCCTGAACATTATTCCCCCGCAGCTTTTGATGAATCTGCTGGAGAATTCCATTACTTCTCGTCTTTCCCGTCTGGAAAAAGTCTTCAACCAGATAGACAGCGACGTGTTGATCAAGATTTCCGGGCCAAGCGGTCAAGATGAGATCGGCAGTCTGATGGACAACTACAACCGCATGGCTGACCGGATGAACAGCCTGATTGACACCGCCTACCGATGCCCGACTTAAAGAGCAGAAGATGGATATTGCCCGGCAGAACGCAGAGCTGATGGCTTTATACAGCCAAATCAATCCCCATTTTCTGTTCAACGCACTGGAAAGCATCCGTATGCACAGCATCCTGAAAAAAAGAAGAAGAAACCGCCAATATGATACAGAAATTGGCCATAATGGTGCGCCAAAACGTGGATTGGTCCTCGGATTCCAATACCATTAAGCGTGAGCTGGCGTTTGTTGAAGCGTACCTGTCCTTGCAAAAAAATATCGCTTCGGGGAGCGCCTTTCGTATCAAATCAATGCGCAGGAAGATTGCCAGAACATCCTGGTTCCGAAATTGACCATTACCACCTTTGTGGAAAATGCCTGTGTGCACGGTATTGAAGCAAAAAATCTTTTCCCGGTTGGATTTTTGTACGCGTGTATACAGAAAACGATGCGCTTTGCATGGAAATTGAAGATACCGGTGGCGGTATGGACGAGGCCGAGGTAGAACGTATTCAAAGACCGGATGCGCAACGCCAGCCTGAAAATGTTAAAAGAAAAAAAGGACGCGTAGGCATGGTGAACACCTGCCTGCGCATCCGCATGATGACGGAGGATACTGCACAGTTCTCGGTGGAAAGCGAGCCGGGCATCGGAACACTTGTTTCGATTCGGTTTCCTCTAAACAAAGCAATAAGGGCGGAGTGACATGTTAAAAGTTATTATCGTAGATGATGAGCAGTTTATTGCGCAAGGTTTGCAGGCGTTGATTGACTGGAACGCCGCAGGCTATGAAGTGACTGCCGTTTTGTCCGACGGACAGGAGGCTTTGAGTACATAAAAAAGTTACCCGTTGACCTTGTCATCACCGACGTTATGATGCCAAAAATGACCGGACTTGAATTACTGGAAACTGTTCGCCGGGAGAATCTTTCCAACGCCGGTTTTGTGATTCTGAGCGGATACAGTGAGTTTTCCTATGCTCAAAAAGCGCTGCGCTACGGGTGTATCGACTATCTCTCTCAAACCGGTGGAAAAAGCAAGATCTGTTATCCATTCTCAGCAAATACAATAACATCTCGCAAAACAGCAAAATGGAGGAGCAGTACGAACTGGCCTATCAGGCCCGGTGTTTGATCTCGTTGCTGTTCGGCAAATATGATCCCAACGGCGTGGATTATCTGCATAAGCATCTGGATTTTTCGGGCGGCGTTCGTTACATTGAAATTTCCGCTTGCCATTCTTCGGACAACGAAGATGACGATGATGAGAACCACTTCCGTATGGTGCAGCGTGACCTGTACCAAAGCTGTGTGCAAATTTTAGGCGAGGACCGGAGCCGGTGTTTCTGTGACGCTTCGTTGGATCGCGTTGGGTATGGGATTGCTTTTTGTTTACAGCGGTGCGCTTGCCCGAAATGCCGGCTGTTCCGAAACACAGTATATCCAGGATTTTTATAAGAAATTGGGTGTTTCGACACAACACGAATTGCGATTTCTGGTTGGCAAAAAAGTGGACGATATCACCACTGTTTCTGAATCGTATGATACCGTCTGCGGGCTGAAAAACCTTTGCGCCTTCCGCCAGCAAAAATCGATCTATTATTACGAGGAAGAGTTATCGGTTTCGCAAGAAAGAGCCGTTTTGTGCAAAGATACCCTGGATCAGTTGATTACCGCCATTGAACTGAATGAGCAGGAACGCATCGGCTCCGAAATAGACCATTTGTTTGCCGAAATGCAGCAGCGTGGCGTACATGACAAAGATATCAACCTGAACTTAAATTATCTTTTGTTCCGGCTTATGCATCTTGCATCCAATTTGGACAACGAAGCCAACCAGAAGGAAATGCTGCAATTTATCAGCGCGCAGTCTTTCCGGGAAGGAATTTCCCGCGGGAGCCGACAGCATCTGTTCCGCTTTGCACGCGAGTATGCAGACTACCTTTCCCTTCTGCGAAAAAATATCTTCATCGATATTTTGGATTCTATCGACAAGGAAATCCAGGAACACTACTCGGAAAACCTGACGTTGCAGGGCTTGGGCAAAAAATACTATATCAACAGTGCATACTTAGGGCAAATCTTCCGCAAAAAAAAATACGGACAGTCCTTTAAAAACTATTTGTGTTCTTACCGTATTAACGAAGCGTGCCGCCAGCTATTGTACACAAAACAAGCAGATCGGCCACATTGCCGAAGATGTGGGCTATAAAGATGTGGATTATTTCCTTTGCAAATTTATCGAGCTGAAAGGCTGTACGCCTTCCCATTTTCGGAAGAGCAAAACCGAGAAACCACATTCTGAATTTCCCGGGAATAATTCACACCAGAATAATCATACACTTGCTTTTCGTTTTTTGCATTCTTAAAAAACAACGATAAGTCAAACAAAAGTGCAGGCATGTTGCCTTCCAAAATACTTCAAGGATGGGGGACTGCCTATCTTTTTTGTATCATTGTTTCGCTGTTTAGCGCGATTTCCTCTTCCGTTGAATTTGCAAAGCTATAATTTTCAGGGGTTTTTACTGGAATTTGTCGGTTGTGTAAAACATTTTTGGTATATATACTTAAATCAGAGAAACCCGCAAGGGCGGAAAATCTATCTACAGGAGGCCAATTATGAAAGTAAAATTGTGGCGGCGCGCATTTGCGGCAAGTATGTCCGCGGTCATGCTGCTGGGCTTAACGGCATGTGGCGGCTCTAATGAATCGTCCGATGGGATCAAAACATTTACGATGTTTACCGCAATGCCCGGTTCCGAAATCAATGATGACAACGATGTTATGAACATCATTGCCGAAAAAGACCGGTGCCAAACTGAAAGAGACCTGGCTGACCGGCCAGACCGACGCAGAAGCCATCGGCACAATCATCGCGGGCGGTGAGTATCCGGACTTCATCAATGGCGGCGATGCCATGATGTCTCTTTACGATGCAGGCGTCCTGGTGCCTTGGGATGATTACCTGGAAAAGTATCCCAACCTGAAAGAGATGTACACCGACAAAGAGTGGGGGACAACTTCCGCCAGGAGGACGGCAAAATCTATTGGGCCAACGTATTCCAGAACACCTATGGCGAAGATCGTGCCACCACCCATAACGATGAAGCCTTCTGGATTCAGGCGCGTGTTCTGGAATGGGCCGGTTACCCCGAAATCAAAACCCTGGACCAGTATTTCGATCTGCTGGAAAGCTATGCCGATGCCAACCCCACCATGGCAAACGGTACCAAGAACATTCCCTACACGGCACTTTGCGAAGACTGGCGCTATTTCTGCATCGAGAATGCACCCCAGTTCCTTGATGGGTATCCCAACGACGGCTCTGTCATTGTAGACAAGGATACGATGCAGGTGGTTGACTACAATACCACGCCTACTGCCAAGAGGTATTTCCAGAAATTGAACGAAGAATACCAGAAAGGCTACGTGGACGTAGAATTCGCCACCCAGACCTACGATGAATACATCGCCAAGCTTTCCACCGGCGCTGTGCTGGGCATGTGCGACCAGTGGTGGGACTTCGCGAACAATGTCAATGATGTTTTCAAACAGCAGGGTTTGGACGAGCAGGGCTGCAACTACGTTCCGCTGGGCCTGACCATTGACGAAGGAATGGAAAACCGCTGGCACACCTACGCCGATACCCTGAACAATTCCAGCGGCGTGGCCGTTACCACCAGCTGCTCCGATATTGACGCTGCATTTAAGTTTATGAACGATCTGCTGGATCAGGAAATCCACGATCTTCGCTTCTGGGGCGTTGAAGGTGAGGATTACCTGGTTGATGAAAACGGCCTGTATTACCGCACCGATGAAATGCGGACGAAATGCGCGGATCCCACCTACAAGGCCTCACACCTGTGCGGCTATTCCTACATGCCGCAGTGGCTGGGCACCAGCCGGGACGGCAAGAACGCCATGAAGCCCGAGCAGCAGACAAGCGAATTCCTGGACGGCCTGTCCACCCCCTGCAGAAAGCGTTTGCTGCCTACGGCGTAGACAGCTACGTCGATATGATCGGTTCTGTGGAAGAAGAACAGGGCCCCTGGTTCCCGATGTATTCTTACTCCGGTTCAATGACTACCGCAACCCCCGGTGGTGTTGCCTGGGTCAAGATGGGCGAAGTCAAACACGAATGGCTGCCCAAAGTTGTTATGGCGCCTGATTTTGAAAGCAGCTGGAATGAATACATGACTGCGTACAACGCAGCCAATCCGCAGGATTTCTTGGCAGAAATGCAAACTGAGCTTGAGCGCCGTGCCGGTCTTTGATGCCCGTTATTGCAGGCGACATAGACGTTGACACATACAAGTGGCCACGGTTGCACGGTGTAGCTGTGGCCACTTTTTTATGAAATGCATTCAACCCGCAAGCTCCTTAAACGTTAGTTTGCAACACATGATTCGCCATACACGTTCCTTAGAGGACTCTCCAATGAAAAATCCATCAAAGCGTATTACATGGAAAGAGATTTCACGCCAGAAATTTCTGATGGTCTGTGCGGCTATCTTTTTTGTATACGGCATCGTATTTTATTATGTTCCACTGGCAGGCTGGGTAATGGCCTTTCAGGACTACAAACCCAAAGACGGCCTCTTCGGATCTAAATTCGTAGGACTGGCAAAGTTTAAATTCCTGTTCTCTGACGACGTCTTTTTGCGTGATATCCGTAACACTCTGGCCATGGGCGTTCTCAATCTGGTGACCACCTTTTTTAATGGCCATTATCTTCGCCATCCTGCTGAACGAAGTACGCAACATGTTCGGCAAAAAGCTTGTTCAAACGGTTTCCTATCTGCCCCACTTCCTTTCCTGGATCGTTGTCACCGGTATTCTGCACGATGCGCTGTCTTCCACCGGTATCATCAATGAGATGCTGGTGAACCTGGGCATTCTGAATTCGCCCATCAACTTCTTCGCCAATCCGGGTTATTTTTGGCCAATCGTTGCATTTGCCAATGTTTGGAAGGAAACCGGCTGGAATGCCATTGTCTACCTGGCCGCCATTTACCTCCATCGATCCCAGCCTGTATGAGGCAGCCACTTTGGATGGTGCCGGCCGGTGGGGCAAAAATCTGGCACGTCACGCTTCCTGGCATCAAGTCCACCATTATGATTCTGCTGATCATGAATATTGGCAACGTATTGAATGCAGGCTTTGAAGTCCAGTATCTGCTTGGCAACGGCCTGGTCAAGAGTGTTTCGGAAACCATTGATATCTACACCTTGACTTGGGGCATCAGCCAGAACGATTATTCTTTGGGTACTGCAGCCGGTATCTTCAAGAGCGTCGTTGCAATTATTCTGATTCTCGGCGCAAACTGGATTGCCAAACGTGCCGGTGAAGACAGATTGTTCTAAGGGGAGGGTACACATGAAAATCAAATCATCCACCATGGACAAAGTCTTTGTTACCTTCAATACCATTTTCCTGGTTTTGTTCGTCACCATTACGCTGTATCCTGTTCTGAACACGGTGGCGCTTTCTTTCAACGACGGTATCGACGCCGTACGCGGTGGCATCCATCTGTGGCCGCGCATCTTTACGCTCTCGAACTATAAAACGGTTCTGCATCAGCAGAACATTCTCACCGGTGCAGTGGTTTCGGTGGCCAGAACTGTGTTGGGAACCATCTTCTCCCTGGTAACGAACGCACTTTTGGCCTACATCATCAGCCGCAAACGCTTTTTGTTCCGTTCCCAGCTGTCTTTGTTCTGGGTCATCACCATGTACGTGAACGGCGGTATGATCCCCACCTTGGTTTTGTACCGCAACATGAACCTGACCAACTCTTTCTGGGTATACGTCATTCCGGGCATGGTCAGCGCATTTAACGTTCTGGTTATGCGCACTTTCATGGAAGGTCTGCCCAGCGCGCTGGAAGAATCCGCCATGATTGACGGTGCCAACGATTTCACCATCTTTACTCGTATCATCTCACCCCTGTGCAAGCCGGTGTATGCCACCGTCGCCCTGTTCGTAGCTGTCGGACAGTGGAACTCCTGGTTCGATGCTATGTTGTACAACCGGATGAACACCCAGTATACGACCATGCAATATGAGTTGATGAAGCTTCTTTCCTCTGTCATGCAGCAAAGCGGCAGTGCCACCACCGGCGGCAACACCGCTACCGCAGCCGTCACGCCGGTTACCGTGCGTTCCGCCGCTACTGTGGTGACGATGCTTCCCATCATTCTGCTTTATCCCTTCCTGCAAAGATACTTTGTATCCGGCATGACCATTGGCAGTGTAAAAGAGTAAAATCCTTTTCCTGCCATTCGCCCCTGTTTTCCAGTGCCTGTAATCCGAAAAGTCAGTTCGGCGGCACCCTTCAATAGCTATGGCCGCTGCATCTGTTTTTCCTCTTGGATGCAGCGGCCATAACTCTATATTTTTGCATGCAGAATATCACCCCTTTATACCTGGAGGTTTTCTATGCTTTCCGTTAAAAATCCTATCATGACAGGCTTCTTTCCCGACCCTTCGATTTGCCGGGTAGGGAACAAATTCTATACGGTTCATTCGACATTTGCGTATTTTCCCGGCGTGCCGGTTTTTGAGAGCGAAGATCTTGTCCACTGGAATTTGATCAGCAATGTGCTCGATCGTGATTCTCAGGTTCCTTTGTCCGGCTGTCAGCATTCCCAGGGGATTTTTGCCCCTACCATTCGTTACCATAAGGGCACTTGGTATATGATTACCACCAACGTGTCCGACCAAGGAAATTTTATCGTCACTGCAAAAGATCCGCGCGGCCCCTGGTCCGAGCCTTACTATTTGGGTGAGTCTACCGGCGGCATTGATCCCAGTCTCTTTTTTGACGATGACGGTACCTGCTATTATATCGGCCAACGGCCGCGTTCTGCCGGGTACCGCTACAATGGCGACTGCGAAATTTGGATTCAAACTCTGGATCTGGACACGATGCAGTTAAAGCCCGATGCCACCATTGTACTTACCGGATTCCAGCGCAAAGCCATTTGGCCGGAGGGACCTCACCTGTACAAAAAGGACGGTTACTATTACATTTTGCATGCGGAAAGCGGTACTTCCATCCACCACAGCGTCATGATCGCGCGCAGCAAAAATGTGTTTGGTCCCTACGAGTACTGCCCCTGCAACCCCATTCTGACGCATCGCCATTTGGGAGCCCAATATCCTGTTACCTGCGTCGGTCATGCCGACTTAGTGGATGACGGAAACGGCAACTGGTATATGGTTGTATTGGCTTGCCGGCCGAACCAAGGGTACACGTTGTTGGGGCGTGAAACCTTTTTGGCAAAGGTCACTTGGGAAGATGGTTGGCCGGTTGTAAATGCGGGGGCGGTCATCTTGAAGAAGTCGTCACGCTGCCTTACGAGGGGCAGCCTTCTGACGACGCACCCCAATGTAAAACCCTATACGTTTGATACACCTTCTCTGCCGCTGGAATTGCTGACTTTGCGCAATCACCGCGATCACGAACTGGAACTGCACGCAGAAGAGCATATTGTTCGTCTTTTCCATCGTTGCGACAGCTTGAAGGATTGCGGTGAGCCTGCATACCTCGCGCTGCGTCAGCAACACTGGAATTGCGAATTTGAAACCAGCTTTATCCCGCATTTCTGCAAAGAGAGTGATTGCGCCGGTATTGCCATGGTTCAAAGCAACGAAAATCATCTGCGGGCAGAGTGCTATCCCCAGGATTCGGGGGTCAAACTTGTTGTTTTTCTTTGCAAAGATGGTAAAGACAGCTGTTTGGCGCAAATGGATCTGCCGGCTGCACTCCCCATTAAACTGAAGTTGCGCGTAGAAGGGCTTGTGGCCAGTGTTCTATACCAAAGCAATAGTGAATGGAAACCGGTTATCTCTGACATTGATCTGCGCTCTTTAAGCACGGAACATGCCGGCGGTTTTGTCGGCTGTACACTGGGGTTATACGCTTCCGGCAATGGAGAGGACGCTGGTGGTTATTCTGATTTTGAAAGAATGACCTATCGCGAACTTCCCACCAATTAATCCTTCACGAATCATTCGGTAGCGGCTGCCAAATGGGGAGAGAATGTCCAGCCGGCGAGGAGCCCGCCCACAAATAAAAAGCCATACGAATCCGCGAAAAGCCCAGCGGATGTGGGTGTTTGGAAACCGAATCTCCCGGATCGATACCTGCGTAACCCGTCCATACTCTTCCCTATCGCAAATACAAAAAGCAGACCCGTGGACTCACGGGTCTGCTTTTTGTATGCACGATTCATTTACAAAACGAAACGCTTGATTGCTCCGCAACACAATAGGCTTATAGTTTTCAACTCATCTTTTTTCAAAGTTGTACAGAGACGTCGGTATTTTCTCCGGTCAATCCAATATACCTTGCATGGGAATACGATGCATTGCGTGATGCCTGGAGGGCTGTGTAACGTCGTTTTTGCTTCTTGTAACCCCCCCTTGTCATCTGGCACTGAAACGTGCTGTATGGTGCCTTAAAATCGATCCGGTGGCATGGCCGGAATTGATTCGAGAAGAAGTGTTTATGGTTACACAGTTCAGACATAAACGTCTGATGGGCAAACTGTTCATCCCGCATGGCGATCATGGCGATTCGCATTTCGTCGGAATTCTGGTCGATGACATTGCGGAGATTGCCAAGACGTTCCTTCAGACAGAATCCACTGGCAGAGACCCCGATAATCTTCTGAGATGGATCATCTCGCACTTTTTGAGCAATGTTTTTGCTGGTGTTCCCAACGAAAATAAAATCCGCAGAAAAGGCTGCACGCAACGATCCAGGTAATAGGATTGGTTAGACAAATACACCAGAAACCGAAAGGTTGAAGCAGAAAATGAATGCACAAAAAACGGCAAAGAAGCTCGGCCACGCCACCAATTATGGTGATAAGGCCGTTCCCGAGCCCAACCAAAGCATTGCGGAACAGAAAAATCCATGCCAAAAATAAAAGGAACCACACGCTTGTGTAGAGATATTGCAGTGCATAATGTACCATTTCGGGCGAGGGATCACTCAAAAATATCCGCAGAATGGCTTTGGAGGCAATTCCATACAAAGCCATACCCAGAATTGCAGCACCAAGGGAAAGGAGCATCGTGCTGCCTACACCAACAAAAATGCGTTTTGTTTTCCTGGCTCCTATGTTTTGTGCGCAATACGTAGAAATGCCCGAGCCCAGTGCGATCATAGGTTGCATCACCAAGGATTCAAGCTTAGAAGCGGCAGTATAGGCCGCCATTACGGAAGAACCGAATTGATTGATGCCGCTCTGCAGAATCATAATTCCAAACGCAGTAACGGTTTGGTTTAAAGCCATGGGAATGCCGCTTTGTATCATACACAGAATCCGATAAGGATCGGGGTACAGATCGCGGATACTGAGACGTAGATTGTTGTAGTTGTGAAACATGTACCAAAAGCATAGCAGTGCAGAAATTCCCTGTGACAACACCGTTGCCCAAGCGGCGCCTGCAGTTCCCATATGTAGAGTCGCGATAAAAAATATATCCAAAACAATATTCAAGAATGACGACAAAATGAGGAAATATAAAGGTGTGCGGCTGTCACCCAAAGAGCGAAGGATACTGGCTGCAATATTGTAGGCCATCGTACACAGGATACCGCCAAAGATGACGCGAAGATATTCGTGTGCGTAGAGGAGTACGTTCGAAGGGGTGTGCAACGCTAACAGAATCTGGCGGCTAAAAGAAACGGTAGGAATCGTGAGGATAACTGAAAACACCACTGTGAGCAAGAGCGCTGTGCCAACTACCTTCTTTAGTTCGTTCAGACGGTGCCCGCCAAATGCCTGTGAGACTAAAATACCGCAGCCTTGGGTAAGGCCGGAAGCAAAGCCAATTACAAGATATACAGTGCTTCCGGTCGCCCCCACGGCAGCAAGGGCGTCTTCACCCAAAAATTGCCCGACAATGATCGTATCGGCCATGTTATATATTTGCTGGAATAGGGTTCCAAGCAAGACGGGTACGGAGAAAAAGAAGATGGTTTTGGTGGGGCTGCCTACGGTCATATCTTTTGTCTTGTTCATGGTGTAATCCTCGGATCAATCCCAAACTCTGTGTGATCCACATTCAGGGTGCAAATAGAGCAAAAATTATTCGAGGCGGCATCAAGCTTGTCCGGCTGCCGTCTCGTTGGCATCATAACACCGAGGGGGGTGGATGTCAAGGGGGGAAAATATAGTTCATTTCACCCTTGACTTCTGACCCCGACAGCATTATTGAGCATTGATGATTTGGTACGAACCAACACCAGAAATCACTCCTTTTAGGCTACGCTTTGGCCCACAATAAAGCTCCCAACTGCTAGGCAGCCAGGTTTTTCGTTCTGGGTCAAACTGTTTTGAAACAAAAAAGAGAAGGCTTGCGCCTTCCCTTTACAACTGCATATTACCATGCAACAAGTCTACACCAACACCTTTACACAAATAACCTGCCTTTGCGTTTTTATTTTAGCAGTTTACTTGATGTAGATTAAGTACAAGTTTTTGAAGTCAAGAATTACTTCGGTCTTTTCGTCGTCGTAAGGAGAAACATCGAAGCCATCTACGATTTTCAAAAGTTCTTGTAGCAGCTTGTGTTTTGATTCATCATTCCAGCTTGGCGGATTTAGTTCCGATTTTCATGATACAGCGCTGCCTCCATTTTGTAGACACATTCGAAGCCCTGATATACTATATTCGCTGGTATAAACTAAAAAAGGGAGGCCCGACACTAAGTGTCGATTCTCCCAATATAGATCAACATAAGAAAAGCGCCCTGCTTTGCAGCAAGGCGCTTTCTGGTGCACCATCGGGGACTCTCCCGCGCTCTAAAAACGCCTCACTGGGGCGTTTTTGCCCGCCGGACCGGCGGCGGGCCCGAGCTGTTCTCGTCACCCGATGGTGCACCAGATTGAACCTTCTTTGAAAGATTGCAATAAAAAACGCGCTGCAATTTCTTGCAACGCGTACTTTGGTGCACCATCGGGGACTCGAACCCAGGACCCACTGATTAAGAGTCAGTTGCTCTACCAACTGAGCTAATGGTGCTTAATAAAGCAAACCCACGAACCGGGCTTTCCGCTCGGCCCGTGGGCTGCTTGCTTTTAAGAGAAGCCGGCATCTACCTATTTTCACAGGCCGTTTCCAGCCAACTATCTTCGGCACAAGTGAGCTTAACTTCTGTGTTCGGAATGGGAACAGGTGGTTCCTCACCGTCATCGACACCGGCCATTCCCTGACCAACGTCAGCTTCTCTTTCTTAGAAGGCATATACCTTCAAAACTGAATATCGAACTGCTTTCAGCAAATGAAGTATCAATCGAAAATGGGGTCAAGCCCTCGACCTATTAGTACACGCTTGCTCAATGACTCACGCCACTTACACATTGTGCCTATCTACCTTGTAGTCTTCAAGGGGTCTTACCTGATTGACTCAGTGGGATATCTTATCTTAAGGCCGGTTTCACGCTTAGATGCCTTCAGCGTTTATCCGATCCGCACATAGCTGCCCAGCTGTGCCACTGGCGTGACAACTGGTGCACCAGAGGTGCGTCCATCCCGGTCCTCTCGTACTAGGGACAGCTCCTTTCAAATATCCTGCGCCCACGACAGATAGGGACCGAACTGTCTCACGACGTTCTGAACCCAGCTCGCGTACCGCTTTAATTGGCGAACAGCCAAACCCTTGGGACCGAATACAGCCCCAGGATGCGATGAGCCGACATCGAGGTGCCAAACCTCCCCGACGATGTGGACTCTTGGGGAGATCAGCCTGTTATCCCCAGGGTAACTTTTATCCGTTGAGCGATGGCATTTCCACTCACATACCACCGGATCACTAACTCCGACTTTCGTCTCTGCTCGACCCGTCAGTCTCGCAGTCAGGCTGGCTTTTGCGTTTGCACTCTCTCTCCTGGTTTCCGTCCAGGACGAGCCAACCTTTGAACGCCTCCGCTACTCTTTATAGGGAGGCGACCGCCCCAGTCAAACTGCCCACCTAACAATGTCCCCCGCCTTGATTCAAAGGCGCAGGTTAGAATTCCAATGTCGCAAGGATGGTATCCCAACGGCCGCTCCATGAATGCCAAAGCACTCACTTCCCAGCGTCCCATCTATCCTGTGCATGCAACACCGAAACCCAATATTAGGCTACAGTAAAGCTCCATGGGGTCTTTCCGTCTTGTCGCGGGTAACCGGCATCTTCACCGGTACTACAATTTCGCCGGGCGGGCTGTTGAGACAGTGCCCAGATCATTACGCCTTTCATGCGGGTCAGAACTTACCTGACAAGGAATTTCGCTACCTTAGGACCGTTATAGTTACGGCCGCCGTTCACTGGGGCTTCAATTCAATGCTTGCACATCTCCTTTTAACCTTCCAGCACCGGGCAGGCGTCAGCTCGTATACGTCATCTTTCGATTTAGCACAAACCTGTGTTTTTGGTAAACAGTTGCCTGGGCCTATTCTCTGCGGCTCACTTTCATGAGCACCCCTTATTCCGAAGTTACGGGGTCAACTTGCCGAGTTCCTTAACAACCCTTCTCCCGTTGGCCTTAGAATCTTCTTCCTACCTACCTGTGTCGGTTTGCGGTACGGGCACCTTAGATATACACGCAGCTTTTCTCGCCTCTTATCCAGCCGGACTTCGGTACTAAATTTCCTCGATCTCTACCAGAACCAACACCTGGCTCCGACCTTCTAAAAGTGTCCCTGCGCTTAAATCTTTCGGCGGCTACGGAATCTCTACCGTATGTGCATCGGCTACGCCTTTCGGCCTCACCTTAGCTCCCGGCTAACTTGGAGCGGACGAACCTTCCTCCAAAAACCTGAGGTTTCCGGCCATGATGATTCTCACATCATTCGCGCTACTCATTCCGGCATTCTCACTTCTGTAAACTCCACAGCCGCTTCCGCTACTGTTTCTCCGCTTACACAACGCTCCCCTACCCCGCATACTTACGTATGCAGCCTAAGCTTCGGTTTGTATCTTAGCCCCGTTAAATTTTCCCGCGCAGAGACGCTCGACCAGTGAGCTATTACGCACTCTTTAAATGAGTGGCTGCTTCTGAGCCAACATCCTGGTTGTCTGCGTATTTCCACATCGTTTTCCACTTAGATACAATTTGGGACCTTAGCTGTAGATCTGGGCTGTTTCCCTTTTGACAATGAGATTTATCTCACACTGTCTGACTCCCATGCATCAATATTCCGGCATTCTTAGTTTGATAGGCTTCGCTATCCTCTCGGACGCTAGGCCATTCAGTGCTTTACCTCCGGATATCTAACATGAGGCTAGCCCTAAAGCTATTTCGGGGAGAACCAGCTATCTCCGAGTTCGATTGGAATTTCTCCGCTACCCACAATTCATCCGCCGCCTTTTCAACGGAGGCCGGTTCGGCCCTCCATGAAATTTTACTTTCACTTCAGCCTGATCATGGGTAGGTCACCCGGTTTCGGGCCCATTGCACGCTACTAAACGCCCTGTTTAGACTCGCTCTCGCTACGCCTCCAGTCCTTAAGACCTTAAGCTCGCAACGTACAATCGCTCGCCGGACCGTTCTACAAAAAGTACCATATCACCCTTTGACGGGCTCTATGTGCTTGTAGGCACAAGGTTTCAGGTTCTCTTTCACTCCCCTCCCGGGGTCCTTTTCACCTTTCCTTCACAGTACTATACGCTATCGGTCACTGGGTAGTATTTAGGGTTGGAGGGTGGTCCCCCCATATTCCGACCAGGTTTCACGTGTCTGGCCGTACTCTGGATCCTGCGCAGCTGTCAGAATTTTTACTTACGTGACTCTCACACTCTTTGGTTGGCCTTCCCATGCCATTCTGTTAACTCTTTCAGTCCTAAAAGCAGTCCGTACCCCGAAAGGATTTCTCCTCTCGGTTTGCCCTCTTCCGCGTTCGCTCGCCACTACTTACGGAATCTCGTTTGATGTCTCTTCCTCGCCCTACTTAGATGTTTCAGTTCAGGCGGTTCCCTTCCAATACCTATGGATTCAGTATTGGATAATGGAGTATGAACTCCATTGGGTTGCCCCATTCAGATATCTCCGGATCAATGGATGTTTGCTCCTCCCCGAAGCTTTTCGCAGCTTACCACGTCTTTCATCGGCTCCCAGTGCCAAGGCATTCACCTTGCGCCCTTTTTTAGCTTGACCGTTTTCTCAATTGATTCTCCATTTGCCAACAAGATTTTTTTTTACCGCTTGGTGAAATTGTTCCCCAACTTTATCAGTTAGCTAATTAATTTTACTTGGGGATCTTCGTCTATCTCTAGACTCTGATCAAAATCTTATTTCGCAGTTCTATATTCAGTTTTCAAGGTACATGTCGTAAGACTTTGTGGGTTCCCCCATCACTAGGTGAACCCCGTGGTGGGCTGAAATGGACTCGAACCATCGACCTCTCGGTTATCAGCCGAGTGCTCTACAACCAGCTGAGCTATCAGCCCAAATGGTGGAGATAAAGGGATTCGAACCCTTGACCCCCTGCTTGCAAAGCAGGTGCTCTCCCAACTGAGCTATACCCCCACGCCATTGCGATCGGGTGTCGCTTCTTCGTCTTACCTGAGGTTCCTTTTGCAAGGCCCTCAAAATTGAACAATAACTGAAACTTACTTTAACCTGTCCGAAACATCCAGACCTGCTAGATCTTTCGTCTGACTCCCTAGAAAGGAGGTGATCCAGCCGCACCTTCCGATACGGCTACCTTGTTACGACTTCACCCCAATCACCAGTTTTACCTTCGGCGACGTCCTCCTTGCGGTTAGACTATCGACTTCGGGTCCCCCCGGCTCTCATGGTGTGACGGGCGGTGTGTACAAGGCCCGGGAACGTATTCACCGCGGCATGCTGATCCGCGATTACTAGCAATTCCGACTTCATGCAGGCGAGTTGCAGCCTGCAATCTGAACTGAGACGTTGTTTTTGAGTTTTTTGCTCCACCTCGCGGTCTTGCTTCTCTTTGTTTAACGCCATTGTAGTACGTGTGTAGCCCAGGTCATAAAGGGCATGATGATTTGACGTCATCCCCACCTTCCTCCGTTTTGTCAACGGCAGTCTCGCCAGAGTCCTCTTAACGTAGTAACTGGCAATAAGGGTTGCGCTCGTTGCGGGACTTAACCCAACATCTCACGACACGAGCTGACGACAACCATGCACCACCTGTCTCGATGTCCCGAAGGACTTCACTTATCTCTAAGCTATGCATCGGATGTCAAGACCTGGTAAGGTTCTTCGCGTTGCTTCGAATTAAACCACATACCCACTGCTTGTGCGGGCCCCCGTCAATTCCTTTGAGTTTCAACCTTGCGGTCGTACTCCCCAGGTGGATTACTTATTGTGTTAACTGCGGCACTGAGGGGGTCAATCCCCCAACACCTAAGTAATCATCGTTTACGGCATGGACTACCAGGGTATCTAATCCTGTTTGC
>VOFJ01000486.1_pt1 | contig 61352 bp, 72 predicted proteins | sample 5384081 | NCBI WGS metagenome assembly VOFJ01 (sample SAMN12384729, study PRJNA508395) | human gut metagenome | isolation source: healthy gut I | host: Homo sapiens | reverse complement strand
GTCTAGTCGCCAAGAAGATCGTTGCGAGCACCGCCCCAGGATCGCGTTTCGGCGACCCGTTCTACGGCGACTGGATCCGCGGCTACGCCTCGGACGGGTACGCCGCGGGCAATGTCATCCTGATCGAAACGCTCGACCGCCTGTCCGCGCACTATACGGAAGAGCAGCTCCGGCATTTGGAGGACATTTTCATCGCCTCGCTCGCGCTACGAAGATGGCCTTCTGGCGAGATGGCGTGGGAGATGAGACAGTGAGCGAGAAAAACGCTGCGTGATCGTCGGCGGCGGACATCGGCGACTATGCGCTGGCATAGAGGGAAGATGACAGTGCGTCTTCTGCGACAGCGACCTCAAAGCATGGAGGCGCTGTGACGCCCGCTGATCGTCGGCGACTCGACTCGCACGCAATCCCGCACCTCGATGCTAGAGACCATCGTGCTCCTGTGTGGCGACGCGACGACTTTCGGCTGAGGGCGGGTGTTTCGCAGCGTCAAGATTTCGATGGTGCAGCGAAGGTATGTGACGACTTTTTGCTCATCGGCGTCATCGGCGCGCGGCTCCGCTCGAAAGCGATGTCGATCACGGTCTACTGCAATTCGCTCGGCAAAAGGCGGAGAATCGTGGACGACTATTCGAGGAGATGCAGATCGTCTCAGGACGAAGTCTCCATCACGAGGATAAGCACCGGAATTTTTCTCGCTTCTCAATATCACGAGGCTGTGCGAGGGGATTACGATCCCGCGATGCGAATACCCGCTCGACGGCGCGGAGATCACGTGCGAATACCAGTACGGCGGCGTGAGCAACGGGTCCTGCCGGAAAGACCGCAAAAATCTCCGTGCGGGATGGAAAGCTCCTGCTTATCAAAATTTGCAGACAGTAAGTGAAACGAAAAAAGCAGCAACCGACGGCCTGCTGCTTTTTTGCTGCGTTTGGATCGTTATTTCGCGCTGGGGAGAGGCGACAAACAGCATGTCGCTGCCACCCTCGCTTTCAGGGAACGCGCCGTACATCGTGAAGTTGTACATCAGGCGCTCGGCGGGATAGATGCCGTAGCCGTCCTGATTGTGGTCGGTGGTGTCGTAAGGTCGGCGACGAGGAAGACGTCGTCGTTCTCATTTTCCGTGCCCATCGTATCGTAGCCGATGATGGTCTGCCAGTGGCCGCCCCAGTCGTTCCAGCAGATCATAACGGGCTTGCCTTCGCTCAGCCAGCCCTGAATATCGTCGAGCCAGATGCCGTCGGGATAGTCGTTGGAGGATATTATATCAAAACCGCCTACGCCGTTGAAAATGTCAATGGCCTGGTTGAGTGTGGTGCCGGGATAGCCCTCAAGCTCCGTGCTGTCGAGCGAGTGGCGCAGCGCCGCGAGGGACTCTTCGTTCCAGTCGCCGAGCGCATCGTACCAGTCGGCGAGTACCATCAGCGCCGCCGTCACGCCGCAGGCCCATTCGCTGGTCTGCTGCATGGTCCTGAAGTGGTCAGCACGGTCAGCGTGTCCGTGGACTCCATGTTGTAGACGTCGGGGTGGACGAAAGTAGGGGCGAGTTTTCATGGTCGCCGCTGCGTTCCACGGAGTCCGCGCCGTCCTCAGGGGGACAGGTCGACAGCGTAGGGGATCTTCATTTCGTCGGTAAAGTTTTTCGGCAGTCTCCGCTGCCTTGCTGTTCTCGGCGTTATCAGCCGGTGTGTCATTGTTGGCGCAGCCGGACAGAAGGCCCAGCACAAGCGCGAGGGTGAGCGCCAGAGTGACAGTTTTTTCATTGCAAATCTCCTTTTTTTTGTTTCGGGCGGAGCCTTTTTCCGATTTTCCGCAAAGACCGCGGAATGGTTGCATTATACGGAAAATATATGCCTTGCACAATGCACAATTATTCCGTAATTTGGGGATACGCAGGGCGGATAATCGTAAGATATGTGAATTTTTACCGCGTTTTGGCCCTGCGCGGGATATGTAAAATTTTTGTGCGTCGCGTTTTGTGCTTTGCAAATGTCAAACTTTGTGATACACTAAAAAATGTCCAAAAGAGGACAAATGAAGAGATTTTTGTCGGGCCGGATTATCGGCCTTTTATTTTGACAGAAGGTATTTTTGATTTTATGATAGATCAGTATTTCTTGGTTTTAACGACGATCGACCTCTTCGTGCTGACGTTCATGTGCATCCTCACAAAGCTGAGCGAAACGCTCAACGGAAAGCAGAAGCGCGGCTTTTTCCTCGCCTTTGCGCTCATCGGCGTGATCTCGATCCTCGAGGTCATCACGATTCTGGTTGACGGTGCGCCGGTGCATCTGCGCTGTCTGAATATTTTGTCGAACTACCTCGGTTTCGGCCTGTCGCCCGCGGTGTCGGCGTGCCTTGTGTACGCGCTGGATAAGAAGACGGTCATCAGCCGCAAATTCAAAGCGGCGGTGGGCTGCGAGGTCGTATATCTGCTCCTCCTCACCGCGCTGCTCCCAAGCGGGATGGTGTTTTCCGTCAGCGAGGATAATGTCTATGCGCGCGGACCGTATTTTGCGTTCTATATCGTGATGTATCTCGCCGCGCTCGCCTACCTTGCCGTGTCCACGATCGTTACGGCGTGGGAGTTTCAGAATCGCAGCCGCGTACTGCTCTATCCGCTCATCGTCTTTCTGGCGGCGGAGACGATCATCCAGATCGCGCTGCCGCAGCTGCACGTGACATGGCTGTGCGTCACGCTGCTTTCGGTGCTGTATTTCATCTATTGCAGCGAGATGTGGAACCAGCTCGACGCACTCACGGGCCTTTTGAATCAGAACAGCTATCTCAATCGCACGGCGGAGATGCGCCGCAGCGGCGAGGTGCTCGTCGTCTTCGACGTGGACGACTTCAAGCAGGTCAACGACCGATATGGCCACGTGAAAGGCGATATCTGCCTTGCCGAGATCGCCGCGTGCATCAAGAAGGCCTATGCGCGCCACGGTTACTGCTACCGCATGGGCGGCGATGAATTCTGCGTGCTGCTGCGCGACGGCGACTGGGAACACGCCTGTGCACGGGACTTTGTGCGTCGGCTGGACGAGCGGCGCAAGGAACTCGACTTCCTGCCGACGGTGTCGTTCGGCTCGGCAGAGATTTCAAGCGAGAACGTCGTCACGGTCAAGGACCGCGCCGACCACAACATGTACCGCTACAAAAAAGAGCGCAAAGCCCACCGTATGTCAGGGGACGCGGGCGAGGAGTAATCGAGAGGAGGCCAGCCCATGGGACAGACGGAATGGAGCACGCTGGTCGAAAGCATCTGCGCAGAGCGCGGACTGTCCGTCGTACTTTCGTGGGACATGCCGCAGGGATACGAGACGGCCAACGGCACGTTTGATCCGGTGGCAAAAACGCTTTTTCTCAATCCGGCCGTGCTGCAAAGTGCGCCGGAGTACGAGGCGATGTTCTATCTTGTCCACGAGCTGCGGCACGCGGAGCAGTACCAGCATCCCGAGCGCTTCGACGCGATGATCCGCGTAAGCCTTCCCTACGTGGTGCTCTATGATGGAACGTGCTTCCGCCTGCGCGGCGAAACCTGGCAGGAGTGCCGCTTGGACGGCGGAGAAGAGAGGTTTCGCGACGCTTATCTGGGCTTTCCTTACGAGGTGGACGCCAATGAATTCGCGGCGCAGTGGGTGAAAGCCTTTTGCGGCGATTCGCCCGCGCTGCGACAGCTGCGGGACTGCTGGCGGCCGAAAAGGATTTGGTCGAACGAAGACTACCGGCGGCTTTTTCGCGAGATCGACGAGAGAATAGAAAACAGTGCGCGTTGAGCAAAGCAAGCGCTCAGCGGCGTGCGGAGCATACAGGAGGAGACAGCAATGAAAAATTTGAAGGTACTGATGCTCAACGGCAGCCCGCACGCAAACGGCAACACCGCCGTCGCACTGCGTGAGATGGAGGAGATCTTCAAGGCAAGCGGCGTGGAGGTCGAGACCGTGCTCATCGGCAATCAGGCCGTGCGCGGCTGCACGGCCTGCGGAGCCTGTGGCAAGCTTGGCAAGTGTGTTTTTGACGACGTGGTCAACGAGCTCAAGCCGAAGTTTGAGGAGGCGGACGGCCTCGTCGTGGCGAGCCCGTCTATTACGCGTCCGCGAACGCGACGCTTGTCGCCTGCCTCGACCGCCTGTTTTACAGCACACCGTTCGACAAGACGATGAAGGTCGGCGCGAGCGTCGTCTGCGCGCGCCGCGGCGGCTGCTCGGCGACGTTCGATGAGCTCAACAAGTATTTCACCATCTCCGGCATGCCGGTCGCGTCCAGCCAGTATTGGAACAGCATCCACGGCCGCACGCCCGGCGAGGCGGAGCAGGACGGAGAGGGCCGGCAGACGATGCGCACGCTCGCGCGCAACATGACGTTTTTGATGAAGAGTATCGCGCTCGGCAAGGAGCAGTTCGGCCTGCCTGAAAAGGAAGAGCGGATCGCCACGCACTTCATCCGCTGAGGGAAAGTGCATGGAGCTGTTCGTCAAGCACTTTTCCGAGCTCACGGCGCAAGAACTCTATGAAATTTACAGGCTGCGCGTGTCGGTCTTCGTCGTGGAGCAGAAATGCTGCTATCAGGAGGTCGACGACGCGGACGAAAACGCGTATCACGTCTGGCTGCGGGACAAGGACGGCATCGAGGCCTATGCGCGCGTTCTGCCGCGCGGCGCAACGTTCCAGGAGGTCTCCATCGGCCGCGTGATCGCCGTGAAACGGCGCTGCGGTTTGGGGAAGCAAATCGTCGCCGCGGCCATCGACACGGCGACGGAGAAGCTGCACGCTGACAGAATCACGATCGAAGCGCAGACGTATGTGAAGGAACTGTACGAGGACTTCGGCTTCTGCCAGACGTCGGAAGAATTCTTGGAAGACGGCATCCCGCACGTGCAGATGCAGCTCGACCTGACAAAATAAGAAAATCGCCCTTCCAAATGGAAGGGCGATTTTTCGTTGCGGTTTACTTGCGGGAGAAGGGCGCGACGGCGCGCTCCTTCGCTTCGCGGTGCGCGATGGGAGCCATCGTGCGGTGCGGCTTCGGCGTGCGCAGGTTGCGGCGGTTGATGAACTTGGGTGCGACCTGCGGGAACAGCGCGAGGGAGAGCACGTCCTCCTCGCTCTTGGCGAGGTCCTTGTACTCCTCGCGGTACTTGGGAAGCTCGGGCTCCAGAAGGTCGGCGGGGCGGCAGGTGATGACGTCCTCGGGCTTGATGCCCGCCTTGGCGCGGACCTCTTCGTTGACGGTTCCGGGCAGCTTGCCGTATTCGCCGCGCAGCATGGCCTTGGACTCCTTGGGGACCATCTTGTAGCGCTCGCCGGTGATGATGTTCAGCACGGCCTGCGTGCCGACGATCTGGCTGGACGGCGTGACCAGCGGGGGATAGCCGAAGTCCTCGCGCACGCGCGGAATCTCAGCGAGCACGTCGTAATACTTGTCCTCCTTGCCCGCCTGCTTGAGCTGGGAGATGAGGTTAGAGAGCATACCGCCGGGGACCTGATAGAGGAGCGTGTTCGTGTCGACATTCAGCACCTTCGGGTCGAGCGCGCCGCTCGATTTGAGCTCATCCGCGACCTTGCGGAAGTGGACGGCAGCCTCGCTCATCTTGTTCAGGTCGAGGCCTGTGTCGCGCGGCGTGCCCTTGAGCGTGGCGACGAGGACTCCGTCGCGGGCTGGGACGTGCCGTTGGCGAGCGGGGAGAGCGCGGTGTCGACAATGTCGACGCCCGCCATCGCGGCCATCAGGTTGACCATGTCGCCCGTGCCGCTGGTGTTGTGCGTGTGCAGGTGGATGGGAATGCTGACGGTCTCCTTGAGGCGCTTGACAAGGGAGTAGGCATCCATCGGCAGCAGCAGGTTCGCCATGTCCTTGATGCAGAGAGCGTCCGCGCCCATCTGCTCGAGCTCCTTAGCGAGCTTCACGAAATAATCCTCATTGTGGATGGGGGAGATGGTATAGGAAAGAGTCGCCTCGACCTGTCCACCGTATTTCTTGGTGGACTTGATGGCCTGCTCCAGATTGCGCACGTCGTTGAGCGCGTCGAAAATGCGGATGATGTCGATGCCGTTTTCAATGGACTTGCCGCAGAACTCGTCCACCACGTCGTCGGCATAGTGCTTGTAGCCGAGGATGTTCTGGCCGCGGAAGAGCATCTGGAGCTTCGTGTGCGGCAGGTGGGCGCGCAGCTGGCGCAGCCGCTCCCACGGATCCTCATCCAGAAAACGCAGGCAGGCGTCGAACGTGGCGCCGCCCCAGCACTCGAGAGAGTAGTAGCCGATCGAGTCGAGAATTTCGCAGGCGGGGAGCATCTGTTCGAGCGTCATGCGCGTGGCAGCCTGCGACTGGTGCGCGTCGCGCAGGATGGTGTCGGTGATGAGAAGGGGCTTGTTCGATAAGAATTCCATGGCGGTATGAGGATCCTTTCTTATAATGTAATTTCCAGTTTAGCACAGCAGCGTGGGAATGGCAAGGGAACTTTTGTCAATGATTTCATATTTTTATCGAACGATTCAGAAATAATGATACATTGAATGAAAAATGTCTGAATGCGAGTCAAAGAATGCTTGACGGCCCTGCGGGGATATGATATACTGCTCCTTACTTTGAGGGAGTAGATGGCGTCAGCTGCTTTAGATGGCGTGGCAAGTCAACAGACTGACCGCTTTGCGGTCTGGCTTGTCTTAAACAACGAGACTCAAGTATGGCTTCGCTGTACCTGTGTCTCTTTTCTTATGCTCAGGTGCGGTACCGCGCCTGATTTTTTGTTGTTTGGAGGATCTTACCGTGACATTTTTCGAGCTGTTCCTCATCGGCATCGGGCTTTCGATGGATGCCTTCGCCGTGTCGATCTGCAAGGGCCTTTCCATGCAGAAGATCGACAAAAAGTATACGCTCTGCATCGGCCTCTTTTTCGGTGGCTTCCAGGCGCTGATGCCGCTGACGGGCTACCTTCTCGGCAACCGGTTTTCAGGGTATATCGAGCGCTTCGATCACTGGATCGCCTTCGTCCTGCTCGCGCTGATCGGCTTTAACATGATCAAGGAGAGCCGCGAAGAGGAGAAAGAAGAGGAAAAGCCCTACGCGGGCGTCAACTTCAAGGAGCTGCTCATCCTCGCCGTCGCCACGAGCATCGACGCGCTGGCCGTCGGCGTGACGTTTGCTTTTTTACAGGTGAATATTGTGCCTGCCATCACGATCATCGGCTGCACGACGTTTGTGATCTCGATTGCGGGTGTGTACGTCGGCAATCTCTTCGGCTCGCGCTACAAGAGCCGCGCAGAGCTGACCGGCGGTATCATTCTCATCTTGATCGGGCTCAAGATCTTGCTTGAACATTTGGGTGTGATCGCGTTTTAATAAAACGTGAAATTATCTCCCGCGCGGCGCGGGAGTGCGCAAAAGGGGGGCTGTTCTCTTTCCTCGGAAAGAGAACAGCCCCCCTTACACCCCTCAAGAGAAAGGAACGAGGGGCCTTCCCCCTCGATCCCGCTCATTGCCGGTCTGTAGCTTGAAGAGCTGCAATGCTTGCCGAATCGGGTGCGGTGTACATGGCTTCGCCATGAATCCCTGCGATTCGGCACCACTATTAACCGCGCCTTACTACCGTGAGGCGCGTGTGACGGTAGCACGCCGACAGACTGCATGCGGGCGCGGTGTTGCTGTGCTCGCCGCGTAACAAAAAACGACCGCGGTGGCGGTCGTTTTTATGTCTGGGGAAGATTGTTCAGTGCGTAGTCGATGCACTGGTTGATAAATTCGCTTCTGCTCATGTTGAACTTCGCGGCAAACGCGTCAATCTGCGCCAGCTTATCGGGGGCAATCCGGATCGTGATGGGTTCCTTGGTATATTGCTTCGGGATGAAATCAGCCATGGTAATCACCTCTTGCAATATAGTATGCTGTGGTGTATGCTAAATATAGATTCTAAATTAGCATACTTTATAGCGTACGAAAGGAGAACACAATGGACTATCAGAAGATGTATACCACCTTATTCAACGCGATCACCGACGCACTTTCCCAAATCGAAACACAAAATTACGGCGACGCCAAAGAAACACTTATTTCTGCCCAGCAAAAAGCAGAAGAAATCTATATCACAGCACAAAACTAAAAAAGGAGCACCCCGACGCGGCGAGCGCAGCAATGCCGCGCCCGCACGCAGTCTGCCGCCATGCTGCCGTCACTCGCGCCTCACGATAGTAAGGCGCGGTTGCGTGTAGTCACGACTCGCAGAAGATTCATGGCGAAGCCATGTACACCGCACTTACATTGCGCAGCGTGTGCAGCTCTTCAAGATCGAGACAGGCAATGTAACCTTTCTCTTGGGGGTTCAAGGGGGATATTCTCTTTCGAGAAAGAGAATCCCCCCCTTGATTCGAGGCAGCGCCACCGGCGCTGCCATCCCCACTGCGCTGTGCGCAGAAAGCAAAAAAGAGGGCCGCGCTTTCGCGCAGCCCTCTTCTTATGCAGGTTTAGCAGCCGCAGCCGTTATTGCAGCCGCAGCCATTGTTGCAGCCGCAGCCATTGTTGTAGCCGCAACCACCGCCGCAGCCGCCGCAGGCGAAGATCAGGATGATGAGGATCAGATCCACAGGCAGCAGCCGCCGCCAAAACCACAGTTATTATTGCACATAAAACGAACCCCCTATGAAGATTGAAACCGCCCGCGCGGCGGTCTCAATCCATAGTATGGTGGGAACGCAAAAAGGTGTCAGCCGATGCGCGCAGAATTTACCATCGCGCGGGAAGCGCGGTAGGCCGCGTCGGAGAAGACACCACGCGCGATGAGCGTGTCGCTCAGCTTGCTGCCGCCGCTGACGTTCGTTTCGAGCGCGTAGTAGGAAAGATACACAACATCAGCGCGCAGGAACGCAGATGCACGCAGCGCGCTCACCTCGCCCGCGGTCAGGACGCCCGCAAAGTACGCGCGCTCGGGCGCGTTGGAGATATCGGCCTGTGCGGTGGAGCTGTAGCGCAGCGCGCGCAGCAGAAACTCTGTGTACATCTCCGCCGATGCACTCATCGTCGTGCCGAATGTCGTTGGGCCGACGCCGTTGGTGTAGCCTTTGGAGTAGGCGTAGGCCGCGTAGGGCAGCGCCCAGTCGGGCACGTCGGTAAAGGGCTGGTAGGCCGTGCAGCTCAGCGCCTCGCTCTCTTCGCCGAGAAGACGAATGAGCATAATGAGCGCCTCCATGCGCGTGGGGGCCTTTTGGAGGTCAAAGCCCTCGCCGTAGCCCGTGTCCGACCCGCGGAAGAGCGTGAGCGTTTTGAGCGAGGCGGCCATGGCCGGATAGTCGACCGAGGAAGAGCTTGTGATGGAATAGAAGCCGCAGTAATTCACGACCGCGGTCTTGCCGGTGACGGTGAAAAGCGCCGTCGTGTCCTCGGCGACGAGATAGCGGTGATTTTCCGCGAGCGCCGCGCCGCTTTTGACCTCGCTGCCGGTCGTCACGTCGACGACCGCGCCAGAGGAAAACTGCACATTGACGCTGCCCGCCAGCACGATGACCTGAAGCCCTGTCGTGCCGGAGAGAATGTCACCCTGCTTGAGGCGCGACTCGGTGAAGACGTCGGCGCGCTGCTGCGCGCCCACGTTGGCCTCGGCTGCGGCGATGGTCGAGCGGAGTGCGGCCTCAGCCTTTGCATACGCCGCCTGATCGGACTTGTCGAGGGCGGCGTCGATGGACGAAGTCGCCTTGGTGGTAAACGTTGTTTGCAGATAGTTGAGCGAGATCAGCGGGTCGCTGCTGTCTCCCCCTGCGGCCATGGCCGCGGTGGCGAGCACCGTCACTGCGAGGAGCGATGCGAGCAGGGCAATGGGCCTTTTCACGGTTTGGCTCCTTCCTCCTCCGCCTCGGCGGAGGTCTTGGAGATGCGGTAGCTCAGCGTGAGCAGACTGTCGGCAAAGTGGACGTCCTCGGTGAAGACCTCGCTGCCGACGTGCAGCTCTGTGTTGGTGAAATTCCAGATCCCGCGCACGCCAAGCGCAACGAGCTGCTCGGCAACCTCCTGCGCGATGTGCTTGGGCACGGTCAGCACCGCGACGTCGGGATGGCACACGGCGAAATAGTCGCCGATCTCGTCGAACGAGCGGATAAGCACGTTGTTGACGCGCGTGCCGATGAGCGTGGGGAGACGTCGAACGCGGTGTCAAGCAGAAAACCGGTCTGCATGAAGTCAAAGTTGCGCAGCAGCGCGTGGCCCAGGTGGCCGGCGCCGACGACGACGAGGCGGTGCTGCTCGTCCACGCCGAGAATGTGACCGATCTCGGTGCGCAGCTCCAAAATGTTGTAGCCGTAGCCCTGCTGGCCGAATTCGCCAAAGCAGCTCAGGTCCTGGCGGATCTGCGAGGCGGTGATGCCCATGCGCTCGCCGAGCGAGCTCGACGAGATGCGCACGATGCCCTTGGAGTGCAGATCGTCGAGATAGCGGTAGTAACGGGGAAGACGCCGGACGACAGCGTCGGAAATTTTGCGTTTTTTCATAAGGAACGATCCTTTGCTTTAGGATACTGTAATTATACGAGCGAGAGAAGAAGTTGTCAATTTTTTTAACGATCTTTGACGAAAATTTTAGCTTTACAGAAGTGGAAAAAGTTGCTATACTTACTTTGTTAACCCCTGCGTCCCAATTCAATATGTGCCCGTAGCTCAGTTGGATAGAGCGTCAGACTCCGACTCTGAAGGCCGCTGGTTCGAATCCAGTCGGGCATACCAAAATGTGTTGATGAAAGATGCAGCACAGAAAACACCGCACGAAAGTGCGGTGTTTTCATATATTTATCATCTTTTTCGCCGCAAAAAGTTTTAAAAACAGTTTTTTCAAAAAGCAGTTTTTCCCCCGCGACAGGCGACATTTTCGAGATGCAGCCGGTTGATTTTATGAACTGATGCGACTCGAACGCCGAAGCATGGGTGCTTCACTCTTGCTGCTACCTGGCGCATCTCACTTCTCTCTCACATTTGGGCAAAGAAAAGCCAGAGGAAGCGAATGCACGCCTCTGGCGTGCGTCCGCTTCCTCTGGCACCGCGGCCCCGCTGGGCTGCGTGGTCTTATTATTCGTCTGCCAACATTGCGCTCCCTTGGCATTGTTCGTCGCTTTGGCAGGGTATCAGTCCCTTTCACCAACGAACAATGCCGTATTCAGGAAAGAAAGGTGAAGAATCGCAAGAGTCCCTATCTTGAAGTGATCAGCAGCTTACAATGACACTTTATAAATTCAGGGAATATTTTAAGAATCAATTCAGCGCTGGATGCGGCCGGAACCATCGCCGTCGGCCAACTTTTCCACCTCGGCCGCTGTAACCATGTTATAATCGCCCTCGACGGTATGCTTGAGCGCGGAGGCCGCCACGGCAAATTCCACAGCCCGCTGATTGCCCTTACCGGCGAGCAGTGCGTAAATCAGACCGCCGCCGAAGCTGTCGCCGCCACCCACGCGGTCAACGATATGCAAGTCATATTTTTTGGAGAAATGGTATTCATCGCCGACAGCGTCAAACAGCATGGCACTCCAACCGTTGTCGGACGCCGAGCGGGACTCGCGCAGCGTGATAGCGACCTTTTCAAAGCCAAACCGATCAGCAAGCTGTCTTGCAACGGACTTGTAGCCCTCGCGGTTGATCTCGCCGGCATAGATATCGGTCGCCTCCGCCTCAATGCCGAACACATCCTTGGCATCCTCCTCGTTGGAAATGCATACGTCCACGTACTGACACAGATCAGTCATGGCCTCCCGTGCCTGCTGACGGCTCCACAGCTTGCCGCGGTAGTTGAGATCGCAGCTAATCCTGACCCCATGTGCCTTCGCCGCCTTGCAGGCGTCACGGCAGGCATCCACCATGTTGGGGCCGAGCGCAGGCGTGATGCCGGTAAAGTGGAACCAGTCCGCGCCTTTAAAAATCACATCCCAGTCGAAGTCGGAGGGAGTGGACTCCTGAATGGCAGAATGCGCCCGGTCATAAATGCAAACGGAACCGCGCTGAGACGCGCCTTTCTCATTATAGTAGATACCGATACGGTCGCCTCCACGCACGATCATAGAGGTATCCACGCCGTAGCGGCGCAGAGTGTTGACCGCAGCCTGTCCGATGGCATGCGCGGGCAGTTTGGTGACGTAGACGGCGTCAAGGCCGTAGTTAGCCAGCGAAACAGCTACGTTAGCTTCCCCGCCACCGAAAGAAAACTCCAAGTGGTCCGCCTGAACAAAGCGCTCGTAATTGTATGGCTGGAGACGAACCATTCAACCGCGCAATATCCGACCGCCATACAGCTTTCCACCTTGATAAAAAGGGGGCCTGAGGAAATCTTCCTCAGGCCCCAAAACAGGCGCTTACAGCTTATCCTCACGCATAAAATGAGCATTGGTCCCATCAATGGAGAAGAACTCATCTGCTGCACGCCGACCGATGTCATCTGGGTACTTAGATATCTCATTTAAGTACTCTTTTTCATCTACATTGGTAAACGCGCCGTCTCGCATTATGACCTTGCCGTCCACTGCAACCAGCGAAACCTCGGATCCCCTGGCACTGTAAACCAGATTAGGTACCATGTTGCGCATTGGGTAGGTGTACACCGGTAACATGGAGGGACAACTGAGATCAATAGCAATATAGTCCGCGCGTTTTCCAGGCTCAAGAGAGCCTACGGTATCGCCCAAGCCAATCGCTTGGGCACCCTCAATGGTGGCCATACGCAGGGCTTTCCAGGCGGGCATAACTTCCGGATTCTGATACTTGATCTTGTTGAAGAGGCAAACATTTTTCATCTCATTGATGATGTTATGGCAGTTGTTGCCCGGAGCCTGATCGGAACCCAAGGCCACCACACCGCCCGCCTGTTGGAAAACAACACTTGGGCAGACAATGCCATCAATGATGCCGATCGAACCCGGATTAACGATCATTGAGGCGCCTCGTTTGGCAATAAGGGCAGCTTCCTCATCTGTGCAGTCAGTAAGATGGACTGCAATAAGAGATTCATCCAGATAGCCCAACTCATCCAGAAAAGCTGTAGGACGCTTGCCATAGCGCTGGACGATCTGATAGGTCTCTCGATCTCCTTGCTGCACGTGCATATGGATTTTGGTACCCCGCTCCTTGACCGCCTTTTGGATACGCAGCAGCATCTCCGGGCTGACAAAGTCAGCGCCTTGCGGGCCAAACAGGATCTTAATCCGTCCTCCTGCCTTGTTGTTCCATTTATTATACAGATCAATGTTTCGATTCAGGCTCTCCTCTCCCATGGCATCATCAAACTCATAGAGTTCGCCCGGTTGATAAACCCGTCGTTTAGCCGCTCGAATCGTCTGTGCAATATTCCCTCGGGCGCCCACCTTATCGATGAAAGCACACACATTTTCCATTTTGGATTCATAGTCGCCCAGTGTGGTAGTGCCTGCCCGGACGGCCTCCAGAATGGCCACTCGGCTGCCCGCGTCCCGTTCCTCGTCATTAACCGCGTTGTCAAAGGGCTGGAGGCCGAACATCATCCAACTGTTGGTGTCTTGGGCCAATCCGCGCATAATATTGCATGCAGTATGCATATGGCCGTCGATAAAACCAGGCAGCACCATATGATGATCCAAGGTGATCATTTCCTCAGCTGTATATTCCGCTAAAATCTCAGCCCGGTTGCCCACCTTCAAGATTTTGCCTCCGTCTACAGCCATAGCGGCATCACTATGATAGCCCACGCCGGCTCCCTCCATCGTATAGAAATGCGGGGCCACCACAATGGTATCAATCTTTTTCATAAATGTCTCCTATTCCAACGGCAAAGCAGTTAGTGTACCTTCTCAGGGTAACGCCGTTTGGTAAGCTGAGTCAGAGTAATCAGGCTCACTGTCAGAATAGCAGCAGTAACCGCAATACTCAAGACATACTGTCCGGTCAGTCCGCCAAAAAGGAATCCCACGAAAGCCGAAATACCAACCGTAATTCCGTAGGGCAGCTGCGTCATAACATGGACGATATGGTTGCAGGAAGCACCGGTAGAAGAGAGCACAGTCGTATCGGAGATAGGGGAGCACTGGTCGCCGAACAGGCCACCGCCAATCACGGCGCCAACAACAAACGGAATGGAAATATCAAAGGCGATGGCCATCGGGAAAGCAATGGGCATCATAATAGACCACACGCCCCAAGAGGAACCGGTCGAGAACGAAATGAGTGCGCCAAACAGGAATACCAAAGCCGGAACCATGCCGGGAGTCAGGTAATTCTCCACAATATGGATCAGAAACTCGCTGGTCCCCATACCTTTGACGATAGAGCCCAAGGACCATGCGCACACCAGAATAAAGGGAACCGAGATCAGTTCGGCCATACCGTTGACAAAGGTATCGAACGCCTTGGTCACGCTGAAGAGCTTGGTGCTTACACCCATGATGCCCGCACCCAGCGCGCCACCCATAAAGGCGATGCAAATAGCAAGTGTAATGTTGGCACTGCGGAAGCATCCCACCAACCCGTTGTTAACCAGATCGCCGGACCAGAAAATGGTGGCAAAGAGAGAACCAAACAGGCAAACAATAGGGATAATAAAGTTCCACATAGTAAGCTTATAATCTGCGGGCAGCTCATTTTTCACCTCTGGAACCAAGGGCTGAACCCCGTCGTCCAGCAGCTTTCCGGTCTCTCTGGCCCGCTTTTCTTCCTTGTACATAGGGCCAAAGTTCAAGCCGAAAGCAGCAACGATCAAAACAGAAATCATGGCAAATACGCCGTACAGATTGAACGGAAGCATATTCAACCAGATGCCCCATTCGTTGCCCTCAACGCCGCTTGCCAACAGCTCTGCGGCAATCAGTCCCGTGATAAAGGGACCATAGCTGCTAATGGGAGAAAGCGCAGCTAAATTGCATCCCATGGAATCCAGGATATAAGCCAATTTTGCTCGAGAGATGCGCACCATGTCAGTAACGGGCCGCATGATAGTACCAAGCATGAGGCAGGGCTCCGTATAGCTGAAAATGAAGGCGCTCAGGCAAGTAACGATCTGCCCCTTCTTGGCAGTATTGATAACCTTTGTCACCTTGGTAGCAAAGGCCTCTGCAGCACCAGTGTTACGGAGCATGGCGATCATACCGCCGGAGAGTGTAACCAAAATAATCAAAGATGCATTTCCGCTGAGAGAGGGGATCATATAGTCCGAGATAATTTTGACAAAACCAACCAAAGGGTTAAAGCCGTTCATCATTGTGGACCCCAACCAAACCGCGATGAATAAAGAGAAAATCGTCTGTTTGGTCCACAGAGCCAATCCGATTGCCACGATGGGGGGAATGAGACACAACACTCCATATGTAGTATCCATATAACAAGCCTCCTGTTATAAATTATCTATGTTTTTTTTTCATGGAATCTCTGCTTCCGCAACTACAGGCCCTATCCGAATCTGCAAATCACACCTCCTCACTTTCTCGGTCCAGGGATGCGCAAAACGTAAGTCTTGCAAAATCAAGACACGGCATATCAGCTTTGAACGAGACTGATCATACTATATACCGTATATTTTCATGAACAGACCAAACGTTTTGCGCACTCCGGTTTCCAGCCTCCCACCGCTCCCAACATCTTCGGTTTTGGCAGCGCGAGTAACTACGGATCACACTTGGTTATTTTCGGTTTTCGTAACCGGATGCGTACATATTTGCAGGGATGAATTTTCCCTGGCCGTAGCGGCCCACAAACTTGGCGTTCTCCACTACAACCTGGCCTCGCAGCAGAACCGTCTCCACCCGACCAGACTGACGACGGCCCTCATAGAGGTTGTAGTCCACGCCGTTAGGGTTATCTGCCAGATGAACTGTCCCCTCATAATTGGGATCGAAAATGACAACATCTGCGTCAGAACCTACCGCCAGCGTTCCCTTTCTCGGATAGATACCGTTGATTTTTGCCGGCTGAGTGGCAATAACATCTACAAATTTCTGGCGGGTCAGCTTTCCCGTGCATACACCTTCGGTCCACACCATATGCAGTCGATCACCGGCGCCGGGGGAACCGTTTGGAATCTGAGTAAAATCATTTCTGCCGGCCTGCTTGAGCTCTGCCACATCTATACCGCAGTGGTCGGATGAGACCGCCGTCAGCAGTCCGTCGGATAATGCCTGCCAAAGAGCCTCGCAGTCCTCACGATCCCGCAAAGCAGGGGAGCAAACGAACTTAGCCGCTTCATTGAAATCCGGATTATCCAGAACTTCCTTAGTGGTGGTCAGATAGTGAGTGCAAGTCTCGCCGGAAACCCGCTGGCCAGTTCCCTTGGCCTTTTGTAATTCGGCAATGGCCTCCCGACAGGTCATATGAGCAATATAAAGAGGCGTATCGGTCTGACCAGCCAGATAAATAGCCCGGCGCACCGCCTCCGCCTCAGTAAAAGGCGGACGGGAAACATAATGGTAATGCGGCGTCAGTTGGCCCTTCTTTACACACTCGCTGCGGAGGAAATTCAGGATCTCTCCATTCTCTGCGTGCACAAATACCGTAGCGCCAACCTGCCGGCTCTTCTCCAGAATACGGAAGAAAGTACCGTCATCTACATGAAGCGGAGAGCCGTTGTAGGCCATAAAAATCTTGATGCTGGAAATGCCTCTCCGAGGAAATTCTTCGATCTCATCAAAGATACTGTCCATAATATATGTTACCATGGAATGCAGTGCAAAATCAACACAAGACTTATCCTTCGCCCGCACATTGATTCGATAATCAATGGAATCCAGCAGTCCGCGATTTGGATCCTGCGGAGCAAAGTCCACAATGGTGGTCGTGCCGCCTACAATAGCAGAGTCGGTCGTCTCATATCCGGCGGTGTCACGGTTGCCGACATTACACAGGGCGGAAAAGTGAGTGTGCTGGTCTACGCCTCCCGGAAACACATATTTACCTTTGGCGTCTATCACACGATCTGCAGCTTCGTCCAAATGTGTCCCCATTGCGCGGATCACATCGCCCTCCACCAGGATATCCCCCACATACTCTTGTTCTGCGGTTACGATTGTGCCTCCTTTAATCAAGGTACGCATACTGTCATCTCCTAAAATATCAATTCTTGTTTGGTAAACATGGGAAAACCTACGATATTCTTCTGCTCTGGGAAGCCCCAAGTAGACACCTTGCTGGTACGCAGCCCCATATCTACCATGGCTTCCGCAAATTTAACTGCTGGCATTACCCCATCCAACACGGGAACGCCCAGCTGGGCGGACAGGTCCTCAACAAAGTCCACGAAACCAGCGCACCCCAGCAAAATACATTCGGCGCCGTCCTGCTGCACGGCTAACTTTCCCTGATAGGCTAACGCTTCCAATCCCTTCTTGGGGTCCCTGCCAAATTCCAGCACGCTCAAACCTGTGGATCGGATAGAACGGCAAAACTTTTCCGCTCCATAGTTGGACACTACATCCTCTGTGACCTTGCGAGACCGATCCAGCACCGATACGATAGAAAAGTACGGCGCTATAAATTTGGCAGCAGCAATGGCCGACTCACAGATACCCAGCACAGGCTTGGAGGTGACCTCTCTGGCTGCCTGAAGCCCAGGGTCACCAAAGCAGGCGATGATAAATGCATCGGCGCCTTCCTCTCGGTCTCCCCGGATCACTTCTTTCAGGACCCCCGGAACAGCCAAATACTCATCCACATAACATTCGATGCTGTCCGGCCCGGATGCCGGAGTAACCGCCCAAACCTGAGTGTCGCTGCGTGCCACTCGACGTGCTAAATTTTCTATACTTTCAGTCATGGATTGCGTCGTATTGGGATTGATGATTTTGATTTTCACAATTTTCCCTCCTCTTGGTCCAAAGCCTGAACCATCTCCATCAGCAGATCAGCTCCCTGGTACAAGTCCTCAGGAGCGCTGTATTCTCGGATAGAGTGGCTAATCCCGTCTTTGCTGGGAATGAACAGAAGCATGGAGGGGACCGCTTTTCCCCAATTCATCAGATCGTGTCCTGCACCGCTGAACATTCTGCGAAAACGGATACCGCGGTTGCGGCACAGTGTCTCGCTCAGCTTTATCAGCTTAGAACTGCACTGGGTAGGCGACTGGCGAATATATTCTTCGCCTACCAGCTCCGGGTGCTCTTTCAGCACGGAGTCAATGACCTGATCCATGGGCTCCATCGTTGGGTTGCGCAGTTCCACAATAAACTCCACCTTGCCCGGAATCACATTGACCGCTCCTGGGAACACCTGAAGGGTTCCTACAGTGCAGACCATATCCGGCGAAGCGGCCTCAGTCCGTTCCATAAGCTGGGTAATGATCCGGCAGGCTTTCACCAGCGCGTCATCCCGCAGATGCATGGGTGTGCTGCCTGCATGATTGGCACAGCCGGAAACCGTCATGCGATAGCGCACGATGCCCACAATACCATCAACCACGCCTATTTGCATTCTTTCAGATTCTAATACCCCGCCCTGCTCAATATGTAACTCCAAGTAACACTGGTATTGGGTCAGATCTCTTCGGCAGGCGCCGACCTGCTCCATTGTAAGTCCGTGGAGGGCCAGATTTGGCCGCATAGCTTCATCAATCTCTCCGCCGGTAAATGCCTTACTTCCAAAAGTTCCGCCAATGACATTGCCCTCCTCCTCGGTAAATGCAATCACCTGGATGGGATGCCGATTTTGATATCCCAACTCCTTAAGGCGCTGCACACACTCGATTCCGGACAACACACCATAGGTTCCGTCGTAAATCCCGCCCCCCGGCACCGTATCGATGTGGGATCCAATGCAAATGATCTCTCCCTGACCGGGAAGCGTACCGATCAGATTCCCTACAGGATCGACGGATGTCTGAAGTCCTGCCTGTTCCATGCACTGTTGAACATAGATTCGTCCTTCGTCATAGGCAGGGGTATACGGCAATCGTGTGGTTCCTTCTTTCGGCACAAAACCGATTCGCCCAAGTTGGGTCAAATGATCATATAAGCGGGTGCCGTTGATCATACTCATGCGGGGTCCCCCTCAGTCTTATGGGATCTGACAAACTCCTCCAGCTCCTGCAGCCCCTGCTCCAGGCACTGCATGGATGTCGCATAGGACAGACGGATATATCCCTCGCCAAATTCGCCAAAGGCCGTACCGGGTACCACTACCACCTGTCGTTCTTCCAGCAGCTTCATGGCAAATTCTTCACAAGGCATACCCAGTTGACTGATGTCAATAAATGCGTAGAAAGTCCCAGCCGGAGCATGGCAGGACAAACCAGGGATCTCAGATATCCGCCTCATCACATAGTCACGGCGCAGGCGATACTGCTCCACCATATACTTCAAGTGGTCTTGTGGACCTTCCAAAGCTTCAATAGCCGCGACCTGGCAGGGAGTGGCCGCACAAGCACTGACATTTTCCTGCAGCTTGACCATATTCCGGATCACATTTTCCGGTCCGGCAGCATAACCGATACGCCAACCGGTCATCGCATAGGTTTTGGAAAGGCTATCAATAACCAGGGTCCGTTCTTTCATTCCAGGCAGAGCAGCAAAGCTTGTATAAGTCCTTCCATCAAAGAGGATGTGCTTATACACCTCATCAGCCAAGATCACCAAGTCCTGCTTCTGGGCCAATTCGGCCAGTTGGAGCAGCGTTTCAGTGCTGGCTACAGCTCCTGTGGGGTTGCATGGGCTGTTTAGAATAATGGCCTTTGTCTTATCGGTAACAGCTTCGGCAATAGCGGATACATCCAAATCAAATCCCCGTTGTGCGTTGGTTTTCACCGACACCGGCACGCCGCCGCACATCCGAATCTGTTGGACATAATTAGTCCAGCAGGGTTCGTTGACGATAACCTCATCCCCAGGATTCAGCAGCACTTTCAGCGCCAAAAACAAGGCTCCCATGGCTCCAGGCGTCACCACAATTTGGCTTGCAGGATCGTAAGAGAGTCCCTCTGTGCGATGGAGATACGCTGCAATCGCCTGGCGCAGAGCCAGCAGCCCTGCATTTTCTGAATACTTGGTCTTTCCTTCCCGAATGGCCCTGCACCCAGCCTCCACTACGTTCGACGAGGCAGTAAAATCCGGCTCTCCCAGTGTAAAACTAATGACATGATCGTACTCCAGCGCCTTATTGAACATTTTTCGAATCTTGGAGGGTTGAATCTGCTGAGTGTTATCTGAAATTTGAATCATATAGGTAACTCCTTTCTACTCTGATTCTTCCGTTCCCTTAATTTGAGAACAGTCATCAATATTCCAAATGCCAAGGAAAGCACCGCTGCAAATACGATACGATATTCTTGCGGAAGGAGAAATCCCACGGTATTGACGGGGATCCAAAAGAGAGGAATCGTTTTAAACAGAGTAAAATCGATCAATTCTCCCCAATCTACAGAGTCCACCGCTTGGCGTGGAGTGATATGCTGTCCCGCCAAAAAGCGGATTTCAGCATAATTTCCACATACTCGCATCAGAGCGGAATGAATAGGAGCAAAAAACAGATTATTGGTAACGCTGGTAAAAAAGGCCTGTGCCAGAGCATTTCCATATCCCGGAAGAAGACCTGCTGCCATGGCTTGCCGGGTACCTTGGCTGAACACGGTAAAGGCCAGCGTGACAAGGACGCCTCCTATTCCCCAACTCAGGCTTTTGAACCAAGTCGCCCGGTTGATCTGCCAAGTTCCCTCCAACATACGTCCGGAGAGCAACTCACCCGCCGTAGCATAGACAGCGAATTGCGCAAAACCTGCCAGATAAGGATACGCTATATTGACCTTGGCAAAGCCTCCTGTGACGCAAAAGAGTACCGTAAACACAGCCAACAACCCATAAGCAGCTGCCCACCAAATATCGCTTCGTTTCATATGCATCCCCTAACTTTTGTACCCCAAATATAGCAAAATGGAACCGGCGTTAAAATTCAGCGCCAGTTCCATTTTATGTAGTCTGTATATTATTTGGACAAGCCTTCTGTGTCCCGATGTAAGACCAACGAATCTTTATATACTACCAAAGGATAATGCAGTTTAGCCAATGCAGGCGGTACATTTTTCCCGAGTTTTATTTATAGCGCATCAAAATCGATCTTGTTGGTTGAGACAGGAAGACTCTGGATCATCTGTATCCGGTTACGCACATTCATTTTGGTATATATGCTGTGGAAATGTTTTTTTACCGTATGGATACTGATATTCATTTTTTGAGCGATATCTTCATTGGACAGCCCGTGTACGGCCAGATCTAACATTTCCCCTTCTCGACTGGTCAAGCCGTACTGGCTGCACAACTTTTCATGATATCCTTTTGCGTAAAAATAGCGGGTGTCTCCCTTTTTTGCTTCATATACTAAACGGTATGCAAAGTGCTTGTGCAACTGCTCCAATACAAACATATCCCGTTCGCTAAACGGAGGCTTATCAGCTTGCCGGTACAATTTCAATAAGCCGACCGGTTCTTCTCGAAAGGAGATGGAAAGGCCGACGGAATATGCCAAGCGATTGGGCAGATAGAAGTTCTGGTAGATTCCGCTGCTATTCACCTGTTCATCCGAAGATGCCATAGATTCCCGAAAAGCACCGCCTTCACAGGTATACAGCGCCCAGCGAAAAGCATCTGAATTCAGGCTTTCCTGCATCCAGACATCGACAGCCTGCTGAGGCAGATGAAAAGCCGCTGGGGCCTGAAACTGATAGGATCCATTCTCCGCAGTAGAGATTCGGGCAAAAATTGCGCTATCATACGAAATCAAAAAAGGAAGCCATCGGTTGAGAATTTCATGCTGCATTTCCTCTACTGTATAGATAAATGAAATATTGTATGCGATCTCATTGAGGCGTATCCATTCGTTTTCATTTAAAAATGCCATATCAATATCTCCCTTAACATTTGTATCCAGCCATAAGCAAAGCTCAAAAAGATAACAGTATCAATGAATTCCGACCACAATCGCAATTAAAGCGTTCCCATCGTAGAAAGCATTCTAACTCGGTCACGGGTGTAGATGCTCGAAATGCAGATGTGCCACATTATCTCTGACATAACATTCTCCCCACCCTTTCTTTGTCCGATCAGGTCTTGGCGTTCACATAAATACACCCGATCCTATCGATAAGCTTCTCGCGTTATGCTACCATTATTATATCAGGCAGAAGGCTGAAAAGCAATTCCAAACAGAAAGCTGAAAAGCAAAGTAATAGGGCTGCATCTCCACGATCACGATGTCGGGACATTAAAAATCTCAATTTTGAAACCATTCTTGACAGCAGGCATTTTCTTCACCTTTTCAGAGACGAACGAAGCATGAACCTCCGTACGCAATCTACCTCTGCGCGGGCGGTATCATCGCGTTTTCGCCGCTGCTCATCCGCCTGCTTGCAGCGGAGAACTATCGTGTGATTGTATCCATACCGCCAGATTTCAAATTTCATATTGCTGAATGCTCCTTGTATCTCTTTTACTATGTCCTTTGCAGTTGTGAAATAGATGTTTTACAAGTGCAGGGTCATCATACAACTGCCTTCTTACTAGTGTAGCTGCGATTCCAGAAGTGGCGAAGCCATATATCTGATTGTCTATTATGTGTTGCCTTCTCTTCTGTTCTTCTGGAAATGCCTGTACCATTAGTTGGCTTTCCATTAGCCGTTTGTAAATCTCTGCAAGAAATCTACCACTCTTGACTGCTGGGTCAAAAACTTTGCCTCTTTGTTAAATACACTAGCAGGGAGTAAATCAACCATGTCTTTCACTATGTTTTGTGGCGTGATAACTTCCGAGTTGGAATATTTTGAAATGCCTGTTATGGCTTGGAACCTGTCAAATAAATCTTCCATAGGAACACCATCCTCAAAATCTCATTTTCTTCTGAATATCAGTAAGCTTGGTTTTAAGACAGCAGGCAAAGGAAAGAGGATACCCTAAAAATTAGGTATCTGTGGCACGCTTTTGGTGAAATCGACGGAGTTTTTGCCATCAACACAAAAGGTAAAAGGGACGCCGCGCTTTCCTCATTGACAATTCGACGGGGAATGCTATAATCTGCTATGTCTGAAAAAATGTAAAATTGTATCGCAGAGGTGCCGCCGCGAGGCGGAGAATAGAGAATCCGGTGCGAATCCGGAACGATGCAGTCACTGTGTACGGGAACGGCCTGCGTAGCCACTGGGAAACTGGGAAGGGCAGCGCCGCGATGAACGAAGTCAGGAGACCTGCCTCTGCGGGAAATCTCAAGCCCGCTGCACACAGGCTGATATTTCTGCGAGTTTACCCGCGGCGCGATTTTTTCGCGGCGCGGTGTTGCTGGTTGGAATCGTGAGAGCGGCTGTGGGTCACCATGGCCGCTTTTATATTTCTTTCAGAACGATTTTTGAAGAAGAAGGTAAAGAGAAACATGAAAAAAGCACTTGCAATCCTGCTCACAGCCGTAATGCTGCTGGGCGTGCTGACCGCCTGCGGCAGCAAGAAGGACGACGCTGCCGACGACACGCAGAACGCGGAGGCCGCCGACAAGGCCGCGGCCGACAATGTCGCCGCGCTCATTGACGCGATCTACGTTCAGGAGCGCACCGATGAGACCGACGCGCAGTGCGAGGCCGCCAAGGCTGCCTGGGACGCGCTGACCGACGAGCAGAAGTCCATGGTCGAGGGTGAGGAAGCGAGCCCCGAGTATTTCGGCCTTGACACGGGCGATGCGTCCAAGGACGATCCCCGCAACCAGGATGACATCGGCGAGAACGAGCTTCTGGTCGTTTCCTTCGGCACGTCCTACAACGACAGCCGCGTCAACGATATCAAGAGCATCGAGGACGCACTGCAGGAGGCCTATCCCGACTGGTCCGTCCGCCGCGCTTTCACGGCTCAGATCATTATCAACCACATTCAGGCCCGCGACGGCGAGAAGATCGACAACATGACCCAGGCGCTCGACCGCGCTGTGGCCAACGGCGTCAAGAACCTCGTCGTGCAGCCGACGCACCTGATGCACGGCGCGGAGTATGACGAAATGTGTGCTACCATCGACGAGTACCGCGACCGGTTCGAATCTGTCTCCATCGCAGAGCCCCTGCTCGGCGAGGTCGGCAGCGACGCGACCGTCATCAACGCCGACAAGGAAGTTGTCGCCAAGGCCATCACCGCCGCCGCGGTCGAGGCAAGCGGCTTTGACTCTCTCGAGGCTGCCAAGGAAGCTGGCGCCGCGTTCGTCTTCATGGGCCACGGCACCGCACACGTCGCCAAGGTCAGCTACAGCCAGATGAGCGCTCAGATGCAGAACCTTGGCTATGAGAACGTCTTCATCGGTACGGTCGAGGGCGAGCCGGAGGAGACCTCCTGCGAGTCCGTCATCGAGGCCGTCAAGGCCGCGGGCTACACCAACGTCATCCTGCGCCCGCTGATGGTCGTTGCGGGTGACCACGCCAACAACGACATGGCCGGCAGCGACGACGATTCCTGGAAGACTATGTTCGAGGCTGCCGACTTCACCGTCGACTGCCAGATCGCGGGCCTCGGCGAGATTGCCGACATCCAGGCGCTGTACATCGCCCACACCCAGGCCGCCATTGACGCCCTGAACGCATAAAAAGGATCAAAAAGGGGCTTCGAAGCGATTGTGCACCGCTTCGGAGCCTTTTCCAGATGGAGGTACTTCCCAATGAAAAGAACACTGACACTGATACTGACCGTGGTGATGCTCTGCACGCTGCTTTTCGGCTGCGGGCAGAAGAGCGAGGACGGCGATCCGCAGGACACGAACACCGAGCCCGCGCTTGCCGACGGCGTTTACACCGCGGATTTCAGCACCGACAGCAGCATGTTCCACGTGAACGAGGCATGCAAGGGCAAGGGTACGCTGACGGTCGAAAACGGCCAGATGACGATCCACATCAGCCTGCCGTCCAAGAGCATTCTGAACCTCTTCTGCGGCACGGCGGAGGACGCGCGGAAGGACGGCGCGGCGCTCTTGCAGCCCACGACCGACACCGTCACCTATTCCGACGGCCTGAGCGAGGAGGTCAATGGCTTTGATATCCCCGTGCCCGCGCTGGACGAGGAGTTCGACGTCGCCATCATCGGCACGAAGGGCAAGTGGTACGACCACAAGGTCTCCGTGACGAACGCCGTTTTGAAGGAAGACGACGCCGCCGCGCCCGCCGAGACGCTGGCCGACGGCACCTACACGATCGCCGTGACGCTCGAGGGCGGCAGCGGCAAGGCGAACATCCAGTCGCCCTGTACGCTGACGGTCGCGGACGGCAAAATGACCGCCACCATCGTCTGGAGCAGCAGCCACTATGACTATATGCTCGTGGACGGCGAGCGCTGCGACGTGCTCTCGACCGAAAACGGCTCGACGTTTGAGATCCCCGTCGCCGCGCTGGATACGCCGCTTGCCGTGGTCGGCGATACCACCGCCATGAGCACGCCGCACGAGATCGACTACACGCTGACGTTCGACGCCTCGAGCGCCGAGGTGAACAGATGAGACGCCTGCCGCGCGCGCTTCTCACGCTGTTGGCCGTGCTGACGCTCTGCGCCTGCGGGGACAAAGCGCAGGACGGTTCGAACGGCGAAGACGCGGCGGTCGCGTGGGATGCTCTGTCGTTTGACGAGGCCATGCCGCTTGACTACGCCACGCAGTTTTCCGTTTCCTACGCGGGCGACGAGTACAAGCGCATCACCATCGGGCAGGATCAGGAATTCCTGCTCGTGACGGAGGGCGCGGCCGTGCCCAGCGGCGTGCCGGAGGGCGTGACAGTTTTGCAGCAGCCGCTTGATGAAATTTATCTGGTCGCCAGCGCGGCGATGGACAGCTTTGCCCAGCTGGACGCGGTCGACAGCATCCGCTTCAGTGGACGCAAGGAGTCGGACTGGTATATCGAGCAGGCGAAGGAGGCCATGAGCGCGGATGACATGCTTTACGCGGGCAAATACTCCGAGCCCGATTACGAGCTTATCTTGTCGCAGGGCTGCGATCTGGTGCTTGAAAACACGATGATCTACCACTCGCCCGAGGTCATCGAGCAGTTTGAAACGCTGGGCATCCCCGTGCTCGTGGAAATGTCCAGCTACGAGAGCGAGCCGTTTGGCCGCATGGAGTGGATCAAGCTCTACGGTGCGCTCATCGGCAAGGAGAACGAGGCCGCGGCGCTGTTTGAGGAGAAAATGGACAGCGTTTCAGGCATTCTGGGCGCTGCGCCCACGGGAAAGACCGTCACATTCTTCTATGTGACGAGCAACGGCGCGGTCAATGTGCGAAAGTCGACGGACTATGTCGCTAAATCCATCGCCATGGCGGGCGGGGAATACGTCTCCTTTGACAACACGGAAGAGGAGAACGCCCAGTCCACCGTCACCATCCAGATGGAGGCATTTTACAGCGGCGCGCACGACGCGGATGTGCTCATCTACAACAGCATCATCGACGGTGGGCTCACGACGATCGACGAGCTTTTATCGCTCGAACCGCTGCTCGGCGACTTTAAGGCCGTGCAGAACGGGAACGTCTGGTGCCTGACGAAGGACTTTTATCAGGAATCGCTCGAATTGAGCGACCTCGTTGTGGATCTCCACACCGTTTTGAGCGGGGCGGATACGCCGCTCCGGTTTTTGACAAAGCTGCAATAATTTTTGACTGGAAAGTTGAAACAGACAGGAGGGACGGGCATGGAGCAGAAGCGGAAAACACGGACGTGGTGCGGCTTTTTGCTGCTGCTCGTCCTTTTGGCTGTTTTTTTGATCTGGAATTTATTCGCGGGCAGCGTGCAGCTCTCCGCGTCTCAGATAGGACAAATTCTGCTCGGCGGCGGGGATGACCTGACGCAACAGCGGATCATTATGCAGATCAGATTGCCGCGCATGGCGTCGGCGCTCATTTTAGGCGGTGCGCTGTCCGTGTCGGGGTATCTTCTGCAAACGTTTTTCCACAATCCCATCGCGGGGCCGTTCGTGCTGGGCATTTCGTCGGGGGCGAAGCTCGCAGTCTCGCTTGTGATGATCTTTCTGCTCAGCCGCGGCGTAAAATCCTCGTCGGCGCTGCTCATCGGCGCTGCGTTCATCGGCGCGATGCTCGCGATGGGCCTCATCCTGCTCATTTCGCAGCGGGTCAATCAGATGAGCCTTCTCGTCGTCTGCGGTGTGATGATCGGCTACATCTGCTCAGCGCTGACGGATTTTCTCGTCACGTTTGCGGATGACTCCAACATCGTGAACCTGCACAACTGGTCGAACGGCTCGTTTTCCGGCATGAAGTGGGAAAACGTGACGACGATGGCGTGGGTGTGCAGGATCGCGCTGATTTTGACATTTTTCCTCTCCAAGCCGATCCGCGCCTATCAGCTCGGCGAGGTCTACGCGCGCAACATGGGCGTGCCGATCAAGGCGTTCCGCGCGGCGCTCATCCTGCTCTCCAGCGTGTTATCTGCCTGCGTGACGGCCTTCGCCGGCCCCATCTCGTTTGTCGGCATCGCGCTGCCGCACCTGATGAAGGCGCTTTTCAAGACGGCGGAGCCGCTTTTGCTGATCCCGGCGAGCTTCCTCGGCGGGGGCATCTTCTGCCTTGCGTGTGATCTCATCGCGCGCACGGCCTTTGCGCCCACGGAGGTCAGCATCAGCTCGGTCACGGCGGTGTTCGGCGCGCCGGTCGTCATCTACATGATGGTGCGCAGAAAGGCGGGGCGGGAATGAGCGGCTATTTGGAGACAAAGAATTTATCCGTCGGCTACCACGGCAAGCCCCTCATCGAGGATGTGTCCCTCTGCGTGCAGAGGGGAAAGATCGTTACGCTGATCGGGCCGAACGGCTCGGGCAAGTCGACGATCCTGAAAACCGTCATCGGTCAGCTGCCGGAGCTTTCCGGCACAGTGTATCTGGATGGCGAGACGATGCGCTCGCGCAGCCGCAACGACGTCGCGCGGCGCATGGCGATCTTGATGACCGCGCGTGTCGAACCGGAGCTCATGACCTGCCGCGATGTGGTCAGCTCGGGCCGCTATCCCTACACGGGAAGGCTCGGCGTCCTGCGGGACGAAGATAAGAAGATCGTCGAGCAGTCGCTTTCTCAGGTGGACGCGCTCGCGTTCGCCGACGCGCCGTTTTCCGCCGTCAGCGACGGCCAGCGGCAGCGCATTCTGCTCGCAAGGGCCCTGTGCCAGCAGCCGCAGCTTATCGTGCTCGACGAGCCGACGAGCTTTTTGGACATCCGCTACAAACTGGAACTGCTCTCCGTCCTCAAGCGCATGGTGCGCGAAAACGACCTCGCCGTGCTGCTCTCGCTCCACGAGCTCGATCTGGCGCGGCACATTTCGGACACAGTCATCTGCGTCGCGGGCGACCGCATCGACCGCATCGGCACGCCGGAGGAGATCTTCACGAGCGACTACATCGCGCAGCTCTATCACTTGGAGCGCGGGAAGTACGACGAGTGCTTCAGCACATTGGAATTTGTACCGTAGCGCATACAAGTAAAAACGCTTTATAGAGATTGCAGAAGGAGGGGAGACCATGCAGAAGGCAGCGCCGAGATTGCTCATTGCCGGAACGAACAGCGGCTGCGGCAAGACGACGGTGACCTGCGCGATCTTGCAGGCGCTTGTCGACGGCGGCATTTCTGTCGCCGCGGCGAAGTGCGGTCCCGATTACATTGACCCCATGTTCCACCGCGAGATCATCGGCGCGAAGAGCAGCAATTTGGACCCCTTCTTTTTTGACGACGACACGCTGCGCTTCCTCCTCGCGCAAAACGGCGCAGGGAAGGACGTGACGGTCATCGAGGGCGTGATGGGCTATTACGACGGCATCGGCCTTGATTCCTCGCGCGCGAGCACCTTTGAGGTCGCGCAGCGGACGGAAAGTCCCGTCGTGCTCGTGCTGAACGCGAAGGGCGCGGGACTGTCGGTGCTGGCCGTGCTCGACGGTTTTCTGCACTTTGCGCCGGAAAACCGCATCCGCGGCGTCATTCTGAACGGCTGCACGGCGATGAGCTATCCGACGCTTGCGCGGGCGATCGAAGAACGCTTCGGCGTGCGCGCCTGCGGCTTTCTGCCGCAAATGCCCGACTGCTCGCTCGAGAGCCGTCACCTCGGCCTCATCACCGCGGCAGAGGTGGACGATCTGAAAGAAAAGATGCAGCGTCTCGCCGCCAAGGCGCGGGAGACGATCGACCTGGACGCGCTGCTGCAAATCGCGAAGAGCGCGCCGCCGCTTACATTCACGCCGCCGGACATTCCGGTGGCGGGCGAGCATGTGCGCATCGGCGTCGCGCGCGACAGGGCATTTTGCTTTTACTATGAAGACAGCCTGGAACTCCTGCGCCGCTTAGGGGCGGAGCTTGTGCCGTTCAGCCCGCTGTCGGATGAACGCTTACCGGAAAACCTGCACGGTTTGTACCTCGGCGGCGGCTATCCCGAGCTCTACGCGGAGCGGTTGGAGGCAAACGCCGCCATACGCGCTTCTATCCGCGCGGCGGTGGAAAGGGGACTGCCCTGCGTCGCCGAGTGCGGCGGCTTTATGTACCTGACGCAGTCCATCGCGGGACATGCGATGGCGGGCGTTTTATCGGGCAGCTGCTTCGACGCGGGGAAGCTGACGCGCTTTGGCTACGCGACATTGACGGCGCAGCGGGATTCGATGCTGTTTGCCGCGGGCGAGCAGATCCCCGCGCACGAGTTCCACCGCTGGGATGCGGAAAATCCGGGCGAGGACTTCCTCGCGGAAAAGCCGAGCGGAAGAAGCTGGCGCTGCGCGTATGCGGGCGAAACGCTCTACGCGGGCTATCCGCATTTCCACTTTTACGCAAACCTGAGCGCCGCGGTGCGCTTTGTTGAAGCCTGCCGAAAGGAGAAACACCGCTATGAGTGAGCCGATGAAGCCGATGGAAATTGAACAGCGCAGCTTCGAGATCATCACGGAGCTGCTGGGAAACCGCGTGCTCGACCCCGAAAACGAGCTTGTCATCAAGCGTGTCATCCACACGACGGCAGATTTTGACTATGCCGACAATCTGACGTTTTCCGACCACGCGGTGCACAAGGGCATCGCCGCGCTGAAAGGCGGCTGCGACATTGTCACCGACACGCAGATGGCGAAGGCTGGCATCAACAAGACGATCCTCGCGAGCCTCGGCGGCGAGGTGCACTGCTTCATGTCCGACCCCGACGTCGCGCAGGAGGCGAAATCGCGCGGCGTGACGCGGGCGTTCGTCTCGATGGAAAAGGCGGCGGCGCTTGAAAAGCCCTGCATCTTCGCCATCGGCAACGCACCGACGGCGCTGCTGTCGTTAGAGCAGCTGATGGAAGAGGAAAAGCCGCCCCCGCGCTCATCATCGGCGTGCCGGTGGGCTTTGTGAATGTGGAGATGAGCAAGGAGCGCATCATCGAAAAGGCGCGCGCGCCGTACATCGTCGCGCGTGGACGCAAGGGCGGCAGCAACGTGGCCGCGGCCATCTGCAACGCCCTGCTCTATCAGATCAGGCGGTAAAAAGATGGAAGAATATCTCGTAAAGGACGGTAAGCGCCTGCGCCTCGGCTACACAACCGGCTCGTGCGCCGCCGCGGCGGCCAAGGCTGCGGCGTGGATGCTGCTGACGGGCAGGAGGAAGGAGTCCATCCGCCTGCAAACGCCGAAAGGCATCGAGCTCAATTTAGACGTGCTGGACATTCAGCGGTCCGCGGACGAGGCGCGCTGCGCCATCCGAAAGGACAGCGGCGACGACCCCGACGTGACGCGCGGTACGCTCATTTTTGCCGCGGTGAGAAAATCGGCCACGCCCGGCGTGACCATCGACGGCGGCGAGGGCGTCGGCCGCGTGACGAAGCCGGGGCTCGACCAGCCTGTGGGCGAGGCGGCCATCAACTCTGTGCCGCGGCAGATGATCGAAGAGAACGTGCGCGAGGTCTGCATGCTCGTCGGATACGACGGCGGCATTGACGTGACGATCTCCGCGCCGGGGGGCGAGGCGCTCGCGAAAAAAGACCTTCAACCCGCGCCTCGGCATCGAGGGCGGCATCTCCATTCTGGGCACGACCGGCATCGTCGAGCCGATGAGCGAGCAGGCATTGCTTGACACCATCCACGTGGAACTGCGGCAGCGGCGCGAGAACGGCGCGGACTACATCCTCCTTGCGCCCGGCAACTACGGCGCAGACTACATCCGCGATTTTATCGGGCTTGACCCGAAGACGGCGGTGCTGACGTCGAACTTCATCGGCGACAGCCTGGAATTCTGCAAGGAATTCGGTTTTCACGGCGCGCTGCTCATCGGGCACATTGGTAAGTTCGTCAAGCTCGCGGGCGGCATGTGGAACACGCACTCGAAATTCGGCGACTGCCGCATGGAGATCATCGCCTCGCACAGCGCGGCGCTGGGCCTGCGCGCAGAACGCACGGAGGAAATTCTGCACTGCGCCACCTGCGACGACGCGCTGCGCATCCTGGACGAAGAGGGGCTGAAGGATGCCTTCCTCGTGCGTCTGGGACAGCGCATCGGCACGATGCTCGGCTATAAGAGCGGCGAACTCCAGAGCGGCGCAATCTTATTTTCGAAAGAATACGGTTTCCTCTGCGAGACGGAACACGCGGAGGAACTGCTCGAACAGATCAGGGAGGGCTGAACGTGGTACATTTTGTTGGCGCCGGAAGCGGCGCGCCTGATCTCATCACGCTGCGGGGCGCAAGGCTCCTTGGCGAAGCAGATGTGGTGATCTACGCGGGTTCGCTGGTGAATCCCGAGCTGCTTACACTTACGAAACCGGGCTGCGAGGTTCACGACAGCGCGAAGCTGACGCTTGAAGAGGTCATCGCCCTCATCGAGCGGGCGGAGCGCGAGGGAAAGACCACCGTGCGATTGCACACGGGCGACCCGAGCATTTACGGCGCGGTGCGCGAGCAGTTCGACGCGCTCACAGAGCGCGGCATCGACTTTGATGTCTGCCCCGGCGTCAGCTCGTTCTGCGGCGCGGCGGCGGCGCTGCGGGCGGAATACACGCTGCCGAACGTGAGCCAGACGGTCATCATTACGCGCGCGGCGGGCCGCACGCCGGTACCCGAGCGTGAGTCCATCCGCAGCCTGGCCGCGCATCAGGCGACGATGGTGCTGTTCTTGAGCACCTCACTCACAGAAAAGCTGCAAGGCGAGCTCCTTGCGGGCGGCTATGGAGAGACAACGCCCGCGGCTGTCGTTTACAAGGCGACATGGCCGGAGGAGAAGATCTTCCGCTGCACGGTGGGCACGCTGCATAAGACGGTGACGGAAAACGGCATGAAAAAGACGGCGTTGATCGTGGTGGGCGGCTGCCTTGGCGGCGAGTATCTGCGCTCGCTGCTCTACCATCCCGACTTTACGACGGAATACCGCAAGGGGAAGGCATGAAGATCGCAATTTTTGCCTACAGCCACGGCGGCTGCGCGGCAGCGCGGCGCGTTCGCGCGGTGCTGGCGGAGGCGGAAACCGTCTGCTACGCGGTACCGCGATTGGAAGAAGCGGGCTTCCTGCCGCTTGCGAAGGACATCTACCGCGAGCGCTTTTCGTCGATGGATGCGCTCATCTTCATCGGCGCGTGCGGTATCGCCGTGCGTGAGATCGCGCCGTATCTTGTGAGCAAAAAGACCGATCCCGCGGTGCTCTGCATCGACGAGAAAATGCAGTTTGTCATTCCGCTGCTCTCCGGTCATATCGGCGGGGCGAACGATCTGGCGCGCCGCCTTGCCGCGGCGCTCGGCGCATCGGCGGTCATCACGACGGCAACGGACGTGAACGGTAAATTTGCCGCCGACGCCTGGGCAGCAAAAAACGGCTGCGCCATCTCGAGCATGCTGCTTGCGAAAAAGGTCGCGGCGGAGATTTTAGAGCACGACGTGCCGCTTGTGAGCGATTTTCCGATCAAGGGTGCATTGCCCGGCGGAATTGTGGAAAAAACGCAGGGCGCGCTGGGAATTGTGATCGGATACTGCACGAAAGAACCGTTTGCCGAAACGCTGCGCCTCACGCCGAGAGTATTGCGTGTCGGCATCGGCTGCCGCAGGGGAACTGCACAGGAAACCATTGAAGCCGCCGTTGCGGCGGTGCTTTCTGCGCATCAGCTGGATCCAAGCGCGGTCAAGGGCGTCTATTCCATTGACTTAAAGCAGCAGGAGGCGGGGCTGCTTGCCGCCTGCGCGAAGCACAACTGGCCGACGGTATTTTACACGGCAGAGGAATTGCGCAGCGTACCGGGCGAATTTACGGATTCCCCCTTCGTGCAGGAGATGACGGGCGTCGGCAACGTCTGCGAGCGCGCGGCGATGCGCGGCGCGGAGAAATTATTGGTGAAAAAGACTGCGGTGGACGGCGTGACCGTCGCCGTGGCGGCGGAGCATTGGGAGGTTTCTTTGGGTAAAGTGATCGTGGTGGGCATCGGCCCCGGCAGCTATGAGGATATGACGATCCGCGCCGACCGCGCGCTGCAATCGTGCGACGCCATCGTCGGCTACGGAGTTTATGTTGACCTTGTGAAGGAGCGCTATCCGGACAAGGCGTTTTATGAAACGCCCATGACGCAGGAGGCAAAGCGCTGCGCGCTCGCGCTTGATCTGGCGCGCGCGGGCAAGACCGCGGCCATGGTCTGCTCGGGCGACAGCGGCATTTACGGCATGGCGGCGCTCGTGTACGAGCTGCGCGGCGAGAGCAGAGAACCGGAGATTGAGGTCGTCCCCGGCCTGACGGCGGCATGCAGCGCCGCGGCGCTTTTGGGCGCGCCGCTGACGCACGACTTTGCCGTCATCAGCCTGAGCGACCGCCTGACGCCGTGGGAGACCATCGAAAAGCGCCTGACGCACGCGGCAAAGGCCGACCTGACCATCGCCCTTTACAATCCCGCGAGCCGTTCGCGGCCCGCACATTTGAAGCGTGCGTGTGATATCCTGCTGCGCGACCTGCCGGACAGCCGCCTCTGCGGCATCGCGCGCAGCATCGGCCGCGCGGGGGAAAGCTGGCGCACCCTGACGCTCGGGGAGCTCAGAGAGGCAGAGGTCGATATGTTCTGCACGGTGATCGTCGGCAACGTATCAACGAAGGAAATTGCGGGGCGGCTCATCACGCCGCGAGGGTACAAAAATGTGTAAGATCTGCATTTTCGCAGGCACGACGGAGGCGCGCCGACTCGTGGAGCTTTTGAGCACCCAGCCGGTCTCCGTCACAGCCTGCGTAGCAACGGAATACGGTGAAACGCTCCTGCCCGAAGGGGGCAACGTGACGGTGCGCTCGGGGCGTATCCCGGTGGACGGGATCATTCAAATGCTCTCCGACACGAAATTTGATTTGGTGATCGACGCGACGCACCCCTACGCGGCATCGATCACCGAGAGCGTTGCGCGCGCCTGCGCGGAGACAGGGACAGAATATCTGCGCCTTCTGCGCGAGGAGTCTGACAAGGTATCTGACTTTACTTGCGCGTTGAATGCGGAAGCAGCAGCGCTGTTCCTGTCGAAGACGGACGGAAATATCCTGCTGACGACCGGCAGCAAGGATCTGAAAACATATAGCAAGGTAAAAGACTTTACAGATAGAGCCTATGCGCGCGTGCTGCCGCTGGACGCGTCGCTCGCGCTCTGTCGCGAGGCGGGCGTGCAGCCGTCGCACATTTTAGCGATGCAGGGGCCGTTTTCCGAGGAGATGGACACGGCCATGCTGCGCGCCGTGTCGGCTAAGTGGCTCGTGACGAAGGACGGCGGCGAGGCGGGCGGCTTTGCCGCCAAGGTCGCTGCGGCGCGAAAGGCCGGGGCAAATGTGCTCGTGATCGGACGGCCAAAGCAGCGGGAGGGGAAGTCCTTTTCGCAGGTGTTGGACAGCTTGGAGCGCCGCTTTGGTTTCCGATTCGCGCAGAGTGTGAAGATCGTCGGTATCGGGCCGGGCAGCAGGGATGCGATGACGCAGGAGGCGCGCCGCGCGATCGAAGAGGCGGACTGCCTCATCGGCGCGAGACGCATGCTGGATGCCGCCGCGCGCGCGCGGCGGGCAGAAGACTTATGCCGCCATCGCACCACAGGAGATCGCGGACTTCATTCACGCGCACTGCGAATACCGGCAAAGCGCGGTCGTGATGTCGGGCACGGGCTTTTTCAGCGGCACGAGGAAGCTGCTGCCGCTGCTTTCTGACTGCGAGGTCAGCGTGCTGCCGGGCCTGAGCTCGCTTTCCTACCTCTGTGCAAAGCTGCAAACGTCCTATGAGGACGTTCATGTCGTCAGCCTGCATGGCCGCGCGCACGACATCACGGCAGACGTGCGCGCGCACGCGCGCGTTTTCGCGCTCGTCGGCGGCGAGAATGGCGTGAACGGCCTGTGCCGAACGCTGGCAGAAAACGGCCTCGGCACCGTGACGGTGAGCGTCGGCGAACGTTTAAGCTACGAGGACGAGACCGTCACCACCGGTACGGCGGAGGAGCTGCAAGTAAGGCCTTTGCGCCCTTGAGCGCCGTGCTGATCGAAAACGACCATCCCGATGCCATCGTGACGCACGGACTGCCGGACGAGGCGTTTTTGCGAGGCGCGGGCGAGGGCGGCGTTGTCCCCATGACGAAGAGCGAGGTGCGCGCCGTCGCGCTCTCGAAGCTCCGCCTGACCGAGCGCGCCGTCTGCTATGATATCGGCGCGGGAACGGGTTCGGTCGCCATCGAGATGGCGCTTCAGGCGAAGCACGGTCATGTCTACGCCGTTGAGCGCAGAGACGACGCGGTCGAGCTGTTGAAAAAGAATCAAGCGGCGTTCCATGTGGAGAACCTGACGGTCGTTTCCGGCACTGCGCCGGAGGCGTGCCGCGATCTGCCTGCACCGACGCACGTCTTTATTGGCGGCAGCGCGGGCAACCTGCGTGATATTCTGTCGATGCTGCTTGCCAAAAATCCGCACGTCCGCATCGTGGCGACGGCCGTCTCGCTTGAGAGCATCGCCGAGCTGACGGCGTGCATGAAGGATTTTGCCTTTACCGAGGCGGAGGCCGTCTCCGTCCAGATCGCCCGCGGCAAAAAGGCGGGGCCGTATCACCTGATGACGGGGCAGAACCCCGTATATATTCACGATGCAGTCGGAGGAGAAACCATGATTTGCCTCGTTTTGCCGCTTCTCATCGGCTTTGGCATCGACTGCGTTCTGGGCGATCCGCACAGCCTGCCGCATCCGGTCGTGCTGATCGGGAAGACGATCAGCGCGCTGGAGTGCGTCCTGCGGAGGATTTTCCCCAAAACGCCGCGCGGCGAGCGCGCGGCGGGCGCGGTGCTGTGGGGGATCGTCGCATTTCTTGCGGCGGCGGTGCCCGCGCTGCTTCTGTGCTTGTGCGGCAGGGTGAGTCCGTGGCTGCGCCTCGCGGTCGAGAGCGTCATGTGCTGGCAGATCTTGGCGGCAAAGTCGCTGCGGGATGAGAGCATGAAGGTGTATCACGAACTCGAGCACGGCAGCATCGAATCCGCGCGCCGCGCCGTTTCGATGATCGTGGGACGCGACACGGCGGCGCTCGACGACGCGGGCGTGACGCGCGCCGCGGTCGAGACCGTGGCGGAGAACACGTCAGACGGCGTGGTCGCACCGCTGCTGTACCTTGCCATCGGCGGCGCGCCGCTGGGCTTTTTCTACAAGGCTGTGAATACGATGGACTCGATGCTCGGCTACGTCGAGCCGCCGTATAAGGACATCGGCCTTATGCCTGCGAAGGCGGATGATATTGCGAACTATCTGCCTGCGCGCATCTCTGCATTGCTGATGCTCGCGGCGGGCGGACTTCTGCGCATGGACGTGAAAAACGGCTGGAAGATATTCCGCCGCGACCGCTACAAGCACGCGAGCCCGAACTCCGCGCAGACGGAGTCGGTCTGCGCGGGACTTTTGGATGTGCGCCTTGCGGGCGATGCGTGGTACCACGGCGTGCTGCACAAAAAGGAGTACATCGGCGACGCACTGCGGCAGATCGAGCATGAGGATATCCCGCGCGCCTGCCGGCTGATGTACGGCACGACGCTTCTGGCGCTGCTGCTTGGCTGCGCGGTCCGGCTGCTGATTTTTTCGCTGTGAGGGAAGAGAATGCTTTATCAAACGGAAAACCGCCACGGCGGAGATATCTACGGCGGCATTGCGCTCGACTTTTCGGCGAATGTGAGTCCGCTCGGCACGCCGAGAAGCGTGACCGACGCGATCGAACGCGCGCTGCCCGAGCTCTACCGCTACCCAGACCCCTACTGCCGGACACTCGTACAGACGATCTCGGAATATGAGGGGGTGCCGAAGAACTTTGTCCTCTGCGGCAATGGCGCGTCCGAGCTGATCTATGCCTATTGCGGGGCCGTGCGGCCCAAGCGCGCGATGGAGCTCGCACCGACGTTTTCGGAGTATTCGCTTGCCTTGCGGCGGACAGGCTGCGAGGTCGTGCGCTTTGCGCTCAAGCAAGAGGAAAACTTTGACTTGCGGGAGAAATTTTTGCCGATCCTTGCGCGCGAAAAGATCGACGCGCTGTTCCTCTGCAACCCGAACAACCCGACGGGACGGCTCATTGCGGACGATTTGCTGGAAAAAATTCTGCGCATCTGCCGCGAGAAAAATATCGCGCTTTTTGTCGACGAGTGCTTTTTGAGCCTGTCGGACGGCGGCGTTGATCTGACGCCGTCCCTATCTGACTTCCCGCAGCTTTTTATCCTCAAGGCCTTTACGAAGAGCTTTGGCATGGCGGGGCTGCGGCTGGGATATGGCCTGAGCGCGGACGAGGCATTGCTGCGGAAGATGTCGGCGGCGGTGCCGCCGTGGAATGTCTCGACGCTTGCACAGGCGGCGGGCGTCGCCGCGCTGGGCGATGCGGAGTTTCTGGAGAAAAACCGAACCATCATCCGAGCGGAGCGCCCGTGGCTCGAGGAAAAACTGAGGAAATTCGGCTTTTGGGTGTGCCCATCGCAGGTGAATTACATCTTATTCCGTGGCGATGTGGGCTTGACGGAGCAGCTGCGAGCGCGCGGCGTCGCGATCCGCGACTGCGCAAATTTCGAGGGCCTGACATCCGGCTGGTATCGCGTCGCGGTCCGGTACGAGGAAAACGAACAGCTTATCGCGGCAATCAGAAGCGTGGGAAAGGAGTGAGCGCATGGCAAAAACTATCATGATCCAGGGGACGATGTCCAACGCGGGCAAGAGTCTGCTGGCCGCGGGGCTCTGCCGCGTTTTGAAGCAGGACGGCTATCGCGTTGCCCCGTTCAAGAGCCAGAATATGGCGCTCAACTCGTTCATCACGAAAGATGGCGGCGAGATGGGGCGCGCGCAGGTGGTGCAGGCTGAGGCCGCGGGCATCGAGCCGGATGTGCGCATGAATCCGATTTTACTGAAGCCGACGACGGACGTCGGCAGTCAGGTCATCGTGAACGGACGCGTACAGGGCAATATGCCCGCGATGGAATACTATCGCAGAAAGCGCGACTTTATCCCCGCGGTGATGGAGGCCTATGAGAGCTTGGCACGCGAGTACGACATCATCGTCATCGAGGGCGCGGGCAGCCCCGCGGAAATCAATTTGCAGGAAAACGACATCGTCAACATGGGTCTTGCCCGCATGGTGGATGCGCCGGTGCTGCTGGTGGGCGACATCGACCGCGGCGGCGTGTTCGCCCAGCTCTACGGCACGGTCGCGCTGCAAAGTGAAGAGGACAGAAGGCGCATCAAGGGCGTTGTTGTCAACAAATTCCGCGGTGACCGCGCCATTCTGGAACCGGGGCTCAAAACGCTTGAGGAGCTTTGCGGCGTACCCGTGGCGGGCGTTGTGCCATATCTCCATGTCGACATCGACGACGAGGATAGCTTGAGCGAACGCTTCGGGCGGGATAAGGAGCCGCGGCTCATCGACATTGCGGTCATCCGCCTGCCGCGCATTTCGAACTTTACGGATTTTTCGCCGTTTGAGCGCTACGAGAATGTCTCGCTCCGCTATGTGGAGCGGGCGCGGGACCTGCGCGCGCCGGATATGATCGTGATTCCCGGTACGAAGAGTACGATCGCCGACCTCCAATGGCTCCGCCAGAGCGGGCTGGAGGCGTCGATCCAAAAGGCTGCGAGCGGCGGCACGCTGGTTTTCGGCGTCTGCGGCGGCTATCAGATGCTGGGACGGCACATTTCCGACCCCGAACAGGTCGAGGCCGCGGGCGTGACGGAGATCGACGGAATGGGCCTTCTGCCGCTCGAAACAGTATTTCAGGGCGAAAAGGTGCAGACGCAGACAAACGGCGTCTTCTCCGGCGTCGCGGGACTGCTCTCTGAGCTGAACGGCAAGCGCTACGCGGGCTACGAGATCCACATGGGCCGCAGCGAAGAAGCGCGCGGCGCGCTCTTCAGCATGGGCAATGTCTACGGCAGCTATGTCCACGGTATTTTCGATGAACAAGAGGTCGCCGACACGATCTTAAAAGCGCTGTGCACGAAAAAGGGCGTTTCCTTTGAATCGCTCGGCACCTTTGACGCGAGGGCCTACAAGGAGCGGCAGTATGATCTGCTGGCAGACGCGGTGCGCGCGGGGCTCGATATGCCGCTCATCTACCGCATTTTGAATCAGGAGGTGTGAGCATGCAGGGACTGATTCATCTGTACTTCGGCGACGGCAAGGCAAGACGACCGCGGCGGTCGGACTGAGCGTCCGCGCGGCGGGCGCTGGAAAGCGCGTGCTGTTTGCGCAGTTTTTGAAGGACGGCAGCTCGTCGGAACTGAACGTCCTGCGCGCGCTGCAAAATGTTGAGGTCGCGTGCTGCACGCAGAACTTCGGCTTTTTCAAGGCGATGGACGGGCAGACGAAAGCGGCGGCGCAAAAGGCATATTCCGCGCTGCTGGAAGACGTGATGCGAAAGAGTGCGGACGGCGTTGATCTGCTCGTGCTCGATGAGGCGGTCGCCGCCTGCAACCACGGCTTGATCGAAGAGGCAACGCTGATCGACTTTCTGCGCGGCAGACCAAAAGCGCTTGAAGTCGTGCTGACGGGGCGAGATCCGTCGCAGCATTTGCTGGACGCCGCCGACTATGTGACGGAGATGCGAAAGCGCAAGCACCCGTTTGAACGGGGGATCGCCGCGCGGCGCGGCATCGAATTTTAAGGAGGGAAGAGCCATGCAGAAGGAATTGGACGCGCTTGTGCGCGAAGTTTTGCCGCTTGATCGCAGCGCGATGACGGCGGCGGAAGAGTATCAGGCGCGGCTCGCCAAGCCCCCCGGCAGCCTCGGGCGGCTCGAAGAGATCTCCATCCAGCTTGCGGGGATCACAGGGCGGGTGCACAATGCGCTCAATAAAAAGCAGCTGCTCGTCTTCGCTGCGGACAACGGCGTGGTGGCCGAGGGCGTTTCCAGCGCGCCGCAGTCCGTGACGAAGCAGCAGACCATTAACCTGATGCGGGGCAAGACGGGAGCTGCGGTGCTGGCAAAGCACTTTGGCTGCGGCTTGACCGTGTGCGATGTCGGCGTGAATGCCGATATTTACGAGAGCACCGTTTTGAACCGCAAGATCGCCTACGGCACGCAAAATATCTGCACCGGCCCCGCGATGACGCGGGAGCAAACCTTACAGGCCATCCTGACCGGCGCAGAGATCGCGAGGACGGTCGACGCGGACGTGATCGGTGTCGGCGAAATGGGCATCGGCAACACGACGACCTCTTCGGCGGTGCTGGCCGTGCTGCTGGGAGCGGACGTCGAGGCCGTGACGGGCCGCGGCGGCGGTATCACGGAGGAGAGCTTTCGCAAAAAGAAAGCGGTCATCCGCACCGCCATTGAGGTAAATCGGCCGGACAGGGACGACGTTGTCGGCGTCCTTTCCAAGGTCGGCGGCTTTGACCTCGCGGCGATGTGCGGCGCATTTTTGGGCGCGGCGGCGGCACGCTGGCCGGCGGTCATCGACGGCCTCATTTCCGCCGCGGCGGCGCTGTGCGCCGTCAGGCTGTGCCCGAATGTGCGCGGATACCTGGTGCCGAGCCACGCCTCGTTTGAGATCGGCTACCGCCTCGCGATGGAGGCGATGGACCTGCGCCCGCTGTTTGACCTCGGCATGCGATTGGGCGAGGGGAGCGGCTGTCCGCTCGCCTTTCAGGTGCTCGACGCTGCGTGCGCTGTCACCAACGACATGGCGACCTTTGACGAGGCGGGCATCAACGACGACTATCTGGACGAAATTCGCCGGGGCGATCAGTTCACGCCCTGAGAGAAGGGAACGCGCATGGGAACGCTGATCATGATCTCCGGTGCAAACGGCAGCGGCAAGAGCCGTTATGCCGAGCGCATCGTCGCGCGCACGGCAGGCGAGCGCTATTACATCGCCACGATGCGCCCCTGCTCGGAGGAAAATTTACAGCGCATCGAAAAGCACCGCGAGCAGCGAAAGGACCTGCAATTTACGACGCTCGAATGCCCATATCAGGTCGGCGCGGCGGTGGTCGAAAGGGACGGCGTCGTGCTGCTTGAGGATGTGTCGAATCTGCTGGCAAACGCGATGTTCGAGCGCGGCGGGGATGAAGCAAGCGTGTACGCGGACATCGAAGCGCTGTGCTCGCGCTGTCGTCTGCTCGTTGCGGTGACGATCACAGGCCTGCGCGCCGACGGCTACGACGGCGAGACGGCGGCTTACATCCGCGCGCTGAACGGCCTGAATCAAAGACTGTACGACCGCGCCGCGGCGGCGGTCGCAATGAAAGACGGCGCGCCGTTTGCCGAAAAGGGAGACCTCGATGAGATTATTTGAATCGCTTTTGATCGCGCTGTCGACGTACAGCGCGGTGCCCGTTCCGCAGTTTGATTGGAACGAAAAAAATATGCGCTACGCGATCTGCTTTTTCCCCGCGGTGGGTGTTCTCTGCGGCGCGGCGCTCTGGCTGTGGGCTGTACTTGCGCAGGCGACGGGCATGAGCGGCGTGCTGTTCGCGGCAATCGCGGCGTGCCTGCCGATTTTAGTGACAGGCGGCATCCACATGGACGGTTATCTCGACACGGTGGACGCACTCTCGTCGCACCAGACGTGCGAGAAAAAGCTCGCGATCATGAAGGATGCCAACTGCGGCGCGTTCGCGGTCATTTACGGCGGCGTGTACCTGCTCGCCTACGCGGGCTTTGCCTACGAGGTGTTCGCCGCGGGGCATATTTTGCTGATTTGCCCGCTGTTCGTGCTCTCTCGCGCGCTGTCGGGCCTGTGCGCGGTGAATCTGCCGAATGCGCGAAAGTCCGGCATGCTCTGCGCCTTCACAAGCGGCGTCCAGCGCCGCACGGCGACAGTCGCGCTCACGCTCGTCGGCCTCGCCGCCGCGGCGGGGATGGTCTGGATGTCTCCCACGGCTGGCGGGATGGCGGCGGCGTTTGTGGTGGTTTCCGCGCTCAAGTATCGCAGATTCGCGCTGGCACAGTTTGGCGGCGTGACAGGGGACACGTCGGGCTTCTTTTTGCAGCTCTGCGAGCTCTGCGGCCTGATCGGCATTTGGATCGGAGGGCTGCTGTGATTGAGCTTCTCTTCATCCGCCACGGCGCGACGGAGGGAAATCTCCGCCGCCGCTACATCGGCCGCACGGACGAGCCGCTGTGCGAGGCGGGCATCGCACAGGTCAAAGCGCTGCAAAAGCGGGGACTTTCGGTCGACGAAGTGTTCGTCAGTCCGCTGCTGCGCACGCGGCAGACGGCGGACATTCTTTTTCCGAAGATGCACTATACCGTCGTGGACGGCTTGATTGAGACGGATTTTGGCCGCTTTGAGGGGAAGTCCGCAGACGAGCTTTCGGGCGACCCCGCCTATCAGGCGTGGGTCGATGCGATGTGCCTGACGCCCATCCCCGAGGGTGAGAGCGTAACGGACTTCAAAACGCGTTGCTGCGAGGCGTTTGCGGAGACGATCAAAAATGTGCCGGACGGCTCTCGCGTGGGATTCGTCGTCCACGGCGGCGTCATCATGGCGATCATGGAGGCCTATGCGCGTCCGAAGAAGGACTTTTATGCCTACCACATCGGAAACGGCGAATGCCTGCAAGGCGTGTATGACGGAGAAACAATTCAGATCAAATAGTGAACACCGCCCGCATTCCGGATATCTTTCCGGAACGCGGACGGTGTCTTTATATGGTATCGGTGTGGTTACACCGTCGGCGCGGCGCAGGCCACGTCGTACTCGCTCCACTGGATGCGGATGGAGCAGCGTGCGCCGCCCGCGGAAAGGAACGAATTGATCTCACACATCGACCAGAGCTTCGTGACGGGATCCTGCTGGCGGATGCGCATGTCGTGCGTCTCCTGCGAGTTTGTGTACACGGTGCCGTCGATCGCAATGCTTGCGGAAATGCTGCTGCCGTTGAGCGTCTGTGTCTCGATCGTGCTGCCGTCGTAGATGGTCGTTCTGCGCAGGTCGACCAAAACGGGCGCGGCGGTGTTCTTCGGCACGATGCTGATGCGCAGCGCGCTGATAGGTCAAAATCAGATCCTTGAGCGGAATATTCAGCGTGCTGTCTGCCGCGGAGAGGTCGACATGGTACTCGGTGAACGGCGCGAATAGATTAGGCGTCGTCAACTCCTGCTCGCTGGTTTGGAAGTGCAGCTTGTAGCTCAGTGGGGTGTCCTACGCGATGGTGATGACCAGCGTTTCGCCGGTGTCGCCTTTCTCGCCTTGGATGCCCTGTTCGCCTTTTTCTCCGCGCTCGCCTCGGGGACCAATGGGTCCCTGCGGGCCGGGATCGCCCTTTGGGCCGATGGGACCGCGGTCGGCCCCTGGATCGTGACATAGCTATACGGATCGGACGGGCAGCAGCCGTTCCCGCGGCAGGACTCCGTGTAGTAATTCATAGACGTCTCCCCCTGACATGATATCGGTGCTTTATCCTATGCATCGGACGAAGAAACAGCGCACAGCAGGGAAGAAAAAGGCGGCAGACATGCATCTGCCGCCCGCCGCTTTTATGAAAGACGGTTTTTATTGACGAAACCTCAACTTTGTATTATGTTATACATAGAAATCATATTGTCAGGCATAAAAGGAGAAAATTATGAACGATACGCCCGGATATGTGAAAAATTTGAAAAAAGAGTCTGTGGTGCAGAGTGTCATCAACTGCCTGACAGACGCCATGCGCAATAAAGAGCTCAAGCCCGGCGACCGCATCCCGCCCGAGCCGGAGCTGGCCGCGTCGATGGGCGTTGCCCGCAGTTCCGTACGTGAGGCCATCAAAATCCTCTCCTACCTCGGCGTGCTGGAGAGCAAGCGTTCAGAGGGGACCTTTGTTTGCAGCGGCTTCCAGGAGAGCATGATCGATCCGATGATCTACGGCATCATCCTGAATCAGGATTCCTTCGACAATCTGATGGAGCTGCGTGAGATGGTCGAGACCGGCATCATGCGCCTTGCCAGCCAGAAGTATGACGAGGAGGATGGCCATGCGCTCGAGGCGATGCTCGAACAGATGAAAGAGATCGTCCACAGCGGTGACAACGAGGTCGACCGCTTCTTCGCCGTGGACAACGAGTTCCACGACCTGATCTCGCAGATGGGCAAAAATCCGCTGGCCGACAAGATCAGCCGCGTCGTGCGCACGCTGACGCACGCCGTCCGCTACGAGACCGTCAGCACGATGATCACGAGCGGCAGAGGCGACGAGCTCGTCGCCGCGCACAGCAAGCTCCTTGAGATCCTCAGGGGACACGAGGGAGAGGACGTGGAGGAGATCGTCCGCGGCACCTACTTCGGCGATATCATCCACGGCGAAGAGAAGTAACTGAAAATGCAAGGCCCGCCGTCGCAGATGCGACGGCGGGCCTTTTTTGACGGAAAATCGATAGTCTAGCTGATGGAATTTGTGCGATTTGCGGAAATTGCCCTTTTCTTTTGTTTGAACCTGCGCGATACTGTCATCAAGAAAATGACGGCGGCTCATCCGGCAATGACGAATCGAGAGGAGGGAAGGCGATGTCCAATGAAAACGGTCCCGTACAGTCCGCTGCCAAGGCGCTGCGGCTGCTCGACCTGCTGATGGAGGCGCACCAGCCGCTCACGCTGGCCGCGCTGAGCGAGCAGACCGGCTGGCCGAAGAGCACGATCCACGGCCTTTTGAGCACGATGCGCGAGAGCGCGGTCGTGGACCAGCAGAGCGACGGGCGCTACTGCCTCGGCGTGCGGCTTTTTGAGTACGGCTGCGCCGTGGGCGCAAGCTGGAGCGTTTCAGACCTGGCAAAGCTGCATTTGCAGCATTTGGCAAGCGTGACAGGGCCGTCGGTGTTCCTCTCGATGTTGAATCGGTCAGAGGTCATCACCATCGAACAGGTGCAGTCCCGCGCGGGACTGCGCGTCGTGTCGGAGGTCGGGACGCGTCTGCCGCTGCACTGCACCTCGCAGGGCAAGGTGTTTCTATCCGCGATGGCCGACCACGAGGCGAAGCGCGTCCTGTCGCGCCGCACATTGGAGCCCTATACGCCCAAGACCCTCGTCACGTGGGAGGAACTCTTCCGTGTGATGCAGGCCGCGCGTGAAAACGGCTATGCCGTGGAGGAGGGCGAGTACCGCTTCGGCCTGTGCTCGCCCTCCGCGCCCGTGCGCGACAGCTCCGGCGCGGTGCGCTACGCCGTCGGCGTTGTCGGCATGTTCGATAGTGTGCGTTCGCCGGCTTTCCAGCGCGATATTGACTTGACCTGCGCCGCGGCGGCGCAGATCTCAACGGCACTCGGCTATCGGGCGTAAGCAGAGAAATTTTGTGCCGCGGAGGGCGGCAATATCAGAATGGAACAGGGGAGGAGACGCAATGGCAATCAAACGCAAATTCCCGCCCCGCGTGGCGACGGTCTATTGCAGCGGCGGCTGCCGCGCAAAAAAAGATGAGGACGGCGGAAAGATCGTCCAGCGCGGCACGCACGACGAGCTCATCCAGGAGGACGGCATCTACGCCGACTTCGTCGGCGGCAAGAAGGAGACCGCCGGCTGGAAGCTGTAAAAAAGGAAAAGAGCGCGGAGAGGTTTGACCTCTCCGCGCTCTTTTGGTATGAGGACTCTTACGGCGGCGCACCGGTGCGAAAATGGAGAGGATGTTTCTGCAAAGCTGCGCGTTCGCTGTCTTGACAATTATCATGCGCAGCATTACAATAAAACCCATAAAAAGCCGCCTTTCGCGGCATTTTTACGGATCGGCGGTTAGATATAGCTAACTGATGAAATTGCGACATTTGGTTAGAGGAAACTAACTGCTTTGAGGAACTACCATCGCGTCGGACGGGGGAGAGGACATGCACATTTTGGAACACGGACAAGGGCAGGAAAAGACACTGTTGTTTCTGCCCTGCACGGCGGAACCCGTCTGGGCGTTTGAAAAGACGGTCGCGCGGCTTGCACAGTCGTGGCATGTCTTTCAGGTCGTTTACGATGGGCACGAGCCGTCTTATCCTGGTGACTTTACCTCAGTCGAGCAGACGGTCGATGAGATCACGGACTATCTTCGCGCGCAGGGTGTGACTTGCCTCAACGCGGCCTACGGCTGCTCGCTCGGCGGCGCATGTTTGACGCGGCTGCTGGCGCTTGGCGAGCTGCCAGTCAAGCGCGCCATCATCGACGGCGGCATCACGCCGTACCAGCTGCCGTATCTCATACGAAAGCTGCTGCTTGCGCGCGATGTGCTGTCGTTCAAGCTCGCCGCGAATAACCGCAAAATCTTAGAGGCGGCTTTTCCGCCGGAACGATTCACGCTGCCGGGGCGCGACCCCAAAAAGGAATACGACGCCATCGAGGCATACTTAAAGACCTACTCGGATCAGACCATCCGCAACATTTTCTGGTCGGGGAACAACTATGTTCTGCCAAAGACGCCCGCAAAGATCGGCACGAAGATCACCTACTGGTACGGCGACGAGGAGAAGAAGGACCGCAGGAGCAATATCCGCTTCATCAAGCACTATTTTCCGCAGGCACGTATCCACGGCATCCCGAAGATGGCGCACGCAGAGCTTGTGATGATCTCCCCCGAGGAGTTCTGCCGCTATTTCGATAAATTCATGTGCAGGTAAAGAGGAAAAACGATGGATCGAAAAGAGAACATCCGCAATGCTTACCGCCTGACGGGCAGCAACAATTTTTACGACGGCATGGTCACCTGCTCCACCGTCTCGGGCAAGGCCGTGTGCCGCTTGGTGTGGGATATGGGCAAGGAGGAGTGCGGCGAATATCTGAATAAGGCTTTCACTGGTGTGCCGGAGGACTTTGCGGGAAAGCTCCTCGAGGTCCCCGTGGGCACAGGCATTCTGACGATGCCGCTCTATCAAACGCTGCCGCGCGCCGATATTACCTGCCTTGACTATTCACCCGACATGATGGGGCAGGCGAGGGAAAAGGCTGAGCGCATGGGACTCCAAAATGTGCAGTTCCGGCAGGGCGACGTGGGCGCGCTGCCGTATGAGGACAGCAGCTTTGATATCGTGCTGTCGCTCAACGGCTTCCACGCCTTCCCCGATAAGGAGGCGGCATACCGCGAGACGTTCCGCGTGCTGAAGCCGGGCGGTACGTTCTGCGGCTGCTTCTATGTGTCGGGCGAGTGCAGAAGGACGGACCGACTCATAAAAAAAGTCTACGAGCCGATGAAATTCTTCACCCCGCCGTATGAAACGGTGCAAAGCCTGAAAGTACGCCTTGAGGGCATGTACGCTGATGTGCAGCTCGGCAATGTGAAGAGCATCGCGTGGTTCGTTTGCAGGAAGGCGGAGCGCGCGAAAAAGATGGAGGAAGGACACCATGAGTGAGAAGATCACGCTCTCCGGCGTGCCGGAGACGATGTTACAGACGGTTTACGCCCGCGCGAAGGAGACGAAGACGCGCGGCGCGATCACCGACAACAAGGCGGTCGAGATCATCGACCGGCTCGACTACGATTTTTCGATGGCCGACAAGGACGCGGCGATGCACAGCGGCGTTATAGCGCGCACCATCGTGCTCGATAAGCTTGTGAAGACTTACCTTGCGGGGCATGGCGGTGCGGTGGTCGTGAACATCGCCTGCGGGCTCGACACGCGCTGCTACCGCATGAGCGACTATTCGCACTGGTACAATTTAGACCTGCCCGAGACGATCGCCGTGCGCGAAGCTCCTGCCTGAGAGCAGAAAGATCTCGCAGATCACCATGTCCGCGATGGACGACTGGGGCGGCGAGATCAAGGGGACGAGCACGGACGTCCTCGTCATCATCGAGGGCTTGACGATGTACTTATCGGAGAGCGACGTCAAGCGCATCTTCGACGTCATCGCGGCGCGCTTTGACCGCGCGACGGTGCTTGTCGAGACGATGAACCCGATGGTCGTGAAGCGCTTTAAGGAGAAGTCCATCGAGGCGAGCAAGGCAAAGTTCACCTGGGGCGTCAAGAACGGCGCGGCGCTCGCCGCGCTGCTGCCGGATTTCCGCTTTGTCGAAGAGCACAGCCTGTGCGAGGGCATGGCGGAATTTGTTTCGCCCATGGACGAGATCATAACCACATGCAGTATCAAATTCGCGACCCGCAGGGCGCTTTTGCGGCGATGCTGGAGCACATCATCGAGCAAAATGAACTGCCGCCGCTGCCGTTTTTGCGAAAGTGAGGAAAAGCGCATGAAGAGAAACTACATTATTGCGGCGTTCCGCGAGACTGTCGCGCAGCAATTCCCAGAACAGAGCGTCGAATTGAATCGGCTGCTGGACGAGAAGCTGTCGCGCCTGCGCTCAATGCATCTGAACGCGTCGAAAGAAAAACAGTTCCATTTGGAAAGTCAAATTTTGCCCGGCATCGCTGCTTACGAGACCTTGCAGACCGTCATGCCCAAGGACGAGGCGCTGCAAACCGTCCACGGCTATGTGGCGGAGCATGCGTGGACGATGAGAAAAACCATCCTCAAGCTGCTCAAGGTTCCGGGGCTCTATCATCTGCCGCCGGTGCTGTTCAGTAAGCTGATGCCAAAATTCTACGGCGAGGCGGCGGGCTTCGCGGCCACGGAGTATCAGACCTCCGGCGGCGTCTGGCGCATCGATATGACGAAGTGCCCCTATCACGACACCTGTGTCGAACACGGCTGCCCGGAGCTCTGCCCCTGCTTCTGTGACAGCGATGACATCGCCTATGACGACCTGCACCCGAAGCTCGTCTGGCACCGCACAAAGACGCTCGGCCGCGGGAATGAGTGCTGCGACTTCTGCCTGAAGCTCGCGGGAAAATGAAAGGAGAGACCGATGAAGTACCACATTGAGAAAAACACCGTGCAGGAGACGCTCGTCATCCCGCTCTACGGGCGCAAGATGTGCTCGGAGCTCTACCCGAACCTGTTCCGCGACGAGACGGCCATGCGCTTGATCGAAGAGATCGACTACGATTTTTCCGCGCTCGCGAAAAGGTCGCAGAGCATGATGCAGCAGTTCGGCTTTTTAGAGTGCGCCATGCGGCAGAGCGACCTCGCCTGCGAGGTGCGGGACTATCTGCGCTCGCACCCGAACGCGGCGGTCGTGAACCTCGGCTGCGGGCTGGACGCCACGGGCCGCGCCTGTGACAACGGCACGTGCAAAATTTACAACCTCGACTTTCCCGATGTCATCGCCGTGCGCGACGCGCTCCTGCCTGCGGGAGAGCGCGAGAAAAAACATCCCCTGCAACTTAAATGACACCTCATGGTTCAGTGAGATCGACGCGAGCGGCGGCGCGGTGTTCTTCGCCGCGGGTGTGTTCTACTATTTCCTCACGCCGCAGGTCAAAGCGCTCGTGTGCGCGATGGCGGAGGCGTTCCCAGGCGGCAAGCTCGTCTTCGACGCGGCGAACCGCAAGGCGGTCAAGCTGATGCTCAAAACATGGCTCAAGGACGCGGAGATCAAGGACGTCGGCGCGTATTTCGCCGTCACCGACGCAAGGCGCGAGCTTTCGGCGTGGAGCGATAGGCTGCGTGTGTCCTCGCGCGGCTACATGCTGGGCTACAACGACTTGAGGAATCAAAATGTACGGAAATTCTTCCGCTTTTTATCGAAGGTCGGCGACGGCATGATGAACATGCAGATCGTCCGCCTCGACTTTGCAAAGGAGAATAAAAAGCATGAGTGACTTCAATGACATCGGCATCTCGCGTGAGCTTGACTGGCCGCGCATCAAAAAGCTGCTGACCATCGGCCTTTTTTGCGTCCGTTCTGCACCTCGCCGATGACCTGATCCTCGGCTAGGGCGTGGAGGACAAGGCGCTTGAAGGCGTTCTACAGATGCTATCGGCCTATACTTCTACCTCGGACAGCGGCCTTTTTGCCGCAGCGCTGCTGGGGCTTTTCGGCGTGGTGCTTGAGGGACTTGCCTGCTTCGGTGTTTACCGCCTGATGGCGGCGAAGTCGCCGAAATACGCGCACCGCTGCCGCTCCGGCATTTTCGGCTACCTGATGTTCTGCGCGTGCGGCTTCCATCGGTGTGCGCGGCGGTGTTTCTGATGAAACACGGGCTTTCCGAAGCGCTTTTGACGCAGTACAGCGCATACTTCCTGATGCCGCCGCTCGTGCTGTTCTGGATTTTCTTCTTTGTGCTGGTGATGACGCAGATCGTCGCATTCCGAAAGGGGCTGACACCGTATCGGTGCTGCGTCTTCTCTATGGCGTTCGGCATGCTCGCGTATTTTCTCGCGGCGCTGCTCGGCAACCGGCCGCTTGGCAACGCCCTGCGCTGCGCGTGGCTCGCCATCGGCAACGTCTGGATGTTCGGCGGGCTGCTCGTGACGATGAAAAAGCGCAGCGAGCGTAAGACAGGGGAGAAGACCTCACGGCAAACCGACGCTCTGATATCGGCAAGCGTAAAAAATACGGGAGGGAAGACAATGAACGACGATCAGCTGCAATTTGACCGCACCTGCCATGTGATCTATTCAAAGCCCTGCAAGGCGGAAATTCGGGAGAAGATCGCGTACCACTATCCGGAATCGCAGCGCGAAGCCGTCTGGGAGCGCGTGCAGATGCAGTATGTCGACTTTTTGAGCGACTGGCGCACCGACCTTGGCGGGGAGAAAAACTTTCACAACGGCCCGGGCGGCAATTACGACTGCATCGCGCTGATGGCGTATTACGTCGTCTGCAAGGACGTGACAAGCCTTCAAGAGATCGAGGAGATGGAGGGGAAGCTCTTCCTGCCGTCGTTCCGAAAGCTCAGCAAGCTCAAATTCATCGACATCAACAAGCCGCTTTGCAAAAAGCTCCTGCACCGCGCGTTTTTGAACGCGAAAAAACAGTGCGACAAGTGGGGCGACTTTGAGATGCACGTTGCGCCGTTTGACAAGGATCAGCCCATCTACTATGAGTTCACCGCCTGTCCGACCGCGGAATTCGCCAAAAAGCACGACCTTCTCGAGGTCATGCCCGCGCTCTGTAATCCGGATTTTGCCGGCATGGAGCTCATTCACGCGCGTCTCATCCGCAAAACGACCTGTTCGAACGGCTGCAAATGCGACTAAAATCAGGCTGAGCACTCGTTTTTTCTGCATGATTTTCTCCCTTGATCCGATGGTGCCGCCGCTCTCTTTCGGAATGTGTAGGAGCAGCGCGCGGCAAGATCGCGTGCGAGGTGAGCCGCAGGTATGAATTTCGCCGCAAATTTGTTAAGAAATCGACAAAATTTACTTTTCTTATACGCCGAAGGAGCAGTTATTGCAAGGAAGAAACGAAAATTTACGCAAAATGCGCCGCTTTTTTACATATATTTTTCCCGCGCGATACGAGAATTGTTCATACTTTATTTACACCAAATTTAGGTTCGCTTAAAGAATCCACGTTATACTTCAGCCATAGCCTAAAACAAAGGGCGACAAACAAAAAATTCTGGGGTCCACTGTCCACCTCGCCGAACGGCCAAAGCGGCAGACCAAGAAAAACACCGCGGCGCGGTGTTATGATAAAGATCAAGGATCAGTGCAAGCAAACAGCACCGGCGAGAGTTTTCCATCTTTCTCTCGCCGGTGCTGTATTTTACATTTTGAGCTTAATTCGCTGCGGGGGCCTTTTCAAATTCTGCCGCGACCTGCTCGAGCAGTTTGCGGATGGGGAGGTGCTGCGGGCAGACCTTTTCGCACTTGCCGCACTTTAAGCAGTCGGACGCCTTGCGGCCCGGCGCGGTGTGGACATCTTCATAGTAGCAGTCCGCGTTCCAGTCGTGGTGAATCTGCTTGGCGTTCATAATGGCGAAGAGGTCAGGGATAGAGATGTGCTTGGGGCAGCCGTCCGTGCAGTAGCGGCAGGCCGTGCAGGGGATGAGGTCCTTGCTGTGGAAGATCTCCTGCACCTTTTCCACCGCGGCGCGCTCGGTCTCGTCGAGGGGCTTGAAGTCCCGCATGAACGAGATGTTGTCCTGCATCTGCTCCATGTTGCTCATGCCGGAGAGCACCATCATCATGCCGGGGAAGCCCGCGACAAAGCGGATGGCGTAGCTCGCGGGGCTGCCGCCGTGCAGGTCTTCAAGCACGGCCTTTGCATCCTCAGGCAGGTTCACGAGGTTGCCGCCCTTGACGGGCTCCATGACGATGACGGGCTTATTGAATTTGAGGCAGACCTCATAGCACTTGCGGCTCTGCACCGCGGGATCGTCGTAGTCGACGTAGTTGAACTGGATCTGGACAACTTCGATCTCGGGATACTCGGTCAGAATGCGCTCGAGCACCTCGGCGCGGTCGTGGAAGGAAATGCCGACGTGGCGAATTTTGCCCTCTTTTTTGAGCTCGAACGCCGTCTCATACGCGCGGCACTCCTTGAAGTGGTCATAGTTGACAAGACCCTGCGCGTGCATCAGATAGAAGTCGAAATACTCGACGCCGCAGATCTCGAGCTGGCTCTCGAAAAACGGGCGGATGTCTGCCTCGGTCTTGAAATAGTTCGCCGTCAGCTTGTCGGTCAGGATGTACTTCTCGCGCGGATAGCGGCTTGTCAGGCAGGTCTTGAGCGCCTTTTCGCTCTTGCCCTGGATGTAGCCGTGCGCAGTGTCAAAATAGTTGAAGCCCGCGTCTAAAAACGCGTCCACCATCTGCTGGTCTGCTCGATATCCACCTCTTCGCCGATCATCGGCAGGCGCATGCAGCCAAAGCCAAAATTCTTCTTGATCCGATCCATAGTTTACTTTCCTATTCTTATCCCTTTCCTGCTTGCCGGCAGAAAAGCAGTTTACCTTTACTCCTGCGGAATCGTCTTGAGTTCGCGCCGGATGGCGCGGAAGCGCTCGGGTACGTCCTCGTCCGCCATATCCCTTGGGACGTCGATCGTGCCCGCGGCCTTTGCAGTTTCATAATACCAGCATTTGTACTCCACGGTCTCGAGCGTGTGGCGCATCTCCTCCATCTGCGCGAGCAGCACGTCGCGCTGGTGCGTGAACATCTTGAGGCGCGTGTCGATGGTGTCGTCGCCGCGCAGGGCGAGCTCGATGTACTGGCGGATGTCCCTGATGGACATGCCGGCCTTTTTCATGCAGCCGATGACCTGTAACCACTCGAAGTCCGATTCCTGAAACATGCGGATGCCGCCGGACGAGCGCTCCACAAAGGGCAGCAGACCCTCCTTATCGTAATAGCGCAGCGTGGAAGCGGGACGTCCAGCTTTTTCGCCATCTCGCCGACTGTGTAGACCATGAAATCCTCCTGAAATGAAAGCGCGCTTTAGGTTGCAGCACAGTGAGTAACTTTAAGTTTCTTTTAGCATACCGCAGCGAAGGAGGCCTGTCAAGCGCCGCACAAAAAGAAAAGCCGCCGAAGGCGGCTTTTCCTCAAATCTTCAAGATCGCGCGAATGTCGTCCAGCATTTCGGCAAAGTAGATGCCCTCCTGCCGCTCGGGCGTGGAGAGGCCCATGTCGATCATGTGAGCGAGCAGGGCTTTCAAGTGGTCGTAATAGCCGTTCAGATTATAGAGGATGCACGGCGCGGCGAGCTGCTTGAGCGACACCTTTGACATGATCTCGCTGATCTCCTCGAGCGTGCCCGTGCCGCCGGGGAAGGCGATGAACGCGTCGCCGAGCTCGATCATCTTCGTCTTGCGCTCGGTCATGTCGCGCGTGACGATGAGCGTCGTGATCTCATCATACTCGTAGCCCTTGTCGATGAAAAACTGCGGTTCCACGCCGGTTACTTCGCCGCCCGCGTGCAGCACGCTTTCAGCGAGCGCACCCATCAGGCCGTTTTTCGACCCGCCGTAGACAAGGGCGTTGCCGCTCTTGCCGATGAGACGGCCCAGTGCGCGCACGGACGTCTCAAGCGTCGGATCATTGCCGCTGCTCGCGCCGAGATATACGGTGATATTCATAGGAAACAGTCCCTTTCTGTCAAAAATGATTGCCGCTATTCTACCACGGTATGATCTTTCCCGCAAGCGGCGGAAAATCGGCGTTGCGGGCGTAGTCCTGCTGTGGTATGATGTTCTCGCCGCGAACGCGGAAAAAGAGTAATTTTGACTGTTTTTGGAGATATCTTATGATCAAAACGATTTTGTGGGACGTGGACCGCACGCTTTTAGACTTTGATGCCGCCGAGCGCGCCGCCATCCAGAGCCTTTTTGTTGAGTTCGGCCTTGGCGAAGGCTCGGAAGAACAGGTCGCGCGCTATTCCGTCCTGAATATGAAATACTGGGAAAAACTCGAGCGCGGCGAGATCACGAAGCCGCAGGTGCTCGTCGGCCGCTTTGAGGAGTTTTTCGCGGAGGAGCATCGACGTTTCCCTCGCGCCGCAGTTTAACGATGCCTACCAGCTGCGTCTGGGCGATACCATCGTCTACCGCGACGACAGCTATGAGATCGTCAAGTCGCTGCGCGGCAAGGTGCGCCAGTGCGTCGTCTCGAACGGCACGGTCGTCGCGCAGACGAAGAAGCTGACGCGCTCCGGCCTCGGTGCGCTGATGGACGGCGTGTTCCTCTCCGAGCAGCTTGGCGCGGAGAAGCCGAAAAAGGAGTTTTTCGACCAGGTCTTCGCCGCCATCGGACCGGTCGAGAAGGGCGAGACGATGATCGTCGGCGATTCGCTCACGAGCGATATCCGCGGCGGCGACAATGCGGGCATCGTGACCTGCTGGTACAATCCCGAGGGAATCAAAGCGCCGGAGGGTTACCGCATCGACCACGAGATCAGGGATCTGCACGAGGTCTACGGCCTGCTGTGACAAGAAAAAGGGAAGAGGACATTCCGAAAAGAATCGGAATGTCCTCTTTTTTGTGTTTGCTGCTTGTCCTTCGGCCGCCGCAGGCAGATGCAGGGCGTCTTGACGTCGAAGGGCTTGGAGATGTGCGCATCCATACCGGCCTAGCGGCTGTGCTGCACATATATAACGCAGTGCATTGATAAAAGCTGTGGTTTTATTCAGTATTTATAAAGGAATGGGATCCTTTTTTTCTTGCCAGACGGCGATGGATATGCTACAATATGACCAATAAACCAAGTTGGTCAAAATTTCAACAAAGGAGGGAATGCCAATGGCCTTTTCCGCAGAAGAAAACGCGGCCATCCGCGAAACGCTGCTGCGAGAGGCGCGCCGCTGCGCCGTCACGCTGGGGCTGCGCAAGACCTCGGTCGAGCAGCTCACCGAGGCGGCGGGCATCTCGAAGGGACTGTTCTATAAATACTTCGCGTCCAAAGAACTGCTGTTTTTCGAGGTGCTGGAGGATATCCACAGCGAGGTCTATCAGGTGGCCGAGCAGGTGCTGGAGGAGGGCAAAGACCTGCCGCCCGACGAGCGCATCGCGAACGTGCTGCTCACGGCCTGCAGCCGCTTATCCGAGATCGGTGCGATGAAATTCATCGAGGAGGACTCGGCCTATCTGCTGCGCCGCATCCCCGCGCAGGTGAAAGCCGAGCACTACCACAGCGACGAGGTACATATCCGCGACCTTTTGGAAGAGAGCGGCCTGACCCCGCGCGGCGGTATCGCGCTCGCCGCTGCGACGATCCGCGGTCTGATCCTCACGGTGTCGCATCAGGAGCAGATCGGCGCGCTGTATCCGCAGGTGCTCGAAACGCTGACGCGCGGCGCGTGCGAAGAGCTGTTTCCGCGGGCGTGAACGCCGCGTGCGGCTTTTTATCACTTGAAGTTAGAGACGTTGAACTAAAAATCAAAACAGGGAGAAATCTGCCGTGTCCAAGCAAGCTACCGAATTTCAGAAAAAGGAAATGAGCAAGATGTACCGCGGCAAGGAGATCTTCAAGCCGCTGAACACCGGCTGGATCGATGAACATGTCGCCTGCGTGCGCGAATGGGTGGCGAACATCTTTTTCTACCGCAAGGGCGAGACGACCATCATGGTCGACGCGGGCTACAACTATGACCGTCTTGAGGAAAAGATGGGCTGGCTCGGCATCGACCCGAAGTCCATCCGCCATATCCTCATCACCCATCAGGACACCGACCATGTCGGCGCGGTGGAGGCGGACAGCCCCGGCCTTTTCCGTGACGCGAAGCTCTATATCGGCGAGATCGAGAACAAATACCTCACCGGCGAGGTGCGCCGCAAGGTGATCTACCACCTCTACAAGCTGCCGCAGGTGACGATCAACAACGAAAAGGCGCTGCTGTGCGACGGGCAGGTCTTCGAGATCGACGCCATCAAGATCGAATGCTTCCTCGTCCCTGGCCACACGTGGGGGCATATGGTGTACCTCATTGACGACAGGTACCTCTTCACGGGCGATACGATCTGGTTCGGCGCGGACGGCGGCTATAGCTTCATTTCCGCGCTGGCGGAGAGCAACAAGCTCGCAGTCAAGTCGCTGGCGGAGTTGGAGCAGAAGCTTCGCACGCGCGGCCTGCGGCCCGTCATCCTGACGGGCCACACCGGCTGGACGGACGATCTCTACTTCGCCTTTGCGCACCGCGATAAGCTCTGCTCGCCGTTCAAGAAGAAAGTGCACGACCCGTCCGCGCCGTACGACGCCTACGACGAGTCGGACGACACAGAGGAGAATGCGAAGCGCGGCTTTTTGCCGCCGGTGCAGAAGATCTGATGCGGAGCGGAGAGAGGCGGGAAAACCCGCCTCTCTCCGCGGTTTTGGTGAATAAAAAGAGCGAAGCGTGCGCATCTATATTCTTACATTTTCTTTTCTTCATGCCACTTGCGAAAACCTAATAGACATGGTAAAATCAACTAATCAAACGGACGCCGCAAGGCGCCCGTTTGACAAATGAGAGAAGAGAGATTTTAAGAAGAGAGAGGGAAAACCAATGGAACATCAGCGCAGGGCAGATCTCATGCTGCTGCTGGCGACGAGCTTCTGGGGCATTTCCAACTGCCTGACGGCGATCTGCCTGAGGGATATGCAGCCGTTGACGCTCAATGCGTTTCGCTTTGTCATAGCCTTTCTGGTGCTGGGCTTTGTTTTCCACAAGAATTTGCGCCGTGTGAGCCGCGTGACCGTGAAGTACAGTATCATGGTCGGACTGTCGCTTGTCATCGTGTATACGAGCCTTACCTACGGTGTGCTTTATACCTCCGTTTCCAACGCGGGCTTCATCGGCGCGCTTTCCGTGGTGACGACACCGATCCTGGAGTTCATCGTCTACCACAAAAAGCCGGAGAAGAAATTCGGCGTTTCGATGATCTTATGTCTTATCGGCTTAGCGCTGATGACGCTGAACGAAACGCTCAAGCCCGCGTTCGGCGATATCATCTGCCTGTTCGCAGCGGTGTTTTACTCCGTCGACCTGATGGTCACGGAAAAGGCCGTGGCGAATGAAAAGGTCGACCCGCTGGCGCTCGGCGTGTGCGACCTTGCCGTCGTCGGCGTGGTGATGCTGATGCTCTCCGTATTTTTGGAGACGCCTGCACTGCCGGGTACAGCAAAGGTCTGGGCGGCGGCGCTGTTTCTCGGCATCGTGTGTTCAGGCGTCTGCCTTGTGATCCAGAGCGTTTATCAAAAGCACACGACGGCGAGCCGCGCGAGTCTCATCTTTACGCTCGAACCCGTGTTTTCGGCGATTTTCGCGTTCTTTCTGCTGGGCGAGCGCATCGGCGTCAAGGGCTACATCGGCTCGGCGCTGATGCTTGCGAGCCTTGTGCTGGTGGAGGTCGACGTGGGCGCGCTGTTTAAGAGAAACAAGAAAAAAGCGGACTAAATCCTCTTTGCCACGTTTGGTTGCGGGCTTGCAAGCCTTGACTGGTGGCGCTTTTCGCCGCAGTCGGCTATACTGGGCGCATCAAAGCAAACGGAGGACAAATACATGACCCTGGGAGAAAAATTACAGCTGTTGCGCAGATCGCGCGGTTTATCGCAGGAGCAGCTCGCCGCGGAGCTGGATGTCTCGCGGCAGGCCATCAGCAAATGGGAATGCGGCGACTCGACGCCCGACCTCGACAAGCTGCGCGCCATCTGCACGTACTTCGGTGTGACGACGGATTATCTGATCTGGGAAAGATCGGAGGACGCGCCGCAGGCAGCCGAGCAGAAGCAGGGTGGCGATACGCGCGGGCGGAGCGGTATATTCAACGATGCGCTGCTGCTGGTGATGACAATTGTTGTGATGGCAGCGGTGTGGAGCGTTGCGCGGGCGGGATTCGAGTCGTATACGGCGCTGCACTTCGTCCTTGGTGCAATGGCGATAGCCGCCGCTGTGCTGGCCTGTACGGTTTGGAAAAAGCGCGGCAGACCGATCTGTTTTGGCATTGCCGCAGCCGGTGCGGCGCTGGCGATCGCCCGCCTGGCCTCTATGCTTGGTTATCTGGTGGATCTGTGGTCGACGTCGAGAGAGTATGCGGACGGGGGCGACTGGCCGATCGTTTGGGAGAGTGCGGGGATATGGCTGCGGCACGACTGGCCCTACTATCTATTCTATCTTGTCCTGATCGTGGGCGGGCTGCTGCTCGCCCGCCGGCTCAAAAAGAGGGGAGAAGCATGACGACCTTTGACAAAGTGTACGCGGCGGTGCGACTCATTCCGCGCGGAAGCGTCGCGACCTACGGCCAGATCGCCGCGGCGATCGGCAACAAGCGCCTCGCTCGCGTCGTGGGCTACGCGCTGCACGTGAATCCAGAGCCGGGCGTCATCCCGTGTCACCGCGTTGTTAAGCGGGACGGGGAGGTGTCAAGCGCCTTCGCTTTCGGCGGTGCGAACCGTCAGGTCGAGCTTTTGAAAGCCGAAGGCGTCGGCTTTTTGGATGACAGCCATGTCGACATGAAGCACTGCTGCGTCCGCGCCCTGCCGCTCATTTTGGAAGAGTAAAAAAGAAGCGTTCCATCATTCGATGGAACGCTTCTTTTTGCTTACAGAAACCGACACAATAGGATCGGCAGGAACACCGCAGGGACGTAGTTCATCACCTTGATCTTCGTCAGGCCCAGCATGTTGAGCGATAGGCCGAGGATGAGAATCGAGCCGACGCACTTCATCTCGAGGATGACCGCTTCTGTGAGATACGGCGCGAGGAACGACGCACCCAGCGCGATGGCACCCTGATAGAGGAAGAAGATAGGGATAGCTGAAAGCGCGACGCCGATGCCGAGGGTCGAGGCGTAGACGACGGAAATGATGCCGTCGAGCAGCGCCTTGGCGTAGAGCGTCGAATGGTCGCCGGTCAGACCGGAGTCGAGTGCGCCCATGATGGCCATCGCGCCCACACAGAAGAGGAGCGAGGCGGTGACAAATCCATCGGAAAGCGAGGTTTTCGAGCCTTTTTCGCCAAATTTTTGCTCGACCCAGTCGCCGAGCTGATGCATGTGTTCATCGAGCTGTAAAAGTTCGCCGAGGATCGCGCCGATCGAGATCGAAAGGATGGCGACGAGCGTGTTTTCGCCCGCGAGCATGCCATCCACGCCGATGTAGAGCACGCAGAGCGCCGCGCCCTTTTCCATTGCGTCGCTGAAGCGCTCGGGGATAAACTTGCCGAGCAGAAGTCCGGCGATGCTGCCCGCGACGATCGCGGCGGAATTGACGATGGTACCGGTCAAAATCATTGGCTGCCGCCTTCTTTCTCTTTTTTGCATCCGGCGAGCGTCAGGATGACGTCGCCCGCCATCATCAGTCCCGCGCAGCCGGGGACCCAGACGAGGCTTGCCGGTACGCTGCGGCGGCCCGGCGGGGGCGCTTCCAGCGCCTCGGGCTTGGCGGGAAGCTCGGGGGAGTAGATCACGCGCAGGTGCTTGACGCCGCGGTCGCGCAGTTCCTTGCGCATCACGCGCGCAAGCGAGCAGTTGCGCGTTTTGGAGATGTCCGTGATGCATAGCTGCGAAGCGTCGAGCTTGTTCCCCGTGCCCATGGCGGAGAGGATGGGAATGCCTCGAGCCTGCGCCGTCTGGATGAGGTCGAGCTTGCTCGACACCGTGTCGATCGCGTCGAGGATGTAGTCGTAGCGCGCGGTGAAGAAGTCCTCGCGGTGCGCGGCGTCGTAGCGCGCACAGATGAGGTGCAGTCTGACATCGGGGTTGATGTCGCGGCAGCGCGCGGCGAGCGCGTCGGTCTTATTTTGGCCAACGGTGGAGTGCAGTGCCTCGAGCTGACGGTTCAAATTCGTGGGGCTGACAGTGTCGTCGTCGATGAGCGTCAGCTCGCCGACGCCTGAGCGCACCAGCGCCTCGACCGCGTAGCTGCCCATAGTTGGAGCCCATTCGCGCTTAATGGAGCTTATCGTCCCGTCGAAGTTAGTGGATGGCCTGGCGCTTTGCGACCTGGCCGACCATGCGCTCGCCGGTCTTGGAGAACGCCACCACGGAAGGCGTGGTGCGGTTGCCCTCAGCATTTGCAATGACCACAGGCTCGCCGCCTTCCATGACGGCTACACAGCTGTTGGTAGTGCCCAAATCTATACCGATGATCTTGCTCATGATTTTATTCCTCCAGTTGTATTTGAAAAGACATTTTAGTATACCGGTTTTAGTTTGCGACCTTGACCATCGTGAGGTGGAGTGTCCTCTTTGCGGAATTTGGGAATAGAGCCCATTTTAGCCGGCAAGCCGCGCCGTGGTGGATTTGCCCCCGCGTCCGGAGGTGACGCGGGCGCGCTCGGTCTTTGGCGCGCCGTGCCCCCTGCGCCCCAGGGAGGAACCCGACGAGCCGATGACGCTCGACGGGACGGTCTGCTCCCCCGGCGGACGGTCCGCCGTTCCAGACGGTCTGCCCCCGGTGGAGGGTCCGCTCCCTGCGGAGGAACCGTCTCCCGCGGAAGAGCCCCCTTTTGAGGCGCCGCGTCTCGACCGTAACCTTTCCGCGTGGGATGCCTGAAGCCTGGCCGCTTCGCCGCGCCGGAAGCCCGGAAGCCCCGGAAGTTCTGGCCGGGTGCCGGAGTGGGGCACCGGAAGCCCCTGGCCGAGGCGGGAAGCGCCCGTGATGCGGCCGAGGCGGACGCGGCCGGAGCTGGAGATCTTCTCTATGACGAGGGGCGACGGGCTTCGACGACGAGGGAAGAGGACACGGAAGAGGTGTACGGCTTCCCGCCTGCGCAGAAAGGCGCCCGCGGCGCCGCCTCATCCGGCCGGTCGAGGCGGAAGACGAGGACAGCAACAGTAACTGAACGAAGTGGCCACCTG
>VOFJ01003351.1_pt1:20000-61852 | contig 61852 bp, 69 predicted proteins | sample 5384081 | NCBI WGS metagenome assembly VOFJ01 (sample SAMN12384729, study PRJNA508395) | human gut metagenome | isolation source: healthy gut I | host: Homo sapiens | reverse complement strand
CGTACTTTCCAGGCTGAAAAACGGATACTATTATCCGCTAACATTAATTGAACTACCCACAAGCTAAAGACTTGTAGGATTCCGACTTCATCAAGGAATGCTTGCAAGCAAGTCTTACGCCCTCTCCATCGGTGTAATCGACAGTTCCTGCCGATATATTTCTTAAACCTTCATCAAGTATATTTTTTGCTACATTCAGGTCACGGTCTATTAACTCACCGCAATTTGGGCAAGTATAGTAGCATCATCATTCTTGATCCTGTTCCTGCTAAGATGCGTGATTACTGCAAGATTTCAAAAGAGTTGAAGTCTGATGGTAGTAATGTAGCTGGCGTTTTATGTGCATTGGCACCTGAGGAAAAGAAGAAGGTGGAAGCACTGGTGTCTAGCTATGTTCGACCACTTCCTGAGCGTGATATTAACAAGGTGATATCTGAGCCTGTTGGCCTGATTAAGTCGGATGCCATGCTTTATTGTTATGAGGATTGGAATCCCGAACAACCTGTTGATGCAAGAGGTATGAGTGATGGTACGCTTCGTTTTATAGCGATTGTCGTAGCTCTTTTGGCGGTTGCACCTCATAGTTTATTGCTTATCGAAGAGGTGGATAATGGCTTGCATCCTTCTCGTGCTAAGGAGTTGGTTGATATGTTGAAGGACTTGTCACGACAGCGCCAGGTTGATGTGCTCTGTACGACGCATAATCCAGTTTTGTTAGATGAGTTAGGCAACAAGATGATTCCGTTTGTCAGCTATGTTACCCGTGATGAGAATGGTGATAGTCATGTCAATCTCTTGGAAGAAAAAGAGAATCTAACCAAATTGATGGCTTCAGGAACAATTGGTAGAATGATGGTTAACGATAAAATATAATGAGAAAGGTATTGGTGATTGATACGAGTGTACTTTACGTTTGGCTCAAAGTATCAGGAAAGGAAACTTGTGGTCCAAGCAATGCCTTGGTTACATACGAGAAGGTCTCTGAGAAAATAGAGGAAGAAAAGAAGAAAGGAACAACCTTTATCCTGCCACTGGCAACGATCATTGAGACAGAAAATCATATAGCTCATTCTTCAGGAGACAGAATGTCATTAGGTGAGGAATTTGCTCAAATCATGATCGATTCGGCTGATGAGAAATCACCATGGGCTACATTTACTGAACAAAGCAGTTTGTGGAATCCTGAAAACTTAAAAAAGTTGGCAGAGAAGTGGAAGATCACTGTTATAGGAGGGCAAGCTTTAGGCGATGCTTCTATTGTTGAGGTGGTAAAATATTATACAGATTTAGGATATGAAGTTGAAAGCTTTACAGGTGATGAAGGCTTGAAAGCTTACGAGCCTACGGTTGAAATTCCTTGGAGAAGAAGAAAGTAAAGACGTTAACGAATAAAAATATCCATGTGAATCGTTCAATATTTCACATGGATATTCAGTTTTGACAGTATCATATATGTGATACTATTATTGTAAGTAAGGAATAGCAAACTTCACCAGACAATATCCACCTCCAATGAGCCAGCAATAAAGAATGGCAGCCAAGAGGAAAGGCTTAATGCCAGCTTTCTTGAATTTGTCAAAGCTTGTTTCGGCTCCCAATGCTGCCATGGACATGGTCAGGAGGAAGGTGTCCAGTTGGTTAATCCAATCCACTATGCTTTCCGGAAGCAAATCAAGAGAATTGAATCCGATCACTACCAGGAAGAGAATGGCAAACCATGGAATGCTGATTTTAGGCTTGTTGGTATCAGCATTTTCCAGATTATCTCTTTTGGCAACATCCCTTGCAACGGTCCATGCAATCACCAGTAATACCGGTACCAGCATCATCACCCTTATCATCTTCACAATGATGGCATTGTTGCTCACCTCGGCTCCCATGGCATTGGCTGCACCTACCACATGGGCTACTTCATGAACGGTGGAACCCGTAAAGAGTCCCATCATATCTGGTGATAGGTCAAAGATGCCAGCCCTGTAGAGAATAGGGTAGAGGAACATGGATAATGTTCCAAAGATGACTACGGTGGCTACGGCTACTGCCGTCTTGTAAGGCTTCGGACGAATGGCCCCATCTATACCCAATACTGCAGCAGCTCCACAGATGGCACTTCCGCAAGCGGTGAGCAGTGCGATGCTGCGGTCAATTTTCAGGAGTCTTCCCACCAGGATTCCCAAACCGATGGTGCCGCATACGATGATGGCATCCATTACGATGGCAGAGAAGCCCACAGCCATCACATCCTGGAAGGTGAGCTTGAAACCATAAAGGATGATGCCTGTGCGGAGGATTCGCTTGCTGCAAAACTTGATGCCCGGTACCCAGGTGTCAGGCAGGTTGTTACGTAAACTATTGGCATAGAGCATACCAATGATGATGCCCACTACCATGGGGCTAAACGAAAGAGCTTTCACACAGTCCATGCCACCGATGTAGAAAGCAGCGCATGCGAAGAGCGCGATGAGCAATACGCCATGCAGCATACTGCTCCTTTGTTCTGATAATCTCATATTTTTCTTTTTTTGTCGGTTATTCGCTTTTGAAAAGCGGGTGCAAAGGTACGAAAAATCATGAGATGTTGTATATACATAATAACTATACGTTATAATCTTTAGTTATAAATCTCTTGAATGTCTGCTGGAGTTTAGCGGTCTCGCCCCTCTTCTCAACAAATAGAAATTCTCGTTCCATCTTCAGATTCTCAATTTCCAAAACCTTGAATACTTGTTCATAGATACTCCTGTAGATGGCTCTTATGCTGATGATACCCATGCTTAAGGAATGTTCCACGAAATGCTTGATGCCCTCTGTGGTTCCCAGATTCATCTCAATGTTCAGATCAGAAAGAGCAATGCCGTTTTCCTGCAGGGCTTTTTGGATGACATCCAAGGTTCCGGAACCTAATTCACGCAGTACAATCGGTGTCTGCCTGAGAAGATTCAAAGAAATCTCATCTTGCTGGGCTAGGGGATTGGAACAATGTACGAACGCCACCAGCTCATCTTTCATGAAAGGAGTGTATTTAAAGGTGGGCTGCCGCTTGATGCCTTCCACCATACCCAGATCTATCCTTCCTGCAGCAAGCGCATCCTCTATCTCATGAGAATTTCCGCTGAGCAGGGTAATACGAATGTCGGGGTATAGTTTCCTGAATTCAGCAATCAGTTCGGGGAGAACATATTGTGAGATGGTGGTACTGGCTCCGATGCGCAGTTCGCCACCTGATTTCTCTGTGAGATTCTTCATGTCGAAATCGAGATTCTGATAGGCATCGATAATCTTGCAGGCATGGTCAAGCATAAGTTGTCCGGCACGGGTGAGCTGGATGCGATTGCCGATTCTGTCGAACAGTTGCACCCCATATTCCTTTTCAAGCTCTTGTATGTGCTTGCTGATGGCAGGCTGACTGATGAACAGTTCGTTGGCAGCCTTAGTGAAACTCAGGAGTGTAGCCACACTTCTGAAAAAACTTTCAGTCTTGTATCTATCATTTTATGTTCCTTTGTTATTTCAAAAATCCTCGTCAATATGATGCCGAGTGCAGCAGTCGAGTAAGTGGAGGGAATTTCACCCACCCTTCTCTCGGAACCGTGCTTGACAGTCTCCCATCACACGGCTCTTCGTACTTAACTCTTTTGTTTCTTAGTTTATATTCTTTATTAATCTAGACGTGGATAGGGTACAAAGTAGTTCATCCATCCACTAATCTGCGTATCAACTTCAGTGCTTATGTCTAGCAGACAAGCAAAAGTCTTACGATTCAGTTTCCAAGCCCTTACGGCTTCTTTACTCCTCTTCATCGACTTATTGCTTATTGCAGGGAGAAAAGCAGTAAAGTTTTGACCCGTCTTTCTGTTTCTTGCACCTCTAGGTCTGAAGGTAAAGCCTAGAAAGTCAAAGGAAGTATGCTCCGAGTCACCTCTTCGATTGCTATCCTTACAATAGACTATCTTTGTCTTCTCCTCATTCAGTTTCAATCCACATTCTTCAAAGCGTTTCATTAGAACAGCTTTCAAGAACCGGGCTTGCTTCTCCGATACGCAGTGGCAGATGGTGTCATCTGCATAACGCTCAAACGGAATCGTTGGATAGTTACGCAACATCCATTCGTCAAAGACGTAATGAAGGAACAAGTTTGCCAAAACCGGACCTATCACAGAACCTTGGGGAACTCCCATCGTTCGCTCTATCACTTCACCTTTCGATGTCTGATTGGGAACCTTGAGCCACCGCTCAATGTATAGAAGTACCCATTTCTCCTCTGTATGCTTGCGGATAGCCTTCATCAACAATTCATGATTGATTGTGTCAAAGAACTTACTTATGTCCATATCAAGCACCCAGGGAGTCACATAACAGCGCTCCTTAGCCTTGGCTATGGCTTGATTCGCTCCCTTGCCTGGACGATAGCCGTAGGAATCTTCCTTGAAGATAGGTTCGAGTATGGGAGTCAGTACTGATACTACTACCTGCTGCGCTATTCTATATTCAATCGTCGGTATGCCCAGAGGGCGAGTACCGCCATTGGATTTGGGTATTTCTACCAGCTTTACCGCTTTGGGAAAGTAGCATCCAGAACTCATGCGATTCCATATCTTATAAAGGTTCTTGGACATTTCTTTGTCAAATGTCTTCTGGTCAACCTTATCGATACCCGCACTGCCCTTGTTTTCCTTCACCTTGTGGTAAGCTTCCCACACCAATCGCTTGTCTATTACAAAAGGTTTTGCCTCGTTCATTGTTTCATCCTCAATTTCTTAAGTTGGACTTTAAATTTGGCTAAGCACGCTACCCCCTTCGCTCCATCCCCATTACAGAAACTTCAGCACTACTACGAGGTAGTCCGCCACAGACATGGACATCAGTACTTTCTGCCTTGCGTGTCACGGCTCTCAGCATTTTCCCTTAGCATTCCATGTCTATTTCTCCTGTTCCTCCAAAGAGCCCATGTCAAGTTCATGCCATCTCTACACCGCACACCCAGCAGACAGTAAACAGGTTTCCTCTGCCATTATCCCAAGATGAAGAATAGACCTTAGTTCTGATGTGACTTGCTAACTTTGCTAACGATGCGTCATCAATGGTTCACTTGCGTTCATCTCCTTGACACATAACTTACCAACCTTACGGAAGGCTTTCAATTGTCGTTCACTACCCATCTGTTTCCATCAGAGCAGCACAAAGTGGTTTGCAATCAGCACCTGCATGCCGAATGCGGTGGGGCTGCCACCATCTCTTTAGAAGTTACGACAGAAATTTATCAAATATAGCCAATATCAGACTTCATTCTGTCTCAGGACACACAATCTTCTGCAAAGATAACAAAATTCTAGAAATCACTCGCTGGTTTCGCCTAAAAATAGTAACTTTGCACCCAACAAAAAGAAAACAAAGACATTATGAACATGAAGAATATCCATTTGGCCTATTTTAGTGCCACTTTCTCCACCAAACGTATCGTTCGTGAGATAGCATCCCAGTTTCAGAAGCCTGTCATTGAGTATGACATTACCTCAGACGTGCTGAAGGATGATGTCTCGCTGGGAAGTGATGGCGATCTGCTGATAGTGGGCGTACCTTCCTATGCTGGTAGAGTCCCGGAAATGGCAGTTCGCTCTTTGAGACGTTTTCTTGGAAACAATACCCCAGCCATCATCGTATCAGTCTATGGAAACAGAGCATATGATGATACGCTCATAGAACTGAAGGATCTGATGGAATCCCACGGCTTCAAGTTGCTCCCAGCAGCAGCCGTCATAGCCCAGCATTCTATATTTCCCAAGATAGCAGAAGGAAGACCTAATGCGGATGATATGGAGAAACTCCATGATTTTGCTTCAAAGAGTAGGGAACTTCTACTCCAGATACCAAAGATGTCAGCAGTCAGCCGACTGATGGTAAATGGAAATCGCCCTTATCGTGATACCAAGCCTATTCCTCTGCATCCAGAAGGAAGTAAGGGAAAATGTACATCCTGCCATGCCTGTGTGAAAATGTGCCCTGTCGGAGCCATCACTATGGGGGAACCCTACAAGACCAACGAAAAGAAATGCATCTCTTGCGGACGCTGTGTCGTGGTCTGTCCTGAGCAAGCCCGACTTTTCGGTGGCCTGCTGTATAAGGCTGTCAGCTGGAAATTCGAGAAAGCGTATTCGGAACCTAAGCAGCCTGAATTTTTCTATGTGAATGTTTAAAGAATCAGATAGCAATGAGTAGATACAAGAATATCGTCTTCGATGTAGGAAGTGTATTGGTGAACTGGATGCGCATGAACCTGTATACCACTCTTTTCAATGGGAATAAGGCATAAGCATTGTTGTCTGAGTAAATGTTCAATACATGCCTACGTGATGTCTTAATCCATTTCGCAAGAACAGAGATGAACTTGAAAACAAAGGTCTTGATTCTGCTGGTGGCACGCAATCCAAATTCATGGGTTTTCAATCTCTGCATAATAGCTTTGTAGAAGTTTCTGATGAGAGCTGTCATAAGCAGGAATACAATATTCTGTGCCATGAACGATTTTGGCAATCGATTCCAGCCAAAGCCATTGTTCATGTCATCGAAGATGCGTTCCTTGCCACCACGAAGATTGTTTTTATTTTGCAACACTAAGATAAGTGAAATTTCTGACATGGCAAAATCCTGAGCAACTTTTTGTTGCTCAGGTGCTTATAAAAAATATTAAATTATAGTGTTGCGGAAATTAGGATATAGTGATTCTTCTCAATAGGGAGTACTGCAGACATTCTATTTACCATAAGACCTCTTATATAATGAAAGTGGGGGTGAAAGCAAGTTCCCGAAAGAGGATGAAAAAAATCTTGCTGCTGCAATCCAGTTGCCTAGCCAATTCCTCTACATTCATCCTTGCCATTTCTTCGGCCAAGACATTGGCAACTGATTGGAAGAGTGGCACGGAGATAGGCTTCCTGTCTGCCTTATCAAACATGATTTTTGCATTTGCCTATAATATCTGCATAATAATCTATCTTTTATTTTTTGAACATCAATAATCAGTAGTTGTACAAACTTAGAATAGAACCATTTATGCCTTCTCCTTCATAATCTCCAGAAAGCGGAAGTTGACTGCAGATATTGCAGATTTCTGCATCATCCAAATGCTCTGTTAACTCCAGATGAAATCCCCAACTGGTAGCGTGCAAATCCCAGACACCATAACCGCATGCGTTGACTGCTGTAATGATGGTATCTTGAAGTTGCCATATTTCCGTGAAGTCTCTCATCCTTTCTTTACCACCCACTTAAAGTTTTCCTTTCCTGCTCCTATTTCAAAGTGAAGCTTGGCAATGCCGAGGTCCATCTTGGTATATCCTACCATTGAGAAGCCTCTCTTGGCAATAACTTTGGGTTTACAACCAACTTTTGTACCTTTCTGGTCTTGCAGGAAGAATGAGAACTTCTGCTGATTGATGGCAGTGGGAGCAAGAAGAGCTGCTTCCACGCCCTTTCGGAACCATGAAGGAGAGTTGCTGGTTGCATTGCTCACCTGTTCCATGGTCTTGATTTTGTGACTAACCCCTTGTGACTCTCCGTATCCCAAGGCAATCATGCATGTCAACTTCTCCCCTTTCAATCTTGTAGGCTCCATTCACCTTGCGATAGCTTAATCCTGCCCAGCAGGTATTGAGTCCTAGAGCTTGGGCAAGCAGCACAAGCTGTTCGCCATAATAGCCAATACGCTCATCAAGATTGTCAGCTTTTTGCCCAGCCATTACAAGATAGTTCTCCACGCCATGGAATTTTCCATATGACATAATGCCGGAGAATGCCTTGGTTTCTTGGGTAACCAGTTGTATGTGAAGGCCACCCTCTTTGTTGCACTCCAAGATTTTTTCTTCAAGTGCTCTAACTACCTCAGTTGAAAGAGGTTTGTGTATGTACTTTCGTACACTATGTCTTTGTTTGATAGCTTCTTCTATAGTCATGATTTCTATAATGAATTGTGCATGCAAAGTTAAGAAAAAAACAATATTCAAAGGCAAAAAACCAAGAAAAATCTCAGAAACTTATAATTTTTTATAAAAAGAATAATATATTATACCTTTTCTTGCGTAATCTAGATTCTTTTGTTAACTTTGCAGGAAAAGTACAATATAATACACTACTTGGTATGAAAATTCAAGAAGTAATGAAATTGCAGCGTAAGGCCTTGGGGATAACCCAGCAAGACCTCGCTGACATGTCTGAGATAGCCATTTCTACCATCAAGAAAATAGAGAGCGGTAAAGGCAACCCTTCCCTATCGACGGTTGAAAAAATCATGGATATCCTTGGCATGGAGGTTAAATATGAGATTCGTCAAACCGTTTAAATATAGTAGGATATGAGAAAAGCTATCGGTTTTGGACGGTAAGTTGAAACATACCTATTTCAAATCGTCCAAGAAAGAATTCAAAGATTCAATCGTAAATCAGAATGAGAATCATGAAATTGACATATATCTTTCATAGTGGTTTTGCAGTGGAGACCCAATCCTGCGTATTGGTCTTCGATTATTGGATGGATCCCGCCGATTGTATGCCGGTGATTCTGTCCAAGGGTAAGCCTGTGTATGTACTTGTAAGTCATTTCCATGAAGATCACTTCTCTCGGGAAATCTTTTCATGGCGCCAGTGCTACCCTCATACCTCTTTACCTATATACTCTCCAAGGATATCTTCAGACATAACAGATGCCAAAAGGACGAAGCTGACGTCTTGATGGTAAAGGGAAAATCATGGTGCGACAAAAATATAAAGATAGTTGCAGCCGGTAGTAATGATAGCGGTGTGTCTTGGATAGTAGAAGTTGCAGGCAAGCGTATCTTTCATGCAGGCGATCTGAATAATTGGTACGCCAGGTTCTTGACTTCCGACTATCAGGGTGGAACCATCTGGAGCTTTGAGTTTGGCGAGATAGACCCTCAAAAAGACGAGAAGCAATATTTGGGTGAACTCAAGGACATCAGAAAAATGACTGATAGTTTTGATGTTGTGCTGTTTCCTGTAGATGGCCGCATAGGTAATGGCTATACCCGTGGTGCAAGACAGTTCATAGAGCAATTCCAGACAGGTCTGTTTGTCCCAATGCATTTTGTGGCAAGTGGTTTCAAAAGCGCCTGGCGTATGAAAGAGTTTACCGATGCTGTGCAAATTCCGTTTTGGAAGATAGCACATGAGGGCGAATCGATAGATATATGATTCTTGCTCCATGAAGGGTGGTAATCATTCCAGGACTAGCAAGGCAAGAGATACGACAAAATTATAAACATAGAATGACATAATTAACAATGAATCCAATTGATATAGCACTCCGTATAGCAACGTCAGCCCATGCCGGTCAACTTGATCGCGATGGCTATCCTGTTATCCTTCATCCACTCACAGTGGGCTTGATGGGCCATACAGACGAGGAAAAGATGGCAGGCTTTCTGCATGATGTGGTAGAAGATACCTCCTACTCCTTTGAGGATTTGCTTCATGAAGGTATTCCCACAGGTGTAGTGAATGCCCTTCGCATCCTTACACATCAGCCGGGAACTGATTATTTCGATTATGTGCAGAGCATTATCGATTCTCAAAATCCCATTGCACTTCAAGTGAAGTACAATGACCTCCAACATAACTTTCAGAGAGGTAAGGACTACCCAGACCTTCAGAAGAAACATGGCAAGGCACTGGAAATGATTAAGGCAGCCATCGAAAAATGCTCTCAGGTTGACATCTATCATGCGCCTGAAGACTGCAGTATAGAGGTTGGCATCTTTGCCTGCGGATGTTTCTGGGGCGCGCAACATCAGTTTCAGAAACAGCCCGGCGTACTCAATACCCTGGCAGGATATACCGGCGGCAAAGAGGCTTTTCCTTCCTATGCCGATGTACGAGACCATAAGACGCACCACGTAGAGGCCGTCATCGTGGAGTTCAATCCCCAACAGGTTTCATATGAGAGCTTATGTAAACTCTTCTTCGAGATTCACGATCCGGCACAGACCGATGGTGTTGGTCCTGATTTGGGACCACAATACCGCAGCTGTATCTTCTATCGTAATGAATCTCAGAAGCAGACTGCCGAACATGTGACGGAACTTCTCCGTAGTAAGGGTGACGAGGTCAATACCTTGCTCCTGCCAGAGGAGACATTCTACATTGGCGAAGCCTACCACCAGCATTATTATGAAAAAACAGGTGGTGAGCCTTATTGCCATCTGAGAACGAAGAAATTCTGAGAAGTAATTTTCAGCAAAATATCAAAGAGGTAAATAAAGCATTTGTAGTTGATAAATCATTGATTAACAATAAAACAATATCCTATGAAACTTAACAAAATCCATCATGTAGCCGTGATTTGCTCCGACTATGAGAAATCCAAGCATTTCTATACAGATGTGCTCGGAATGAAGATTGTAAGTGAAAACTATCGTGAAGGACGCGACTCCTGGAAGGCAGACTGCTTTCTTGGTGACACGTATGTCATAGAACTGTTCTCTTTCCCTAACCCACCTGCACGTTCTTCTTATCCGGAAGCAGCTGGACTGCGTCATCTTGCTTTTGAGGTGGATGAGCTTTCGGTGGCTATAGATGAACTTGACAATAAAGGTATCGCTCATGAACCCATCCGTACAGATGAATATACAGGCAAGCGATTTGTATTCTTCAGTGACCCAGATGGTTTGCCGATAGAACTGTATGAAAAATAAGAATCTGTTCAATCGTGTCTGATATAATGCAGCAAGTAAGTATCCAATATTACAGTTCGCCTTGTGGAGAAATCATCCTGGCATCGGTGGACGATGAATTGTGCCTTTGTGATTGGAATGAAATGCCATGTTCAGAGCGCAATAAGCTTCGGCTTTCGCGGTATATGAAGGCAGTGTTCAAGATAGAAACATCCCCTATCCTGGAACTGTCCAAGAAGCAGCTGAATGAATATTTCACCGGTAGCCGCAGGACATTCGATATTCCGTTGCACCCTATAGGAACCGATTTTCAGAAAAAAGTATGGGGTGCATTGCTCAACATCCCCTACGGAGAAACAAGGAGCTATAAGGAAATAGCCATAAGTATGGGTAACCCCAATGGCACAAGAGCCGTGGCAGGTGCCATCGGAGCTAATGGCATCAGCATTTTCATTCCCTGCCATCGTGTTATCGGAAGCAATCATCTCCTTACAGGTTTTGCCGGAGGATTGGATGCAAAGAGAAGGTTATTAGAGATTGAAGCAGAACAAAAACAACATAATGTTGATTTTCAAATAAGAAAATAAAAAAGACAAAAAATAAAAGAAATGAACATCAAGTCAATAGGCAGTAAAATCAAGGGAAATCCTACGATGGTAGAGGGTACGGTGTATTCCATGCTCATCATCTGTAGCATTTCCCATTTCCTGAACGATATGATTCAGTCGATTATCCCTTCCATCTATCCGATTGTGAAGGATAAGTTCGACTTCTCGTTTGCACAGATAGGCATCATCACGCTGGTTTTCCAGATGACATCTTCTATCCTGCAACCTTTCACAGGACTCTATGCCGATAAGCATCCCCGTCCCTATGCCCTCTCCATCGGCATGTGTTTCACATTGGTGGGCCTGCTCCTGCTGGCTTTCGCCGAGAATTATTTTCTGATTCTTCTGGCTGTAAGTGTCATAGGTCTGGGTTCGTCTGTGTTTCATCCCACGGCTTCGAGAGTGGCACAGATGGCATCGGGAGGTAAGAAGAGTCTGGCACAATCCATCTTCCAGGTGGGTGGCAATGGCGGTTCGGCAGTAGGACCACTGCTGGCAGCCATCATCATCCTACCTTTCGGACAGCATGCCATTTCCTGGTTTGCCCTTGCAGCCTTGCTTGCCGCCATCATCATGGTAAGATTGGGAGTCTGGTATAAGGCACGGCTGACTTACGTGGTGAACCATCCCCAGAAACAGCCCCTTCTTAATACCCATATCTCTAAAAGGGTGAAGTATTGGGCTCTGTTTATCCTCATCATGCTCGTGTTCTCCAAGTATTTCTATACGGCATGCATTACGAGTTACTTCACCTTCTTCCTGATGGATAAGTTCGGCGTATCGGTACAGACCTCGCAGCTGTGCCTCTTCGTATTCCTTGCCGCCTTTGCTATAGGTACGGTGGCAGGAGGAATGCTAGGTGACAAGTTTGGCAGAAAGTATGTCATCTGGTTCTCCATTCTGGGAGCAGCACCTTTCGCCATCGCCATGCCTTTCGTCAACTTCACGTGGACCATCATCTTTACCTTCCTGTCAGGATTGATCATTGCCTCGGCTTTCTCTTCCATCGTGGTATATGCCACCGACCTGATGCCAGATAAAGTGGGATTGATAGCAGGCATTTTCTTCGGCCTGATGTTCGGACTGGGAGGACTTGGTTCAGCGTTCTTCGGCTGGTTAGCCGACAAGACCAGTATTGAGTTTATCTTCCAGGTGAGTGCCTTCCTGCCATTGCTCGGCATCATAGCAGGATTCTTGCCGAATACCCAGAAGAGAAGCGTTGAAGAAACTGATGAAAACGCAAAGTAAATGAAAGACTTTGATTTTAAATAATTGTATAAGAGAGTATTAAAAATGGAACAAGAAGAAAAGAAATAGAAATCTCAAGCTGCAGAGAATCAGGTATTCTGCCCACCGCAGCAGCCAGCTAGTATCCATTAAATATATAGGAGATTCATATATATAGGAGACTCATAAAAATGAAAAAAGATTCAAAAGGAAACCAAGCCAAATATGTAGAACTCAATTTGTTTCCTGAGGAGATAGAGGATCATCAGAAAGACTCTGTCTCCTCAGACAGTAAAGAAAACCATACTTCTTCAGACAAAGAGTATGATTTGACAGATCTGTTTGAAAGACTTTCCGGGTCAGCTTTCCGCAGCCGTTTCCATCTCTCGAAGAAGGATAAGGAATATATTGCAGAAAAGGGATTGGCTACCATCCGTAAGCATGCGGAGGATTTCGTTGCCAAACGTCTTGCTCCAGCAGTGATTCCCAATGACGGCAAGCAGACACCGATGAGAGGTCATCCTGTATTCATTGCCCAGCATGCTACCGGCTGCTGCTGCCGTGGTTGTTTCTTCAAATGGCATCATATACCTACCGGAAGACAGTTGACAGAAGAAGAACAGCAATATGCAGTGGCGGTACTTATGACCTGGATAGAAAAACAAGTTTGAAAAGGAATTTCTTTTTCCTATAAAGGCTAGAATTTTCATGTCCAAAACTCTTCTTCGCCAGTGGGTTGCATCTTGCTCCCGCACTTTGGGCAAGTATGCATATCCCACCTGTGAATCCTGTCAGAACCACATCTTAGACATAGCCTTCCTACAAGAGAATTAAAACTAGATGCAGCATCACCAATTACTCCACCCACCACAAGAGGTACTATGTTTCTGCAGCCAGGACAAGACATGGCTTCGATATGCTGTCCCATGAAGCCACGTCCCTCATATACTTCTGTCTCGTACCCACAATCCTGGCATCTGAATATCTTCTTTTGTGACATAAATAATCTCCTTTCTTACCATTTTAACACCCAACTTGCATTGGATATCTTGCCAATCTATACCATCATCGACATGATAGAGACTGCATGATAACCCATAATATAATGAAGCAAATAGGTTCGATACTTCATTATATTATAGATTAAGCTTAAACCTTTTTTTAAACATAGCCATCTCTCTAGCTGGGATTTGAAGCAGAGTAGCTAAACTTTCCCATTGACTAACTGCTGCTTGAACCTCTTGGATGATGATTTCAGCTTTCTCCCTCTTAATCATGTAGCTTTCAGATGAATCAAGCAGAATATTGATGTCTGCCTTGTTTGAAGATTCATTTATCAGAAGACTCTGATATTCATTAAGGGTAGGATTCATATCATAGGCTGGTGATAGAGTCCAGCCCTTTGGTGTGAGCAGAAAGCCATGGTTTCTGAAGTGGTCATCAGAATTTCCAATGCAGATGTTGAAGACAACCCTTCGGTAGAGTTCCAGAAGATTTTTCTCTACGTCGCAGCAACCTTGGAGTATGAAATCAACAATATCGAGATAACCATAACCACCTTGTGCATTTTCACCATCCTTTAATCCTAGCAGAGACATGGATGACGCAAAATGGATTCTCTTAGCTTCTGCAGTTCGGTCAAAGCGTTTAGACAGGAGTGTGTGATATTTTCCCAATCCTCCCAACACCCTGGTTTGAGCTACCAGGATACCAGCCTTTTGAGCTAGCAGGTGAGAAAAGTGCTCCCAAAGTCCTGCGTCATAGTCATCTTTTCGAGAAGGAAACTTCGCGATGCATAGATTACCTTTTTCATCCAATACGCCTGCTTTAGGTCTTGCGCCACCCAATGAAGTACCAGGTTGGATGAGCTGCGCTATCCATTTTTTCTCAGGCAAAACATCATTCTCTTCAGATCTCTCTACTTCTTGACTGGCATGAACCAATTCTCTAATCTCTGTTAATGGGGGTATCTTGAGAGATGGAGACACATTGATATAATCACCTTCCATTTCCTTCTTAAACCTAAATCCACCCATTCTGGAGGAGTCATCGATGCCCATGAGGTAATCGAATGAGGAAAGAGGTCTGACTGCTCTTTTTTCTTCAGCGGCCTGTATCTGTTCTCTTCTTTTGAGCAAGGTACGTCCCCACCTATCTGGCAAAGCATCAGAAAAACATCCGAAAATATCACTTCCTGGCTGGGTATATTGCATGCCTGGGTAATTGTTGATGTCTTCCGAAAGCTTAATTCCGGCATGAACCTTAAGCCAATTCTCATCAAACTTAAATGCATAACTGTCAGAGCCGCGCAATTTTTCATAGCACAACTCCCCTACCAGCTCCCCTTTGCCGAGCCAGTTAAAATCAGCGAAAACAAAGAGTCGTTCCATTCCTATTCCTTTTTAGATGCTCGTTGACGATTCTTCAGTCCCATATCCTGCAATGCCCTTCCGAGTTTGTCATCCTTTGCCAGGAGCAAGATGTCATCATCCAGCTGAAGAGCATAGAGTACACGAAGGTAAATTCCGATGGAGACCGTTGGTAATCCCTTCTCTACCTTGCAAAGTGTAACTTCCGAGCATGTTGCCCTTTCTGCAACTTGTGCCATGCTCAGGTTGCGCCGTAATCTGGCAAGCTTAATCTGCTCACCCACGATTTCCATCTTTTGAATCAACTTCCTTGGAAGTTTGTTTGCCATTGTATTCTTTGTCATAGCTTTAATCTTAATTATGATATGCAAAAATACATAATTTACTTCATTATAAGATGGGTTATCAAGTTTTTTTAAGAATAATTAGATGTATTAAATTAAACGCAGAAATCTGCCGACATTACTGCCAGCAGACCTCTGCGTTTTAATTATATTGAAAATCAGATATTTGTTACTCTGAAACAGCAGCCTGTTCTATCTCTGTTGACTCCTGCTGGGCGTTCTTCTGTGGAGTCTCCTGAACCTCAGCTGGCTGCTCAGATTGGGTTGTTTCTACAGACTCTGCTGTTGTCTCTGCAGGAGTCGCCTGCTCTGTTGAATCCTCTGCACCCGCCTGAGGCAAAACAGGTGTGCTGATCTCTGCTGAATCCTTTGGAGTTTCAGGTGCTACAGTGTCAACTGGAACTACTTCTGAATTATCTATCATCATTTTGCTTGATGCAAATACGTTACTTACTGAAACCATTACCATAGCTGCGATAGCTGCAAAAACGAACTTCTTCATAATCTTATCTATTTTAAATTGTTACTATTTATTGTTATTTTCTCTGTTTTGGGATTCATTATCGAACCCACTATTCATGGTTGCAACCTGCATGCCAAAAGATAACAGAAAAGATAATAAGCTTGATATACAGAGACTTATAATTTGTGTGTCATAAATTGCCCCTGTGGAATTTTGGGAAAAAGTGTAGAACTATTCCCCAAAAAACTGGGGAATAGTAAGATTATGGAACCACGTAATATCATCTATAGCAATAATGTTTCCTTCGATTTAAATATTCCAGGTCTTCTTGGTAAGCATAGGCTTCCTTTTCAAACCTGATGTTGTAATATGCCCACATCCAATTCCGATATCTGAGAAATAAGAAAAACCATTCTATGATGTACCAGAGGTAGAATGGGATATACAACAACTCCCTTGCTTGAGCCGTATGTATAAGCTCATGGTTGAGTTCTTCTTTAGAAAGCTCTTCGCAAGTAACAATTATGCCAAAGAGATTGATTGCAATGAAGCTTTTCATGAAGGAACGTCTCTTGATTCTGATAATCCTAGTCATCAGCCATAAGATTGTAGAGTTCATCGAGGAAGTTAATCATCATGCTACCATTGCCTCTAGACAGGGAAGCTGCCCTTTCTCCGGCAATTCCCATGGCTTTCATGGCATGAAAAGATGCTTCCAGAGGATCGGAGTTCACAGCAAGGAATGCCCCAACGATACCAGTGGCAGTACATCCCATTGCAGTAACCTTGCTCATCATGGGATGTCCTTCATGAACATAAGCCATTCTTTCGCCATCCGTGATGAAGTCTATGGCTCCAGTTACAACTATGATACAGGAAAGTTGCTGAGCCAGTTTGATTCCTTTTTTAAAGGAACGGCATGTAAACCATCGCTCGATGCATAGATGGATGTCAGAGAAAGGTTATTCTGTTAGGTTAGCCAAACAGCAGATTCGTCTGCTTCAGGCCGAAGCCCGTAAGGAATGTTCCGAGGCAATAGCCAAGGACACTGGGATGATGTTTCTTCCCATGGAAATGCCATCCGACCCCGTCTGTCCAGAGAACTATCTTTTGGCATAACCCTAACCTTCCCAAATGGAACGATAGTCACCATCAGGAAAGGTAGCGTCAAATCTGTCATGCATCTGATGAAACTTTACGAAAAGGAGGATATGCTATGTTTGGACTAAACGAAAATACCCAGTATTACGTCTGCCAGCGATATGTCCGAATGAACATGGGCATAAACGGTTTGTATCAGATTGTGAGAACCGAGATGGAACTTCCGCCACTTGGTGGTGCGGTATTCATCTTCTTCTCCAAGAACCGCCAGCAGGTAAAAATGCTCAAATGGGATGGCGATGGTTTCTTGCTGTACCAGAAGCGATTGGAGCGAGGAACCTTTGAATTGCCATTCTTTGACCCCAAGAACAAACAATGCAAAATGCCGTACAGGACACTATCGGCCATCATGAGCGGAATTTTCCTAAAAAGCATGAAATATAGAAAGAGGCTTAACTTATAGCTTTACTATGCTATATTTAACGTATTGTATATCAGCAAGATAATAAGAATAAATAACTGAAAACACTTGCATATCTCGATATTTTTTCGTACCTTTGCACTATGAAAAAGGACGAAATTATAGTACTTTTAAAGGAACAGCTTCAGCTTGCAAACGAACAGCTTCAGCAAGCTAATGCTACGGTGGGTTCGCTGACTGCACAGGTCAACGAACTCATTGAACGTATAAAGTCATTAGAAGAACTACTCGTCCAGAAAGGAATCGCCATTGACAAAGCGAATCGTCAGAACAAGGCACTCGGCAAGCTCGTTTCAGGCAAGAAGTCCGAACGTCAGGAAAAGAATCCACAAGCCTCGATGACCCAGGAGGAATTTGACAAGAAGAAAACAGAGCAGGCCGAAAAGAGAAAGGAACGCAAAAACAATGGTGCCAAGCGTGACATGCATTGCGAGATGGAAGAGGTGCATGTTACGATAGATCCAGTCATGGATGCAGAGTTTTTGAAGACGTTGCGTCTCTTCGGAACTCGTACCTGTATACGTTACAGCATGGAACCCATCAAATTCATCAAGACCGTGTATCACATCAACACTTATACTGATGGAAGTATCATGTATCCGGGGAAAACTCCGCCGGCTCTGTTGTTGAATTCTTCCTATTCACCTTCCTTTGCAGCAGGACTCCTGCAGATGCGATACATCTATTCCATGCCGGTAGAGCGAATCATCAAATACTTTGCCGACAATGGGTTTACGTTAAGGAAAGCCACGGCAAACAAACTGATTGGCCGGAAGTGCCGATGTACTGGAAAACTTCTATAAGGCTATCTGCCAAGTAGTGTTGCAGCAGGATTATGTCTCGGCAGACGAGACATACCATAAAGTGCTGTTAGCCAAGACAAAGCCTACGGACAATGGTTCGAAGAAAGGCTACTTCTGGGCTGTAAGTGCGCCTAAACTGGGACTTGTCTTCTTCGTATATGAGGATGGATCACGCTCTGAGCAGGTCATACTTAACATATTCTCTGATTATAAAGGCATTCATACAGAGTGATGCATATGCTCCTTACCGGAAACTGGAGTCGGATGCTTATCCTGACATTATGAGAATCGCCTGCCTGCAGCATGTCAAGAGAGATTTCATCGACTGCGGCAAGGAAGACAAGGATGCTCAGGAGGTCGTAGATATCCTCAACAGATTTTATCGAGAAGACAAAAAACATAAGGTTGGGGTAAATGGATGGACCGTTGAAGACCATCTAGCCTATCGGCAGTCATATGCACCGGACATTTTGCAGGATTTATTGGAGAAACTGGAGGAAATATCTTCCAGGAAAGATTTGCTGCCCAAGTCTACCTTGGCGCAGGCGGTCGGCTATGCCCTTAATGAATATAATGCCATTTGTGACATCTTCAAAAAGAGGTGATACGGCTCTCGATAACAACTACATTGAGAGAATCCAGAGGTACATATCACTATCAAGAAGAAACTCAATGTTCTTTGGTTCGCACGAAGGAGCAAGCCGGGCGGCTATCCTATATTCTATCGCAATCTCATGCAGGCTGAATGGCATCAATCTGTTTGAATACATATGCGACGTAATAGAAAAGACTGCAGAATGGCAACCAAATACTCCATGGGAAAAATATAGAGACTTACTTCCTGACCGATGGAAAAAGCAGTAACAGCATTAGTTTAATCAGCTGTTTCTGCTTTTTTTGAATTATGCAAGGTATAAACGCGGAGCCGCTTACGGTCAAGTTCTGTATTCATGTAATATTGTTTTTGTCGTGATCTACAAAGTTACTGAAAATCAGCGACTTGACCAACTTTTTACAGTTAAGTTTTCATAAGTATTCCTTAATATAAGTTATTGATTTACAGACGATTAAATGTTAATTTAACGCAGTATTGTGATAAATACTTGATGAATTATTCATTATATTATTATTAAAATTAGATTTTTTATACTTCTCTACAAATTTACCAAAACATATTAAAACAATTTAATTTTCAACAAAAACATATTAGATTCATTTTTTTATCAGTATCTTTGCAGAAAATATGAAACATATAGTAATGGTATTTAAAAATGCACTTATATTGGATAAACATAGATGTAATGTTCCCCATTACATCCTCAACTGTAGTCTTCGGAAATAATATCTATCTTGCTTGAGATAACATATTATTAACGAATTTAAATTTACATGGGTTTAATCATTTTATATTTTTTAGGTGCTCTGTCACTATCCTTTTTATGCTCCGTCCTGGAGGCGGTATTACTTTCTACTCCGATGTCGTTTATCTCGATGAAGGAGAATCAAGGCAACAAGACTGCCTCACTGATGAAACAGTATAAGAACAACGTAGACCGTCCGGTGGGTGCCATCCTTTCGCTCAATACCATCGCTCACACCATCGGTTCTGCCGGTGTAGGAGCCGAGTCAATGAAACTCTTTGGCGAAGAATACTTCGGCATCATTTCCGCCATTCTCACTCTGTTGATTCTGGTACTTTCAGAAATCATCCCGAAAACTATCGGAGCTTCATATTGGCGCTCTCTTGCCATGACATCTACCAAAATCATCCGTGTGCTCATCTTTATCAACTATCCTTTGGTACTGCTTTCGGAACTTATCACTAAGGTATTTACTCCGAAGAACCACCAGGCTTCCGTGAGTCGCGAGGAGGTATCGGCCATGGTAGACGTAGGTACTACAGAAGGCATCTTCCGTGAATCGGAAAGCAAGATCATCAAAAGCTGCATTCACCTGGCAGGAGTAAAGGCAAAGGAGGTGATGACTCCATCCATCGTAGTAGAATCAGCCAACATGAATCTGACTACCAAGGAGTTTTACGAACAGAAAGAATGGAAATTCTCACGCATTCCCGTTTATGACAACAATAAAGATATCATTGTGGGATACGTATTGAAAGATATGGTTCTCAAATTGGTTTCAGACGATGAGTTCCAAACCAGATTATCCGAACTGATGCGTCCGATTCTTTCCTTCAACGAGGATGAATCTCTATACCAGATATGGGAAGATGTTGGAAAAACGAGAACACATCTCTATCATCGTGGATGAATACGGATGTCTGAGAGGAGTGGTTTCCATGGAAGACGTAATCGAAACGATGACTGGCGTAGAAATCGTGGATGAAGACGATGTGGCTGTAGACATGCAAGCCTTGGCTAAGGAAAAATCGCGTATGATGCACCAAGGTGTTGCTTCTGCCATTCCTGGCAGTAAAGCTTAATATTTACAGAACATTGCATTTTAACAAGAGAGGGTGGGTCATGGAGTTATGACCCACCCTCTCTTATTTATCCAGGAAATATCGCCACCTTGATGACTCCATCCCTGCGGTTCTCGAAAACATCGTATGCCTCTTCTATTCTTGAAAGCGGGAAACGATGGGTAACCAGAGGAGTGGTATCTATCTTTCCCTGGGATATCAAATCAAGGATTTCCCCACAGTCACATCCATCCACACCTCCCGTCTTGAAGATGAGGTTCTTGCCATACATATCAGGAAGCGGAAGCATCTGCGGCTTGTCATACATCGCAACGATGGTGACGATGGCATTAGGACGGGCACACTTCCAGGCAAGCTGGAAGGTATCAGGTCCACCTGCAACCTCCATCACCACATCAGCTCCCCCATGCAGACTATGTTGTTTGACAAATGCCTCACAATCCTCCGGTTCAACAACCATCACCTGCGGATAATGCTTCTGGATGAACTCTCGCCTATCCTTTGATTTCTCACAGACGATGATGTTTCTCGGATTCTTGAGCAAGGTGCAAAGCAAACAGCAGACACCCGTAGGGCCAGCACCGATAATCAAGACAGTATCCTCTTCCGTAATTTCAGATATTCTCGTAGCCCAGAATCCAGTAGCAAGGATGTCACCAACGAAGAGTGCCTGCTCATCGCTTACCGAATCAGGAATCTTGTTCAAGCCGGTTGTAGCATAAGGAACCCTCACATATTCCGTCTGCCCGCCATCGATTCTGCATCCCATTGCCCATCCGCCATGTGGAGATGTACAATTGTTCACGTATCCATGCTTGCAATAGAAGCATTCTCCACAGAAGGTCTCTACATTCACGGATACTCTGTCTCCAGGCTTCACATGGGAAACCCTCTCTCCTACTTTCTCTACAATGCCTACCATTTCGTGGCCAACAGTAATCCCCGGTACTGCGCGAGGCACAGAACCATGCTTGATATGAAGATCACTGGTGCAGATACTGCTCAGCGTTACTCTTACGATGGCATCATGCTCATCTATTATCGTAGGCTTCCCTTTTTCTGTGAAGCCAAACTTTCCTTGCTGGATATATGTAAATGCTTTCACCTTAATTATATATATAAGTACATTAGTGTCCAATAAAAATTGGACACGTTAATTAATTAATCAAATAGTCCTTTAAAAAGGGGATAATCGAGTTCTTTGACATCGTTGAAAATAGTCTTATCAAATAGATCTCTTAGGCGGGTTTTGTCCGTCAATGAAATGCTTAGAATCTGCAAAACTTCATATGTCGAGCGTTTCAATTGCATATCATGGTGCACAATAGCCACGAGACAATAAGTGATAATGGCAACACTAATCTGTATGCGTACAGCATTCTTCGTTGTGCCCCAGAATCTCTTTATCTTAAGATGCTGCTTTAGCCATTTGAAAAATAGTTCAACCAACCATCTTTTTTTATATAGATTCGCGACATCCAACGCAGAAAGATGCTTTGCATTCGTCAGAAAAGTAAACTCACGATCATCTTCTTCATCGTAGTATCGAATGAATCTGAATGATTCAGGATACTTCTTTTCGGAAAGATATCCTGTTAGTTTTACTTCTGCATCAGTTAGTACATTCATTGGCATTCTTCGCTTCCATTTTACCATTTTGTACTTCAAGTTCGTTTTGGATCTGACTACATAGTAGGAACCTGTAAGATGAATCTTATAAAGTTCCTTGAAAGTATCATAAGCCCTATCGAAAATGTAGTAACTATTTGGTTCATACGTAATTGAAGACATTGCTGTAGAATCATGCTTTGATGCTGTGGTCACAGTATAGAAAGCTGGAACTTGTGCTTCTACGTCATATAAGACATGTGCTTTGACTCCTCCTTTCTTACTTCTGAACTTTGCCCATGGAAAAGTTGCAAGACACAACGGAATAGTTGTCGAATCAAAAGCATACTTCTTTCCTGGTATATTCAAAATGCTGGTTTCTCGCTTTTTGCAAGCTTCCTTCATCATATAGAATGCAAAGTCTTCGAAAATCCTGTAATCACGAGTCTGATTGGCATAAGCAAGAGTTGCTTTTACGATAGTATTACGTCCAAGCCCCAGATGATATTGCGTAGCTCGATGAGCTTCCAATGCAACTATCAAGTCACGTAAACTCTCACGATAGCTCAGTTGCCCAAACATCATTGCAAGAAGCTGGTTCCAGCAAGTGAAGTGTTTCACGTATCGGTTGCCATCATACTTGCGTACGTAGTTGTTGAACTGAGTTCTATTCAGAAATGCAGTAAGTTGAACGAAAACATATTTGTCTTGAAACATAGTAGCCAATTCTTTTTGGCTGCAAAGTTACAAAATCAAGTCCGTTTCATTGCAAAATACTGCATAAAAGACTATAATTCAACTGTTTTAAAGATCGAATTGCCCTTTTTTATTGGACAGTAGTGATATAAGTATTATTATTCACGTTAAATCATGCTGCGAAGTTACAAAAAACATTTTAATCATACAAGAAAAAATACAGATTCTTTCTCACCTTTTGACCTGTAAACTATTAAAAAGTCTGTCTGTTTTTACAAGTAAGACCATTTTTTGTGATTTTTCAGCAAACAAAACCATAAAATATACTCTGATGTTCAAATAGTTAGACAAAAATTTGGAGAATAGAATATTTTTTCTTACCTTTGCAAATGAAAGATTTGAATTCAATATTTTTACAAAATATAGCATGTATCAAGATTTAGATTTTACTGATAACAATTACTATCAGGAAGATTATATAGATTCGCCGGTTGATGATTTCGACTGGATGCCTAATTTATTTGCCAAGCTCGCAAATCACCTGCGAACTTCAACTTCTGCTGATGTTATCAGACTGGGAACCATCGGCTGCATCAGAAACAATGAGCCGGGAGATGATTCACTTCTCCAATGGGAAGAAGTAGAAACAATGCGTCGCTATATAGATAGCGTTAACAGAGGCTTGGGTGCACCAGAAGATTCCACACTCCAGCAGTTGCTCCATTCTACAGAATGGACTAACTATGGTATTTTACCATGAACTTTATCTCGGATAAGAACCTCGACTATAAAGGAATCTGTGAGGTTGAAAATACAAATCTCTCATACGCCAGCATGGCTTTTTTAATTGCTCTGGTAAAAGGGATGAGTATGATTAATCTTAAACATCCTTCAGCAAAGGGAGAAAACAATCATATTTTCACATACGTAATTCCAAGTCAATTCTCCACCTTTTCCTTTGCTTCATTCCTCAATGTGGCCAATACACGTCTCGCTAACAAAGAAGATATTTCTGAACAGGAGATTGAAGAGTTGACCCAACTTGCTTTCAAGAGTCGCTACTGGAAACAAGAGACCTCACTCAAGAGTGAAGACAGCGAGTTGTTCATCTATGTCCTCAAGAACATCATTTCGGAAATTCTAGGACTGAAGCTTGACATCAATGCGGAATCCTTTGCCAAACAGGCAAAGAAGGAAGAGAAAAAGACCGCCACTCCAACTGTAGATAACCATAAGAAAAAGAAGAAGGAGAAGAAGGAAAAAGAAAGACTATCCTGAAAGATAATTCCAAACCTTCTTTGGCATCTACGATGGTAAAAGTCTTAACAGAGGAGTCCCTCCCGCAAACCAAAGAGAGTCTTATTGATAAGACTATGCAACTCTATCCTACTCTCAAGATAAACTGTTTCAACACCACCCTATCAAGACTCCATAAAAATGAAGTTCTGAATTATTATAATGGTGGACTGATTGGAATAAAAGGCAAAAGATACGGAAGAGGCTACAAGATAATTAGCCGTTTACATAAACATAAGGAAACAGATTAAGGCTAAATTTTGTGCCAAGAAAATCCAAAGGCAAAAAGACCATTGGGCTTTCTTGGCACTATTATATAATACTGTAGCAACAGTTAAGAACAAGCCTTGACACAGTGTAAATTACACCCCCTAGCAACAACTAACGTTTGAGACGCTGCTGACGTCCCGGCTTCATCATCTTCATTGCCATGCCGAAACACCTCCTTCTGAAGTCCATATCATTTTCATCGTCTCGTTTACCCCATCCGGTTCCTGGTCCTCCACCGCCACCGCAGCTTTGAGCTATCCTTGTAGCTGCATTCAGATAACCCAAATATAAGGATGCTGCAACCGAACATAGATTTGCAGAATTTTCTGCTACATTTTCGATAAGTGAGCCATCGAATATTTCGCCAACTGTCCTATCCAAGAAATCTCTTTGGCTCGGAGATAAAGAGTTTCGAAGTTCACCATATTTAGATAGACGACTTTTCATATCAAGTGCTGCCATGTGAAAACCGAGTGAGCCAAATTCATGGCTGATTTTAAGATTCACTTTCGGAGCAATCTCTTTGTATTTCGCTTTAATCACCTGATATTTACCTTCTGCCTTTGCCGTTTTTTCTACAGCTAAAGCAGTTTTCTGTTCTTCTGAACTTCTCTTTTCTTCGGCTTCATGGGCTTTTGCTTCCAATTCTGCCTTCCGTTGTTCCGCATCATGGAGCTTGCTTTCTGCAACTTTTAGCTTATCTGCCTTGTCAATTATTTTTTCTTCTGTTTTCTTGATTTCGGCATTAATTTGTGAAAGTTTGCGGTCTGCCTCTTCCTTAGAAATCTTTCCTGCAGCAAGGTCTCTATTGAGCTTTTTAATCTCCAGTTCCAGGTCTGCCTTATGAGTTTCAAGGTTCTTGATCATCGTAGCCAAAGCCTTCAGACGAGCAGCAGAGTGCTTGATTTCTCTGTTGAGTGAAGCAATAATTCCACGCTGATTGGTAATCGTTGAATTTTGCTGTTCGATGGTTTTGGCGTTTTCTCGAACCTCTTCTTCCTTCTCCTGAGCATCCTTCCAGAGTTTCCTGCGATATTCTTCTGTGGTACGATGAACCGCACCGGTTTCCTTGATACTATCCCCTCTCTCCATACCATACTTCAAACCTACCTCTTCTGCATATTCGGTATGAAGGTTATCCATATATTCAGATAAAGCCTCTCTAGTGTTTATGCCGTTCATAAATGTCTTTACGAAAGAGAACCTATTTTTCTCTGTAAGAGGCAAAACCGTACAATGTACATGTGGGTTCGCTTCGTCCAGATGATCGACAAAAGCAGCTATGTTCTGTTCTCCGATTTTTACACATGAAAGCATAAGCATCCTTTGCCCATGCTTCTATTTCCGGCATTCTCTTCAGGTCTGAATTATCGGCTCCATGTTCCCAATCCACCTTCTGATTACCAAAAGCCAGGTTTCTCATTACCTCTCGGTTGCCACCCAAGATAAAGTTTGCGACTGTCCTGTACTTTGGATCCAGCCCCTGGTCAATGTATTTTTTGTTGGGGTTTACAATGCCACGTGAATCCAAATTTTCCTGTATTCTCTGGTTGATGGTTTTGAACTTATTTACTTCTGTCACTACCTCACCTTTACCCACTTCGAAGTTCAGATGTTCTCTTGAAGGATCATAATTCCATCGGGCTTTCTGCGCCCTTTCGCAATCATCTAAACGGCGTAGGTGTTCGTTGCCTTGTGAAGGCGAGAACCCTTTACTGGGTCTCATGTCTATAACATTTTTTTTAGCTCCGCTCATAATTGTTTTTTTTAAAAAGAAAGGTTCTTAGGGAAGTATTCCCTGAGCCTAATACCCCCACGGCTTGCCGCACGAATGTCAAAACGTTTTACTTAACGTTTTTGGGGATTTCAGGGTGTTTTTCTAAAACCCCGTATTAGGCTACAGGGATGTAGTACATTCCCCTCCCATGCGCAAGCGCATTTGTAAAAGAACCTTACTTTTGAAATTATACTTAATTTGTTATGTGAATTACTTTGTTTCTTCAGAAGAGATATGTGGCAAGGGCGAAGGGGGCTGTAAAAGCTTTCTCTGAGCCATCTTGTCAAGTTCTTCTTTGCTAAGACTCGTAACTATAATGGTCGGATTTACTGAGACCATTTTAGCCGAGAGAATCTGTTTGATATCGATTACATTCATTTGTTGAAGAGACTTCAAAAAAGAGACAACTGTCGGACGAGTCCATTTCCAGTCTTTGCTAAGCTGAGAAATATAGTTGCGTTTCAGCTCACCATTTTCGAGTCCATCAATATGCTTGGATAATAAATATCTGAAAGCCTTGGCTTTCGAAAATCGCCTCGGGCTTATTCTCGTGAAATCATTACACAAAAAGTCAACAACCTCAAAAGGAATACATATTGAGTATTTCTTTCCGATTGGAAGTCTACTCTCGATAACGTTGCTTTGAGCATTTTTTGCATTAATGATGTCTCTGAATCTTGTTTTATTTTGGTGTTCCATAAAATGACTAAATATTTACATATTAAAATAATAATAAATAAATGTAACATGAACATATCACGCTGCATTTCGATAAATCTCGTTCCATTCTCGAAACTCTCTTACAACGTGTCTGAGAGATTCTTTTGAACCACCCTGTCCATGTCCTACGAACTTTGGAAAAATAGCTCCTACGCCCAATGCATTCGGAACCAATCAGGAGCCTTCCATCTATCAGGATGAGAGTAACAGAAACAGCTGCCGATAATGAAAATATAATCTTCTTCTGATTCAAACAAGTAAGAACATTCTCAGCTATACGATAGTTGAAAAGCAGAAAGGTACATAACAGATTTACCATTATCAAATTGTAAGGAGTTTGCGATGGGAGAAAAAGTAGATTTTTCTCCCACGCATTCCAAAGACAACTGCCCATTCCGGCTTTATCCATTTTCAAGAATGAAGAAGCTTCTCCAATCAAATGATTTGCTCTAACTGCAGAGAGGGTTGTTTCGTAATCAACATACTGAACAGCCAAAAGAACCATCACAAAAATAAGTGTAAAAAGTTTTCTTGCGCTGATGCTAGTTTTCATCTTTTCGTAGTACCACGAAAGAAAGGATACTACTTTCTTCCCGACAGAATCATATAAACCAACACATACCTTCAAGGTGGTCTTATAAATTGGTCCATCGACATTTTCATTTCCTTCAAGGCAACAAGCTCCTTCTTGCAGCCTTCTACAACATCTACCGATGTTTGAAACTTCGGATGGCTATTGCGTCTGACCAGGAGAGATGCTATAGCCATCATACCCAATAAATGATTTTTTATCTTCATATTATTTCTAATTAATTATAAACCGCTGCAAAAGTATAAAATTTTGAAATAAAAATGTATCACGATTCGATATACCTTTGAAATTAACATTTGCAAAACACGGATAAGATACATATATTACTAATAATAAGGCAGTTAACAAATATACAGATAAAAACCTGCGCCCTCAATCGTCGGATCCGATCGAGGGCGCAGGTTGAGGTCAAGGACTTGGAGAAAACCAATCTGAGTGTCGGCATCGACTTGGGCTTGAAGGCTGTGCAATAATGGCGTCCATCGGTAGGAGTGAAATCTGTCTCCTTGATTTCTCCATTTATGCTGACATCAAATCTTGCATCTTTAGATGAAGCTTCTCCATTGCTTCTGGCAAGAAGATTAGGCAACTGGGTTGCTGGCTTAGTAACATCAGCCATCAACAATTCCACTTGATATTCGCCTTTTGGTGCATCTATCTTATATTCCAAGTCGCCTTTACGCCAAATCTGATAAATAGGTCCATCAATCGTATTCTGTATCTCAGATGTGGTACTTTTGTTTTCTCCCTATATATCCCCATGAGCCTGCCTTATAGGCTTGGTCTGGCAGTGGATTGTACCAGATATTCATCACATCTTCTGTATTACCATCTTTCCTGCCAGCATCGCCAGTGAGCTTCTCACCAAAACCTTTTGCTTCTAACGTTGAACTTCCGAAAGGCAATACTACATCAAAGACTGCAAGGCAATTTTCTACATTCTTCTTTCCACAGCTCTTGCCATTGACGAAAAGTTCCACTTCCGGCTCCCCACTCCGAGATGATCATCGGCTTCCTATGATAGTTCTTGTACTGGTCTTCGCACCAGCGGTCGAAACCATTCAACTCTCCCTCGTACAAGCCATGATAAAGATTCCAACCTACCACATCTACGAGGTTCAAGCCTATTTCGTTATAAACATTGTCATATTGAAAGCCATCACACTCTTTCGCGTAGCATCTTCTTTCTTCAGAACCTTTTCCAACCGCTCAGCAAGTGCTAATGTACGCTCCTTGAAAGCTGGCCATTCTTTCGTGCAGGTCATGGAGTGCAGAGCAGTATTTCATTCATGTAGCCCCAGTTGATAATACTCGGATGGTTAAAGTGTTGCCGGATCATTTCCCGCAGATTACGCTCGCAATTATCTGCATAGCCTGGAGTGTCGGGCACAAGATCTATTATAGGAATTTCCTCCCAAGCCAACAAACCAAGCTCATCACAGGTATCCAGGAGAGCATCATCTTGTGGATAATGGGAGATACGGATATAATTGCTGCCCATTTCCTTCAACAGACGGATGTCGCGACGGTGCGGGGCTACACCTACAGGTGCCTGATCCTGATGACGGTTGAAACCACGCAACTTGTAAGACTTCCCATTCAAACAGAATCCCTTCTCGCCATCGAATGAAAACCAGCGGAATCCTACCTTATGGGATTTCTCGTCAATGGCTTTTCTTGTTTTTGTGTCGACAAGCGAAGTTACCACCTTATATAATATAAGTGTCTCCGGAGTCCAAAGTTCAAGATTACTGATGAGCTTAGACTGTAATTCCATGCGCCTGGTTTCGCCGGCTTTCAGAGTCACTTTTTTCTTGAAAGTTTGCAAGAGTTTTCCATCAGGCGCAAACAGTTCATTCCTGACCTCAAAAGTTGATGGTTCTGGCTTCACGTTGGGCCATGACTGGTATAACCATCATAGAACTTGTGAATGCGGTGAGAAATTACCTTTTAAACAAACAATTATCCAATGTACTAAAAGTCAAAATGTACTCGGTCGCCCATTGCTCATAGTCTCGGTCCCCGTTCCTCATCACGTCAGTCTCTTACTAAAATGTTTCTAATTTGAAAGCAGTTCAATGACAAAATAATAACCTAAAAAAGAAACTTACTTGTCGTTTTTCCGGCAATTAGTCAATTCTACAATTAGGCAATTAAGAATTTGATTCTCTATAAGGATAAAACCACATTTCTGTTTACCTAAAATCATAAAACTACGCATAAACCACAAAGTTGTTTACCAAAAATCACTGCATTTTGTAACACAAACCACATTTTTGTTTACCTAAACCACTATTTTGTTTACCAGAAACCACAAAACTGTTTACCTATCCTAGTAAAAAGCAGTTGCTCCTTTTTAGGTAAACAGAAATGTGGTTTTTACCTAGTAAAATTCATGAGAAAAACAGGTAAACAGAAATGTGGTTTATGAGAAAAATCGATGAACGTTCTGCCAGGTAAACAGTTTTGTGGTTTTTAATTTCTTATTCAGTTGCTACTAAAGAAAAAATCAAAAAGTCTAGACAACTCCTTTATGCGTTTTACATAACATACTAATATACTGATAGTTATACACATTTTCAAATTGTATTCAGGTGCCTGATTTCAAATAGAATAAGATAAAAAATAGTATCTTGTCAAGATAAAAACCACAAAACTGTTTACCAGAAACCACTATTTTGTTTACCAGAAACCACAAAACTGTTTACCTAAGAATAAAAGACTGATATAAAAATGATATAACTTATTACATATCAAATTATAACATGGGATTTGGTAAATAATTAATATAACCTCAAAATGGAATGAATTATATACATGACATTTCAGGTAAACAGTTTTGTGGTTATGATGATAAGCCATTCTTAAAAGCAGGTAAACAGAAATGTGGTTTTACAATCGGGTAGGAGGTAAATGTTACTCATAAGAGGCATTTACCTCCTACTTTCGCATTCACCGACCTCCCACACCACCGTACGTGCGGTTCCGCATACGGCGGTTCCTACTTTGGGTGCCATTCGAGATACGAACCCATCAGCGTGACATACCCTGTCTTACGAAGACTATCATTGCTGATAGCCATTTTCAAAATAGGACTGTCTGCTACACGCCAATACCCAAGACGGCTGTTGCCCCACATATAGGCTTGGTATTTATCTATACCACACCTTACGAGGTTGGCAATCCTCGTCTTGACTCTCTTCCAAGACTTCCATATACACATGCGTATTCGTCTGCGCAGCCATTTGTCCGTTTCAAGGAGCAGTTGCTTCATATTTGCAAGATGATAGTACCCCACCCATCCTCGTATGTATTCCTCTAGCTTTTGCTTCCATTTTTCATATCCCCATCCATTGCTCCGATTCGTAAGTTCCTTTAGTTTGGCTTTCATCTTTGCTTTGGATTTGGGATGCACAGTCAGTTGGCATTTGCCTTTGGATACATAGAAGGAGTAGCCGAGGTATTTCACACCACGCACATACGAGACGACCGTCTTCTCCTTGTTCACCTTGAGGTATAGTTTACCTTCTATGAACTTGGTGATGGACTCCTTGACTCGCATTGCCGCTCGCTTGGACTTACAAAATATCATTGAGTCATCGGCATAACGAACAAAGGGGAGACCTCTGCGTTCGAGTTCCTTGTCCAACTCGTTGAGCATGATGTTGCTCAGCAGTGGACTCAACGGTCCTCCTTGGGGAGTTCCCTCCTCACTTGCCTCGAACAAGCCCTTGTTTATCACACCGCTGCGAAGATATTTGTGTATAAGGCTGACAACCCTCCCATCCTTGATGGTTCGGCTTAGGATTTCTATGAGTTTGCTATGACTCACCGTGTCGAAGAAGCGTTCCAAGTCTAAATCGACAACGTATATATAGCCATTGTCGATTATCTTCTGCGCTCCCCTAAGTGCATCGTGGCATCCTCGCCTTGGGCGGAAGCCGTAACTTCGTGACGAGAACTGTCGCTCATAGATGGGTGTCAAGGTTTGGTTGATGGCTTGTTGCACCAATCGGTCAACCACGGTGGGGATGCCCAACAGGCGCTTCTTGCCATTGTCCTTCGGCATCTCTACTCGACGGACTGGGTTCGGACGGTATGAGCCGTCCTGCAAGGAACGTATCAGAGAATCCTTGTTAGCCAAGAGCCAAGGGAGGAGTTCCTCACAAGACATCTTGTCGATACCGCCGCATCCCTTGTTGCGAACCACCGCTTTGTAGGCTTGGTTCAGGTTATCGGGACTAAGGATTCGCTCCAACAAGTGCTCCTTGTCGAATGGTACTTCCACGATGTTGTCTTCACACATCCACATGAAAGTCTGCGCTCCCCCATACCATTCGGATTCCGTCCTAGCTCTTTGGGGGCAGCCATTAACTTTGCCAATGTTTTCTGCGTTCTTACTTTCATAAGGTATGTTTCAATTACTATCGTTTAATATAGGTTCTGTCCTTCATGCGCTATATCGAAAAGCACACTACTATGACATCTGCTGACTTCTCACGGCTAGCTTTACTCCTTGCCTTTCGCAACATAACTATTCGACAAGTCCGTGAGACCTCCTCGGATAAGGGCATTGTCTTTCCATCTTATACCCACTTCATTTACACCAACCGTTCCGAATAGCTATGGGACATTGATTTGTATAGCAATCTAATCCACGGTCATATGCCTTGTATGAAGTTTCTGTACGTTAGGTCAGATGTTTGCCGCCGGCTTCTTTCAGATTCCAACTCACGATGGACACCCTTGCCATTGGCTAGGTAATTCCCGCTATTAGGGCTTACTAGGGACTTGCACCCATTAGACAATGCTCATGCCGAGCATACTATCAAAAAGAGGAAGTATGGTACTCCCCTACTTCCTCTTCTGCTTTCTTGTTCTGCTTAGCCTCTATAGAATACAGGCATGAATGAACCGACACAGTCAAAAAAATCTTGTGCCAGCCTTTCAAGACCCGATGTTTTCAAAGCAGCAAAATCATCATCACTAGCAGCAATACAGAATCTGTCATTCTTGATTCCTATGAATTTGCATCTGCCCAACAGGGCTTGCTGACTGGTATCCTGTACCATCGAAATAAACTGATTCCATTGCTCAAAACCTTGAGTCGTGTCTACTTCTATCTTCTTGTCAGGATTCTGATATACATGCGCAAAAAGATCTCCCTGCTGCGTGGCATCATCAGATGTTTTCTTTCCCCTATTACGGTTTATTTTTTCATTCAGACGACGAGCAATATCTGCATCTTTATCTCCGATATGATTGATACCTACATCCGTCCGCTTGATATGGAAGATAACATATTCAGGATCTCCCTTATGCTTTCCGTTCCGATAAATAAAGTCTTCTTCAGAAAATTCATCAAATACGATATCCGTCTCACTGCGACTAGCCATTCTGTTGAGATCTTCCCTTACCACATCGAGTACCTGTTTTCTGAATTGCGAGAATTTAGGATATTTATTCATCACAGGCTCCCCCTTGTCGTCAAGCAGAATATTGCCATGTTCATCAAGTTCTACCAGACCCAAATACTGTTTCATCGGCAAAAACTCAACCTTAACATCCAAGCTCTTGTCTAGTCCCATCTGACGAAGCAGATATATATAGAGTCGAGGTGTATTCACCTTCTTGGAATATTTAGCAATCATGGAGATATGATGAATATATCCCTGACGCATGTCAAAAAGGCTCATAGTGAGTTTTGGATCTATCTCAAGTATTACTTCACCCTTGATGCGTTCTACTTTCTCACCATCGCTCTTTGTATAGCCTTTCTGCGTTGTCGGAATCTCGATGTTTGAAAATACGTGCTGTATCTTCTCTGTCTTGCTATCCGTCTTTACACGCACCGACAGGTTGAGGATATCGTTCTTCAGCGTATCACGCAGATTCTTATAATTATGAAACTCCGTTGATACCTGAAAATCCTTGATGTCTATTTTGATGGGCGGAATCTCCATAACAGCATGCTCTATTCCTTTCTCGAAAAGATAGTCGGAGCGTGCATCTCCAAGCACTCTCCTTCTCGGTAAAATACTCTTCAACATACTTCTGCAGATGGGTACTTGCAACCATCAATATGTTTTGTTGCAATAATGTATATTGCTTATCCAATTTTGTCAGCGAAAAAGGTGTGTTAATCCACACCAGATTCTTGTTTCCTTTTGGTTCACTCATATAAAAACCACATTTCTGTTTACCATAAACCACAAAGTTGTTTACCTAAAACCACTTTTTTATTTACTTAAAACCACATAAATATTTACCCGAAACCACCAAGCTATTTACCATAAACCATATTCCTATTTACCTAAAACCACTTTTCTATTTACCATTTCAAACATAACCCATTATTAATCAAGCTATTACACTCTCTGTAATAAATAAGAGATATATAATTTATTATAAAGAATAATCTATAATTATCATTCTTTTGGTAAACAAAAATGTGGTTTTTGTAGGAACTTATACTTTATTTTTAAGTTTAGCGCTTTTTTAGGTAAACAGTTTTGTGGTTTTCACCCTTTTAATAACTACTTTTTGTTTGCTTACTTTTCAAGTAATCCATCAGGATATTGTAGAGCAGGTTTTCCTGTGGGATATCATCTGAGAGGCATTTCATCTTCAGGAGAAGGAGTTCTTCCTTGTTAAGATATGTAGCCACACTCGTTCTAGTGCGTCTTTCCTCTGCAGTCCAGTAACTTTTTCTCTTGCGACCACCTTTAGATATATTTTTATCCTCTTCGCTTTTTGCCATTTCTGTGTTTAATAAACTTGGTCGGTCGTTCATACCCATATTTTCAAGAGACTCACCAATTTCTTCTAAATTTCTTTTTGCTACAGCCATAATTCTTATATTTTATAAGTTTATCTTCTTTTGTTTTATTATTACATGTTTCAACCTACCCTACCAAGATTAGATTTTGATGTTGAACATGCGCTTGATAGCAATTTCGTAATCGATACCTGTACTTGAGTAAGGTGCATATTCGAATATGCTTTGTCCGTGTGCCTGAGCTTCCAGGAACTTTACAGAGCGTCGGATACGGCAAGGCAGAATTAAGTCACCATGTTTTTCGCCTAAAAGTTTGCTCAACTGCTTGGTAATCTTGGTTCGTTCATCTACCATAACTGGCAGGAGTCCAAGTAATTCCAAATTATCGTTCATGTGGAACTCCTTTACTTCATCCATTACGCTGAGTACTTCACTTACTCCCTTGACAGATAATGCTTCCATCTGTACAGGAATCAAAATCTTGCTCGCTGCAACCAAAGCATTATAAGTGTTCTTGGAAAGTGCTGGAGGACAGTCGATGAAAATGTAGTCGAAATCATCAAATACGTTTTTCAGTCCTTCTCCTGTCATGTCATGGCAATCGTTGTCTTGCAAGCATCCCAGTAATACCGTGTAGCTCTTCATCTGTTCTCTCAGTGAAGGGCCTCCTGGAAGGTGTTGTTCTATATTTTCCATCTGGAGCAGATCCAGGAACTGCATATACTCCATTTTTACATTTGTAGACTGGCACACCACTCTGTTTGCACATGGCGTTGTATATGTTATCATTTTCGTTATCTCTCACTCCGAAAAGCGAAGAGAGGTTGCATTGTGGGTCTAAGTCTATTACCAGAACCCTGAGATTGTGATTCAACCGGACTATGCCAGAAGCCAGAGACTGCACAGTAGCCGTCTTGCCTACTCCACCCTTGTTGTTCACTACTGCAACAATTTCCTGTAGTTCATGTTTCATATTTCTTTTTTCCTTATTTCACGTTATTGTTTAATACAATTTACATATATTAGAATTGCTGGCAATTAGAATAAACGAATTGACTTATATTCTTTCGTTCGGAAAGACTAAAAGTCTTATTTCTGGATTATCTAATGTTCTTTAGTTCTAATATTGGTTGCAAAAATAGCCAAAATAGTTGATATAAAAGAATTTATCTTCCTATTTCTTTGTAAATATCCTTTTTTTTATACTTTTCTAACAATCTTCATGAAGAATAAGCATCACTTCGAATATGCTACTAAACGAAAATATGAATATCCTAATAGACGGACAAATTAATTAAACTTATATATGAATATTCTATTAAACATATATTTGTATAGACTAGTATACCGATAAATGATTATACTAATATATGAATAAACCTATTTATATATAGCCATATAAACTAAAGAACATATAAACTAATATACGTAAAGCCGTATGTTAGGATAGATGAAAATACAAAAATACGTTTAAACAAGTATACTAACTGCCAGCAATTATGATAATCTAATGATTGGAGAGATAGACATGTATATTATAAACCTAACATGTTAACACTTTATAATTCAGCATTTTAATTATCCTTTTTGTAGAATATCTATCATGTATAAATTTAGAATGTTCGTTTAGTCTAATTGCCTAATAAACTTAAATACGTATATTCAACAGGAATAGTTTATATAAGATATGTTAATTTTTCCTCTAAGTGCATACAACCTATTGAAATTTTCAGTATCTTTACAGAGTTAAACTGATGTCGAACCTTTAAAACTATAACATCATGAAAATTGGTATTCCAAAAGAGATTAAGAATAATGAGAACCGTGTTGGAATGACACCAGCAGGAGTAGCAGAATTCATTCGACATGGTCACGAAGTGATGGTTCAGCATACGGCTGGAGAGAACAGCGGATTTGCTGATGAAGCGTATGAAAAGGTAGGAGCCATAATCTTACCCGACATTCAGAGTGTATATCGTGAGGCGGAAATGATAGTAAAGGTGAAAGAGCCTATCGCTGAGGAATATCCACTTATCCATCAAGACCAGCTTGTATTCACTTATTTCCATTTTGCCTGTGACAAGGAACTTACCGATGCCATGCTCAAGAGTGGTGCTGTCTGTCTGGGCTTACGAGACTGTGGAGACAGATAACCACCATTTGCCTTTACTCATTCCGATGAGTGAAGTAGCTGGAAGAATGGCCATTATTAATGGTGCTTTTTATCTGCAGAAGACAAAGGGAGGAAAAGGAAAACTGATGAGTGGTGTACCTGGTGTGAACCGCGTCAAGGTTTTGGTATTGGGCGGCGGAACCGTAGGAGAAGCTGCAGCAAGAATGGCTGCAGGAATGGGAGCTGATGTATGGATTACAGATATCAGTTTGCCTCGTCTTCGTCAGTTAGAGATGGAGCTGCCTATCAATGTACACACGCTCTATTCCAACGAGCATAATATTCGTAGAGAATTGACAGATGTGGATATCGTTGTGGGTAGTGTGCTCGTACCAGGTGATAAGGCGCCGCATCTTATCACGAAAGATATGTTGAAATTGATGGAACCAGGAACAGTACTTGTTGATGTAGCAATTGATCAGGGTGGCTGTTTCGAGACATCGCATCCAACCACACATTCTGATCCGACATATATGGTCGATGGAATCGTTCATTATGCAGTAGCTAATATTCCTGGTGCTGTGCCGAATACCTCTACTACAGCCTTGACCAATGCTACGCTGAAATATGCATTGGCGCTTGCTGATAAGGGTTGGCGAAAGGCCTGCAAGGAGGATAAAGCCCTGTATAGGGGTTTGAATATCGTAAATGGAAAGGTGGTATTCAAGGCCGTAGCGGATGTCTTCGGACTGGAATATGAAGAAATGATACTCTAAGTAGAGTAGGGGAGGGTTCCATAACACAAAAGCTATGGGATCCTCTTTATCTTGATGCTTTCCTGTTCGATTACTATAAGAAATAAAATAGTTTAGCGCATAAAAAATTCCCCGATATGAATCCTCAGTATTCCTGCAGGATTCATATCGGGGAATTTTGTTGATGAATTGTATGAAGGATAGATCTTCGCGAAATGAAAATCCATCATTGTAACTTTACCATGCTTCCAGTTTATCTGCAATCTCTTGGCATCTTATCCTTGGTGAATACAGGATTCTTGCCTTCCTTCTTCTGTTGGCGATAGTCTTTCAACAGGAAGACGGCCTGGCGGGAAAGCAGGACGATGGCTGCGAGATTGCAGAGGGTGAGAAGAGCCATCGTGATATCTGCAAAACTCCATGCAAAATCCAGAGATACTACAGCTCCGACCATCACCATTGCTGCTACAGCAAGACGATAGACAAATACACCCAGCTTGGAGTCCCTGATATATCTCACGTTGGTTTCTCCATAATAATAATTGCCGATGATGCTGCTAAAGGCAAACAGCCATATCATTACCGCAACAAACGGATTGCCGATGTTTCCGATTTCGTGGGTCAGGGCATCCTGGGTGAGTTGAATGCCATTTGAAGCCGTAAGATCCACACCGCTCACCAGGATGATGAATGCAGTGCAGGAACATACTACCAACGTATCTGTAAAAACACCCAGAGCCTGTATCAATCCCTGTTTTACAGGATGACTGACTGTAGCTACCGCAGCAGCATTCGGTGCACTACCTTCACCTGCCTCATTACTGAACAGACCTCGCTTGATACCCTGTATCACAGTAACGCCAAGAACTCCGCCAGCAGCCTGATTGAATCCGAAAGCATTCTCAACAATGGTAAGCAGAACCTTTGGCAGACTGGTGATATTCCAAACAACAACACCTACAGCTATCAGAAGATAAATTACAGCCATCACAGGAACTACGGTAGAAGAGAACTTAGCCACTCTATGGATGCCACCGAAAATGATGAGCAGGGTGAGCACAGTGAGGGCAATTCCCATGGTGGCAGGTTCTATGCCAAAAGCCTTCTGCCATGCCAGACAGATAGTATTGCTCTGCACTGAATTATAGGCAAAGCCGAAGGTAATGATCATCAGCACGGCAAAAAGAATACCCATCCATCCTTTTCCCAAACCATACTTCATATAATAGGCCGGTCCGCCATAGAAAGATGTTTTGCCTTTTCGCTTGTAAAGTTGGGCGAGAGTTGATTCTATGAAAGCGGATGCTGAGCCCAGCAAAGCCAGCATCCACATCCAGAATACGGCTCCCGGTCCACCGATGCTGACAGCAGTAGCCACACCGGCAAGGTTACCGGTGCCAATACGGCTAGCCAATGCTACCACAAATGCCTGGAAGGAAGAAATGTGTTTCATTTCGCCATCCACTTTCACCTCCATCGACAGTTCATCGTGTCCTATCTCTTCCGGTTGTACCTTGTCGGGATGAATCAGCAGCCTGATCATCTCTCTGATAAGGCGGAACTGGACGAAACGGGTACGCCAAGTGAAAAACAGGGCACAGCATATCAAGACGGTGATGATGATATACGACCAAAGGAAATCGCTAACCTGAACTAAAATGTTTTGTATTGAATCTATCATTTATCTATTTAAACCTTATTATTTCTTTACTTTTTTATAACCTTCAGAACCTGGTCAGCAATACTTTTCATTCCCTTGATAGTAGGGTGACCGTTTTTCTTGTCAATATCATGAAGAGCAATGACAGGAACCTGATATTTGTTGCAGATCTTTTTTACCGAGATAACTTGCCACCACCAGGTTTGCTCAACCTTGTTTACATCTGTAGTTTCTGGTGGAGCAGTAGGTGAGTACCAGGTGGCATAACCCTTAGGAATGAACCCCTCGAAAGTGGAATACGAGTCACCGAGAACGGCAACGGTCTGCTTCACCTGTGCCATGAGCGGCATGAAGGTGAGCATAATGAAAGAAATGATAATCGTAAATCTTTTCATGATGCTTGTTCTTGTTTTAATGCTTCTTATGTAATTCTGCTGCAAAAGTAATATAAATATGTGAATAGACAAAATATCGGAGGAAAATTCATCTTTCTGTTTCTATTTTTGTCTAAAACTAAGCATGATTTGAGTTATACCATAATTTAATCATGTGCGCGCACTAGCGCATATGAACGCAAGCGCACGCATGCATATATATAATAATGTATACACAAAAAATCTCTTGCGTGAAGTCTTTATAGATGTTAAAGAACGACTAAAAAAGCAACTTTTTTGCGAAAAGATTTGGTGGAATGAAAAATAGTTAGTACTTTTGCACTCGCTTTTGAGAAATACACTTTCTCTTAGCGATTAAAGAAAGTTAGTGCAATCGAATACAATGAAATTTATTTCAATTGTTGAGCGCAGCCTAACTTACGAAGAAAGAGTTCTTTGAAAGATTTTACATAAACAGACAAGTAGTACAAGAAGCGGTTAACTTCTTAGAAATAAGAAAGTTGACTGGGTAAAAGAAACGAACCGTCAAGCAATTGACAAGTCAGGTTTACTAAGCTTCAATAAACGAAAAGGATATTCGTCCTAAGTACAGACAACAAACAAACCAAGCCGCAAGGCTAGGTAAAAAGATATTTTACAATGGAGAGTTTGATCCTGGCTCAGGATGAACGCTAGCTACAGGCTTAACACATGCAAGTCGAGGGGAAACGATATTGGAAGCTTGCTTCCGATAGGCGTCGACCGGCGCACGGGTGAGTAACGCGTATCCAACCTGCCCACCACTTGGGGATAACCTTGCGAAAGTAAGACTAATACCCAATGATATCTCTAGAAGACATCTGAAAGAGATTAAAGATTTATCGGTGATGGATGGGGATGCGTCTGATTAGCTTGTTGGCGGGGTAACGGCCCACCAAGGCGACGATGGGTAGGGGTTCTGAGAGGAAGGTCCCCCCACATTGGAACTGAGACACGGTCCAAACTCCTACGGGAGGCAGCAGTGAGGAATATTGGTCAATGGACGAGAGTCTGAACCAGCCAAGTAGCGTGCAGGAAGACGGCCCTATGGGTTGTAAACTGCTTTTATAAGGGAATAAAGTTAGTCTCGTGAGACTTTTTGCATGTACCTTATGAATAAGGACCGGCTAATTCCGTGCCAGCAGCCGCGGTAATACGGAAGGTCCGGGCGTTATCCGGATTTATTGGGTTTAAAGGGAGCGTAGGCCGGAGATTAAGCGTGTTGTGAAATGTAGACGCTCCAACGTCTGCACTGCAGCGCGAACTGTTTTCCTTGAGTACGCACAAAGTGGGCGGAATTCGTGGTGTAGCGGTGAAATGCTTAGATATCACGAAGAACTCCGATTGCGAAGGCAGCTCACTGGAGCGCAACTGACGCTGAAGCTCGAAAGTGCGGGTATCGAACAGGATTAGATACCCTGGTAGTCCGCACGGTAAACGATGGATGCCCGCTGTTGGTCTGAATAGGTCAGCGGCCAAGCGAAAGCATTAAGCATCCCACCTGTGGAGTACGCCGGCAACAGTGAAACTCAAAGGAATTGACGGGGGGGCCGCACAAGCGGAGGAACATGTGGTTTAATTCGATGATACGCGAGGAACCTTACCCGGGCTTTGAATTGCAGAGGAAGGATTTGGAGACAATGACGCCCTTCGGGGCCTCTGTGAAGGTGCTGCATGGTTGTCGTCAGCTCGTGCCGTGAGGTGTCGGCTTAAGTGCCATAACGAGCGCAACCCCTCTCCTTAGTTGCCATCAGGTTAAGCTGGGCACTCTGGGGACACTGCCACCGTAAGGTGTGAGGAAGGTGGGGATGACGTCAAATCAGCACGGCCCTTACGTCCGGGGCTACACACGTGTTACAATGGCAGGTACAGAGAGACGGTCCCTTGCAAAACGGATCAAATCCTTAAAGCCTGTCTCAGTTCGGACTGGGGTCTGCAACCCGACCCCACGAAGCTGGATTCGCTAGTAATCGCGCATCAGCCATGGCGCGGTGAATACGTTCCCGGGCCTTGTACACACCGCCCGTCAAGCCATGAAAGCCGGGGGCCAGCCTAAAGTCCGTGACCGTAAGGAGCGGCCTAGGGCGAAACTGGTAATTGGGGCTAAGTCGTAACAAGGTAGCCGTACCGGAAGGTGCGGCTGGAACACCTCCTTTCTCGGAGAGACGGATTTCCTATGGAGATTTAGGAACATGACTTAAAAAGTTCGCTTCTCTTCTTGTACGCACCATCTGTTTAATCAAATACAGGAGACTGGGATTCCTTATACGTTATATATAGGGATGGCTCAAGCAAAATGGTTCAACTCCACAATCTCCACCATGCCTTTTAAGGCAAGAAGATCTTTGACATATTGACACAAGCAAAACTGTAAGTAATGAACTTTAGTTCAGACTAAAGTAAATCAAATCGCAAGATGAGATTTCACTTTGTTAGAATACAGCTGAAAGTATGAGCTACTTATTCGTTGTCGAGTAATCAGCAATGATAAACGAGATAACAGATACAGTCGTAAAGAAAGTAAGAAAGGGCGTATGGCGGATGCCTAGGCTCACGGAGGCGATGAAGGACGTGATAAGCTGCGATAAGCTTCGGGTAGGTGCAAATAACCTTTGATCCGAAGATTTCCGAATGGGACAACCTAGCCGTCTGAA
>VOFJ01003351.1_pt1:0-15000 | contig 61852 bp, 69 predicted proteins | sample 5384081 | NCBI WGS metagenome assembly VOFJ01 (sample SAMN12384729, study PRJNA508395) | human gut metagenome | isolation source: healthy gut I | host: Homo sapiens | reverse complement strand
TCAAACGCTTTTTAGAAGAATATGACAAAAATAGGTAAGTCTTCAGAAAATTGATGCTGTCAGCAACTGTTCGGAAATTCCGAACAGTTAGTAAAGAAGGCAATCGTATGATTACACGTAATATGGATTACTCCGCCATAACCCTGATGGGCACCTCTCCTGAGGTAATCCTCTCAAAAGTAGAATGAAAAATAATATTCCTCATTCGAGTGGCGACAAGTGCAGAGCGATACTGCAATGAGGAACAATAACTTTTTTCAAAAACTGATAGGTGTAACTACTTGTAATATAGTGGTGACATTGTATTGGTGATATATAAAAAGTTGACTATGGTTAGTGTTTTGCGTACAAATTATTTGCGTACAGTACCAAAGTTGATTTTGTTCTTAACATCATATTCACCTTTGTTTGTATGTATAATAGTTAGACAGCTATATTATAACCGTTCCTATTTACATTTTGCAGGTTTTGATAAGGCGGGTATCTTGTGCTTGCTACATAAATTCGGCTTGTCTATACTCTTGGGGCTCTTACTTGTTTTAGTGACATTAGGAACAATACTCTTTTTAAAGATACTTCGTTCTAGTTCCAAAAATGGCAATAATGTTACGGTTAAGAGTATTTCAAATAAAAATGCAGAGTCTATAGGTTATATAGCAACTTATATCATACCATTTCTCTTTCAGAGTTTTGACGAGCTAGGCGACATAATACCATTATTGATACTCTTGATTATTATTTATAGGATATATGTCACTTCAAGTCTGCTTTTAGTAAATCCTGTCTTAAATTGCAAATACTCTTTGTTTGAAAGTAAGCATCCAACCCCTATTTTGGCGGTTTGAACAATAAGTGCTACCTTTGCGCCATGTTAAACATTAAATGTTATAAGTATGGCAATAAGTAGTAAAGATCTTGAGAGCCTGTGGCAACGCTATAAAGCGGAGGCGGTACCATCAGGCATTTCGGTAAATCAATTTTTCGAATGTAATGGAGTTCCTTATCATGTATTTGAAAAGTGGTACAAGAAGAAGTTCCAGGCTCCAAATGTTGTGGAGTGTGTTGTTGCAGGTGCGCCAGATTCAACCAGTGCAGTTCCAACACCATCCAAGCAGGGTAATCCTTCAGCCGGTTTATCTCCAGCTCCGACCGAGGATGCCGTTGTCATCAAGTATGTCAATCTTGGGCTTAGCAATGGTATGAAGATAGAGCATCATAATTTGAGCTATTCTGGTCTTCAAAGTTTTATCTCTAAACTTCAAGCCTTATGTTTAGCTTAAATGGTGCCGTAAAATATAAGTATATTCCCAACTATCAGGATATGCGTGGAGGTTATGACAAGCTTTGTGGAGTGATACGCTCTTTGGGCGAAGATCTAGAGGATGGCACCGCTTACGTGTTTACTTCCAAGGATCAAAAGATAGTAAAGATCATCAGACATGAACATAATGAGTGTCAGATGTATTATCAGAAGTTTGACAAGAACATGAGTTTTGTCCGTCTAGAGTTTGAAGGTGTCCTTCCAATTTATGTGTTGGAGTGGAAGTATCTAGTGGCTATGCTTTCATGCCCTGTTGTAAAGCATAGGTCCAATAGAGCTAAAATGCTATGAGGAAGCAGCTTGATGGCGAAAATGATAGTTAATTTCTGAAAAAACGTATTCGTTTTTTGGTAAAATAGAGTTAAGTAAATGATATTCAGAGTGTTATAGAAAGCTTTAAGGTTGGCTTGTTAAGCCCTGTTTTCGATGTTTTGCGATACTGCAAACATGTCTGACATAGGGTGGTATTACGACTAACGTTAAGTCTCTAAAACAGCGTAAAATACTGAATGTTAGATTGTTAAATAAGTTTTATGCGTTTTGTGGAGTCTCATAATATAATTATCTTTGCATCTGCAAACGTTTCATATTATGGCAGATATACATATAGACATAGAGCGCATGATAATGCATTCCAATTACTTGCTGGAGGTAGACAATTCTTCGGCAAGTAATGGATTATCGGATATGGAACGTAAGCAATATCTAGATCAGATAAAGGAATTGGTTCTGACTGTCCAGACACTTCTGGATGCCAATATTGCCTTGGGTAATAAGCAGAAGGAACTACAGGCAGAGGCAGATCGTAAGATTGCCGGTTTGCAGGATCAGGTTGACAAGCTTACTGGAGAACTGCAAGCCCGTAGGCGTAAGATGCATGGCAAGAACAATGAGAAGCAAACTGGTGACAAGTCGGTAAATACAGGCAAGACCAAGGATGAGGAAGAGGGGGAATACATCGAGAATGGATGTGAGCAACCTTCCGATTCTGATGATTCAGACGAAGTTACCGACACAGAGGCGACCAATCCCAAAAAGGATTTGAGCCAACGCCCGGACCACTACAAGACTATGAAGGCTGAAGTTCTTGTGGTTCATGATTGTGACAAGGACAAGCTTAAGGCTATGGGTTTGGAGTTCATTCGCTATACCAGACCTGTCGACCAGTTTGACCGAATCAGTATGACACGTCAGGACCGCTACCTTTATGCTTGGGTACGTGACAAGGACGGCAACGAGTTCGCTTTCTTCGTGCCAAAAGATGAAGGGGTAGAGCAGCGTGCTTGCACTTTTGTCGATGAGTCAAAGTATGACATGCCAAGCATGGTTCCTCATACCAGCAGTACGAGTGGCATGCTTTCAGACTTGATTGTCAATCGCTTTCAGTATGCGATAACGAGTGGACGTGAGATGTATCGCATGGTTAATGAGAAGATGCGTATGTCTAAGTCTACTATTTTCAACTGGTTGCGACATGGGGCAGAGTTCTTGGAGAATTGTCAGGAGACCATCAAACAATGGCTATTGAAACCTGGCTCAACGATTTATTGTGATGAGTCCTGGGTTGACACCAAGGTGACGGATGCCAATGGTGAGGTGCATTATAAGAAACGATATATGTGGGTCATTGTCAACTTGACCACCAAGGTCTGCTATTATCTGTATGGCAGTCGTAAGAAAGAGGTTATCAAGGAGTTTCTTGGTGACTTCAAGGGCACGTTGATGACCGATGCCTATGCTGCATACCTTTACTTCAATAAGTTGAAGGACTGTACTCATGTATGTTGCTGGTCGCACGTTAGAAGACTGTTTGTCTCGGCGAGTCGTGACTACAAGGATACCTTGGCACAGGCATTCATAGACTTGATCGGTATATTATATAAGGTCGAAGTTGAAAATCAAGTGTTGGGTCGCACAGAAAAAGAGATAGTCAAGCATCGAGGTGAGGAATCCCTACCAGTTTTACACGACCTCTATCAGCAAGCGACGGCACTGTTGAAACAGTTTGAGAAAAACGAGATTAAGCTCTCTGCTAAGTTGCAACAAGCCTTGACATATATGACCAAGCATTGGGAAGAGCTGATGGCATATACGAAGATAGGCAGCGTTTTGATAGACAACAACTGTTGTGAACGCGCAGTCCGCCCATTCACAAATCTCCGAAAGAACTTCGGTGGATTTAGCAGTGAGCAGGGTGCCAGAGTTACAGCGACCTTCCTTACTTTCGTTGAAACCTGCAAGCTAATGGCAATGGCTCCACTGGATTTCTTCAGGGGATTCTTTGACATGATTGTAGCTGGAAGAAGGGATTATGCCTTGATGACAGAGGCACTTTTAGTTAAACCTGTTTAAAAATCAGAAAAGTCCAATTTCTTAAAATACCCTGTATCCCCAGTAAACACTGGGGATGGAGTTGTATTGTCATAGGGGTTGGATGCTTACGTTTGAAATGGAATACGAAGAACAGGGACAACGAAAGCAAGGTCTCATGATTTCTCCATTTAGAGATATCTATGAAAGTGATAATATAAAGATATACAATATTGGGTATAAATTGTTTTATGTTAATAAAATAAACAAGAAATGAATTTAGAGGAATTGTTGAATTTAATATCTTCGACTAGCGTTGATGATACGAAGTTGTTTTTTATAACAAGAGCACTTAAGCCTAACATGAAGCGTAAGGCAAGAGCGCATGAAAAATATCTTTATCATGTTTTCCAAGTTGATAACGATGAGGATTTAAGAGAATATATTTATGAGACATCAATAAGTCAACTGAAATCTATAGTTGACAAAAACTATGAGATGGTTGACTATGATGTTTTGAATGATGATACAGAAAATCTATTTTCATATCCGATACAGAATAAGGTGTTTTCTTTTCAAGATGTTGTTACCAACCAATTGCAAAGAGATGTTCCAAAGATAAGAAGTATTCGTGATTTGGAAAATGATGAAGTAAAATTATGGGCCTATTGTGTCGGTTTCGAAGATGTACAAACTGGCGAATGGGTTTATACATTTCGTAAGATGCAAGCCAGTTCTGTAGCCATCGATACACGAGAGGCTAATCTTAAAGCAAAATTCTTAGCTTGGTTTAATCCAGAAAGCTTAATGCTTCAACAGTTAAAGGGTGATGCATTAACTCTGGACAAACAGATAGACTGCGTATTCTATAAAGACATATTCTATGTGATTAAGAAATTTAACTTTGAACAGATGATGGGATTGCAGGAGGAATATGCAGAAAAGGCTAAGATTATAGCAGAAGAAATGGAGGGAACAAACACTTTTTCTGGCATAGAAAAGTTAAAAGCTGTCATTGAAACCAAACCTTCTGTACATAAAAAACTTGTAAAAATAGGAATGCTTGGCACCTATAAAAATGTGACAGCAAAAGATATTCGTCAAATGAAACGAGTTTGCAAACAGCATGGTGATACTTTAAAGATTATTGATGATAAAATCTGTATGGAAGAAGAAGCTGATGTTGATGTTGTGTTGAAGATGTTTGGCGATTATTACAAGCAAGGTGAAGTTTCAGGAAAGTCGTATGGTACTTTTTCTGGTAAGGAATTGAAAAAATAGATAGGGTGTCCAGTTCTCTGTTCTTAAAAACAAGCAGGAAACATCCCTGTTAATTGTTAATATTACGCTCTGATATTTAACGTTTCATGTAACGAAATAGTTCTTTGAAAATTTGTGTATATCGTTGATTTTTAGTATCTTTGTACCTCATTACAAATACTTATAATCAATGAAAAAGTTAGATTCAAAACAGCATAAAGAGACCCCTGAGGAAGAGTTAAAGCGTCTTCGTAAAAGAGTTAAGCAACTTGAAGGCAAAGAAGTGAAGAATACAAACACTATCAAAGGTCTTCGGAAAGAACTCAAAAAAAAAGACGTTCAGAAAATAACTATGACCAACGAACAAAGAGCATTACTCTCGCACCTGTTCCCGGACATAGATTCCCTCTTGTAGTAATTCAACTTTGTGTTCTTATCTATATGCGTACTGGCTGTGGCCTTCGAACTGTAGTGAAGATCTTGGAGGTATTCTCTGAAGTACTTGGTAAGAACTTCGGAAAAAGTCCATGCTACAATACGGTGGAAAACTGGATAAAGAAGTTGGGACTGTCTGTTTATCAAGATGACCAGCCATGCAAAGGCAAAAAAGTTTGCCATGGTTATGGATGAGAGCATCGCTATACCAACGGTCAGAAACTACTTTTGGCTCTAGCCATTCCATCAGAGCATCAAGATCGACCTGTCAAACATGAAGATGTGACAGTTTTAAACATGACGGTAGGAGCAAACTTCAAGGGTGAAGATATCGAAAACAAGATAAGCGAAGTCACTATATCTGCAGGTTCAGAACCTCAATATGTGATTAGTGACAATGCCCATAACCTTGTAAGGGGTATCTTGGACTCGGATATGTGCATTATGCGGACATCAGTCATTCTATGGGTGTGATTCTCAAAAAGGTGTATGAAAAACAGCCTGATTTTTGTTGAGCTTACAACACTTTTAGGAAAGAAAAGACTGCAATACCATCTGACAAATAAAGCATATTTGCTACCACCGAACATGAGGACTATTGCTAGATTCATGAATATGTCTGAATGGGTAACTGGGGCAACTCTATGCTTGCTTGTTACAACAAACTCCCAAAAGAAATGCAGGAAGCGTATGCTTTCATCAACGACTATGCGAATCTTTGTTGCAAGAACTCATGGATGCGTTGGATGCCATCAGGCATATAGAGCATATCTGTAAAAACAAAGGCTTTTCCTGCAAGACGAGTAAGGAGTGCCAGTCATACATAGTTGCTCATGTTATAGGAAATGCTTATCCTCGTCAAGCTCACCTTGGCTTGAAGATGCTGGAGTACTTCCGAAAGGAAGAAGCGCAACTTACTGAGGATATGAATATCTGCATCTCTTCAGACATCATTGAATCTACTTTTGGTATATACAAAAAAGCAAGAAGTCACCGAACAAGCTGTATGGCATAACTCCTTTTTGCTCTAATGATACCATTATATCCGAAAAGTCGTGAACGAATCCGTTACTAAAACATTTAATTTCAAAGAGCGCTTAGTGAATGTTAAACTTAAGGACATTGATGCTTGGACTACCGAGCACTTGTCCAAAAACTGGGTGACAGAACGAACCAAAACTCTCAAACAAGTGAGTTAATATTGGAACATAGAACTGGACACCCTAAAAAATAGATGAGGTGAAGGAGTGATTAGCAATACTTCATTCTAAAAGATAATGCAATCGAGCGCAATGAAAGCTGCTTTCAAATTGCCGAGTGCAGCTTATCTTCTGCAAAACGATAATAAAATAACTTTTTTCAAAAACAGATACGTGTAACTACTTGTAAAATAGTGGGGACGCTGTATTGGTGATATACATAATCGGGCAATTTGTTTCATGTAACTGATAAAAATAAATATTATGGATAAATATGAATTGACAACTTTATGGCAAAATACATTGGGCTTGAAAAATCAAACTAATGGTTATCAAGAACAAGTAGATTTTTTGCGACAAGCATATTATTCATTAAGGCAAAAGGCACAGCTTTTTGCTTCAGAAATAAATCGAAGCTTACCCTCATTTACAATTCATGATATATCACATGCTGATGCATGTGTGGGGGATTGCCTCAATGATACTTTCCTCTAATGAAAATCTAAATCCAGCGGAAGGGTTTGTTTTGGGTGCTGCTTTCTTGATTCATGACTTGGGAATGGGAATCGTTGCTTATCAAGAGGGCATCGAAGAGTTGAAGAAAACAGCATTGTGGCAGGATACCTATAAAGCATTGGAACGCAAGACTCTAGGATCTTTAGAGAAAAAAGATTTAGAGCGATGGGCTTTAGAGTCAACCCTAAGAGATTTGCATGCGCAAAAAGCAGAGACGTTACCACTGGCTTCTTGGAAAGATAATTTGGGCAACCAGATGTTTTTATTGGAGGATTCCGATTTGAGAAACTCTTATGGAGACATCATTGGAAAAATAGCGGCAAGTCATGGAACTACGATTGATAGAATGATGCACCTATTAGGTACGGATTTGATAGGTGCTCCAGGATTTTTACCTTCACATTGGACGATAGACCCGATAAAATTAGGTTGTTTGATGCGTGCTGTTGATGCAATTGATGTAGATGACAGCAGAGCACCAAGTCTCCTCTTTACTTTAAGAAAACCAAGTGGAATTTCAAAAGAACATTGGACATTCCAAAATAAGTTGAATCAGCCTACAGTAAAAGGAAGTAGAATACTATTTACTTCAAAATCTCCTTTTGGTATAGAGGAAAGTGACAGTTGGTGGCTTTGCTTTGATACATTGCGCATGATAGATAGCGAACTGAAAAGTGTTGATTCTTTCTTGTCTGACTTAGGAAGAACCACATTTGGTGTCAATGGTGTTGCTTACATAGATACCCCATCTCGTCTTACAGAGTCTGTAAAGGTCGTTGGTTGGAAGCCAGTAGATACCACGATTAATGTTTCAAATGTTCCCAAGCTAGTGGCTACGTTGGGAGGCAAGGAGTTATATGGTAAAAATTATAAAGTTCCGCTGAGAGAATTAATACAAAATGCCTCAGATGCAATACGGGCAAGAAGAATATTGGATGATGATGATTCTTTTGATGGAAAAATCCGAGTTAAGTTTGGAGAAGATGCTAATGGCACGTATATCGAAATTTCGGATAATGGAGTAGGCATGTCTTCTTTGGTTATGACTCAATCTTTGTTGGATTTTGGTCAATCTTTTTGGGGAACAAATCTTATGCATAAGGAGTTTCCTCTGTTGGAAGCAAAAGGTTACAGTTCAACAGGAAAGTATGGAATAGGCTTCTTCTCTGTATTTATGCTTGGTTCTAAAGTGCAGGTTATATCACGTAAATACTTGTTGGGTAGGGAGCAGACACATGTGTTGGATTTTATGCATGGACTCGACTCCAGGCCAATCCTACGTTGTGCAAATCCTGATGAATATATAAAGGATGGTGGCACTATAGTTCGTGTTTGGATAGAAAAAGGTATAAAGAAAAGTCTTCTTTATGATCGTTTTTTGGAAAAGCAGATTCCTCTTTCTGAAATATTGGAACGATTGTGTCCAAGCCTTGATTGTAATCTTTATGTTGAGTCTGAAACAACGCCAGTCATATCACGCAATGATTGGATAACTATGGACTCTAAGGAGTTACTGTTAAGAATACATGGAAAGTCTAGATGTGCGGTAGCCAATGATCAACAATCAAAATTGTTAGAGTTATTGGCGAAAAACATGAGGACAGTTACGGATTCAAAAGGCCATATTGTAGCAAGAGCTTCTTTATATTTAGATAAGGATTACCATTTTCATGGGCATTTAGATTTATGTGATGGTATGATTACGATAGGAGGTCTAAATGCTGGTGTTATTCGTGGTATCGTTGGAATCGTTAAGGGATATAGTATTAATGCATCTCGAAATTATGGTATGCCGATAGTTTCTTATTCAGAAATATCCAAATGGGCAACAGAACAGTCTCAAGTGTTGGCTGATTCGTGGTTGGATGGTAATATACAAATGCATTGTGCAACAATAGTCCAACAGTTAGGGGGATGTACCGGTGACTTGAAATGTTTTGAATACCGAGGTGGCTATATCTCTTGTAATGAACTGGTTTCTTATATCAAAAATGAAAACATAGATGAATGTATCTTATTATCAGATGCAGCTGTATCTGTAGAGTTTAGGCGTAGAAACGACAATCGTGTGTTTATAGCAAATCCAAATGTGTTTTGGGGAGAAGCTGGTATTGTTTCAATATTATGCAATGTATTGGATTTTGAATATTCCTTGAGGTGGCCAAATAGGGAAAGAGCATTAGAGGCATCGATGTCAAATTTGTTTATTGCAAAATTAGCGGAAGCATGGGATACTGATGTTGATACTGTAAAAGCAAATGCAAAAATCTCTACAGACGATGTGAAATATAATGCGGTTATTGGTACCTTTGGTGATCAAGATGCCAATTATGATTTTGCTGATATTTTTAAAAGACCAAATTAAGTTAAACAGAGTATAGCATTATGTCCTCTCAATCAGATAACAACAAGCGAAAAACGGAGAATACGTTACTTCTTTACTTCCGAATGCTCTTTATGATGGGTAAGTGTTGTAAGTGTTCGGTGAAAGTCGTATTGTGCGCCTAGATAAAGTTTCGTACCTTTGCACCATGATTTTAAATTATTCAAATTATGGTACAAGGCAAGAAACAATTAAATAGCAAGCCAAAGTTCGCCGAGGTTGTAATCGGCAACAATGAGGCGAAGGAGATGCGTGAGTCTGCAAAAGTTCGCAACCGTCGCAATCCTTATTTAAAATTAAGCTATCCCAATGGTGTGACACTAATTCTCCCTGCTGACATCAGTATCGAACAGCTTCGAGCCTACATTAGTATAACTGTGTAGGCTTATGGCTAGAGTTTGTCAGTTGACGGATGACCTGAAGTACTACTTGTGCATGGAGCCAGTCGACATGCGAGGAAAAAATGGTAAACAATAAGGTAAACGATATGTTTGAACAGCAACAAAATACAGGGAAAAGTGCGTCTTTGGCAGAGAAATATGCAATGCCGTAGGCCAGTTGTCCGATGCCAATGATCGGGCAGCGCATGCAGAGCATGACCTGCAGGTGGAGCGCATCACTCGTCAAGACTTGATTGACGAGGAGGTGGCTCGCCGTGTTGCTGAAGCAGAAGAACGTATCAGAAAAGAGTTGGAAGCTCAATTGGCAGATAAGACCAAGGAATTGGAGGAACGTAATAAGGCTTTGGATAAGCGTGAGTCTGATGTAGATAAGAAAGCGGAGACAATCGCCCAAAATGTAAGTGAACAGGTTCGCCAGCAGATGTCTGCAGCTAAAACCCGTTTCGAGAAAACTGCGCTGAATCGTTTGGCTGATATGTTTGACATGTTCATGCAGGCGTTCATCGCCCTTGGTGACAAGGATTCTTCCAAAGGTCAGGAACTGTTGCAGAAGTATCAGCTTGCGGCAAAGGAAGCGCATGGGTCTTTGACGGATGAAATCAAGGATAAACTGGCCAAGGTTGAAGCTAAAAACAAGTCGAAGTCCGAGCAGATAGCCTCTCTTGTCAGAATGATATTTACTCAAAAGCGTGAGCGGGTAGTCTTTAGTAAGGAAGAACGTGATACTATCTATGATAAGGTAATGGCATCAGTTGAGTTCACTGATGAGGAAAGAAACGTTACCGGGAGTGTCGTGAATTCTGTGAGGAATATCGCAAGCGCAAGGCTATAAAGAAGCTTTTGAATAGCCAGAAGAAACAGAAGGGACATGGACGAAATCCTATACCGGAGGATATGCCTCGCTTGGAGGAAAAGGTACTTTGGCCTGAAGGCTACATAGGACATGAGGATGAATATGTAATTGTTTACCAAGGCAAGGTGCAGGAGTTTATCGTGCCAGCCAAAGTACGCTACTTTGTTCAGCCATATCGTCGTCCTGTAGTTCGTCGCAAGGATGATCCAATGCAGAAGCTCTTGCAGTCTCCTTGTTATGAGGACGTATTTTGGAAGAGTTATGCGTCTGCTGAGTTATTGGCGCAGTTAGAGTGTAATAAGTATGTCCTTCATCAGCCGTTTAACCGGCAGATAAAGAAGATGAAACAGGATGACTTGATACTCGCTCCTTCAACAGTCGATGACTGGCATCAGGGTGTATGCGACAAGATAGAACCTCTCTACAATCTGCAGATGGATCGGGTAATGTCCAGTTTGCTGCTTGGCGCTGATGTGTGATGGTTACTCCGGCTATGATTGGCTGAAGAAGATAAATGGTCGCATATTGTGTCGTTGTGTCGTTCATGCCCGAAGACCAATGGAACGGGCCTTGAAGGAAAATCCTAATCTTGCAAAGATAGGTATTCTCTTCTACCAGAACATTAACCTGATTGAGGAAATGATAAAGGAGAAGAAACTTGAGGGCGAGGAGAAGGCACAGTTCAGGAAGGACCATGCCGAGCCGCTATGGGAGGACTTCAAGCTATGGGCTGCAAGTGCCATCTTAGATGTGCCAAAAGACAGCAATATATACCAGGCATTGAACTATATGCTGCGCAACTATACAGAGCTGACCAATTATATAGACATCCCAGATATGCCTTTGGACAATAATGATACCGAACGCCTGATCCGTGACATGGTGATGGGTAAGAAGGCTTATTTGTTCTGCCGTGACTTGGATGCCTGTAAGCGTGCAGCAATGATGTACTCCTTGTTTGGTGCATGTAAGGTGCTAGATAAAAATCCTGAGCGTTGGCTTTGTTATGTGTTGAAGCACATAGATTCTACGCCTGAGGATAAGTATTATACTCTTCTTCCTGAGTTCTGGGAAGATGAGGAACAATAAAAATGAATTTAATATTTAGTCAAATTAAGGTATAACCTCCATTAGCTTGTGCTGATGGAGGGCTAAATTGCGTTTTTTTGTCTCAAAATTAGAAAAATGATGCCGCCGTGCAAAGGTACAATATTTTTTTGAGATATGCAATACGGCGTTGAGCGGATACTTACGATACAGAAGGCACAGGAGTTCATGAATGAGAATCACTTTGCCGACGTCTCCCGAGTGCAATGTCTGCTACGCAAGATGATGTCCAAGGAGTATCATGGCCTCATCGATCAAATCAAGGAGTGTCAGGATCCCCATGCTATCTTCAATATTCATGGCGGCAACAATCTCATTGCGCCCACTGCCAGCCAGGCAGAGCAAAAATTGGTGGAGAAACCTGCTGACGAGATAAAAAAAGATAAGGAATAATCAAGAAAGAAGACCGAGATAGAAAGTTTTATGGCAACAATGAGGATACCCTCTCCAAGCACCCACTTTCAGCAATATAATTGCAAGCTGATCCCCATAACAGCCTGGCGGTCCCATCCCGCACAACCTGGCGAGGGCTTTGATGCCCCGCCAACCCTATAGCGTAGCGGTTCCGAGCACCGGAGGGCGGTTACATCCCTTGCCCTTTTGGAAAGGGCGAGGGCTTGGGTGTGGGTTAAGGACCCCCTCTTCGCAAGAGGGGGACAGGGGAGTCGAAAAATGTTATAGTGCTTAGCTGCTTATTACGAAGCATGCAATGCTGAAAGATTTCGCTTCACCATTCGATATCACCGTAGATCTCTACAAGTAATTGGTCAGAGTTGAAAAAACTCCCCCAAAATTTGGTGGTTTCACAGAAAACCCTTATCTTTGCTGCGAATTAAATATAGAAGTTATGGCACAGTTAACATTACAGATAGATAGTCCATCTTTGTTGGAGCAATTAAAGAATGTCCTCTCTCTTATGAGAGGCGTTAAAATAGTTTCAGACTCCCCAGTTTCAAGGAGTGCTGCTTTGGAAGATGTTCCAAACGCAGAAACTTTGGCAGCAATGAAAGAGGCTGAGAGTGGTCATGATGCGGGAGTAGTTCGAGTAGATAGCTTAGAAAGTTTCATGGCATCAATGGAGGAATAGGGTTTATGAAAGAAATTCGAAAGACCTCGCAGTTCAAGAAAGATTATAAGCGTTTTAAGAATGATAAAGAATTTGTAGAAAAGCTTATGGGGATAGTTAAGCTTTTGGCAGAAGGCAATCAGATACCGGAAGAATATAATCCTCATTCTTTGAAAGGCAACTGGAAGAACTATATGGAATGCCATATAGAAAATGATACACTTTTGATTTGGTTTGATAAGAACAATAATGCAATAGAATTAGTTCGTTTAGGTTCGCATTCTGAATTATTTGGTAAAGGACGTAAGCGCTGATCTCCATAACAGTCAGGCGGTCCCATCCCGCAAACCTGGCGAAGACCGCTTTGGTCCGCCAACCTTAGAGCGTAGCGGTTCCGAGCACCGGAGGGCGGTTACATCCCTAATCCCTATGGTAGGGATTTAGGGCTTTGGTATAGGGTAAGGACCCCCTCTTCGCAAGAGGGGGACAGGGGAGTCGAAAAAATACAAGACTAAGATAATTATGAATAAAGAAGAAAGAAATACCTTTCGAAAGGAAATGTTAGGTAAGTTAGAAGAACAATGGGCTAAGAATAATCGCCCTGAAGACGATCTCTTCTATTACCACCCTTCTGAAGATAAAATAGTCTTATCTCATTCCCTATTCTGGGTAATGACCCAAAACATAAAAGGTAAGGTAGGAAAGGAAAAGTACTTATTGCTTCTCCGCCAATATCAGGAAGAGATGCTCGAAGCCTGGCTTACGGAATCGTCAGATTTCAAAGACCTCTTGCACTATTGCAATGTCATCTATTATAGTAGAATAATAGCATATGTCTAAAGATAATAACAACTTAACAATATTGTCAGGGCAATCAGTACTCTTGCCTTCTCAAAATGAAATTCAAAGGAGAATATTTTCTATTCGTGGCGTGCAGGTGATGCTTGATCGTGACCTCGCCCAGCTCTACCAAGTTGAGACAAAAGTTCTTAATCAGGCAGTAAAGCGTAACATGAAGCGCTTTCCTGATTATTATATGTTTCGTTTGACAGAAGAGGAATGGAATAATTGGAAGTCACAATTTGTGACCTCCAATTATATGAGTGAAGATGAAATTCAGGCTATAAAGATGGGAGTCAGACGTCCTCCTTTTGCTTTTACTGAACAAGGTGTAAGCCAATTTTAGATTGTTATGTGAAAAGTCGATTTTCATACCTTTGAGCGTTCACATGATCGTTGGCTTATTATAGACGATATCGTTTATCATTTTGGTGCATCTCTAAAAGATTTAGGAAAGCGTTGGTTTTCTGTCGATATTGTAACAGAACATACAGCAGATGATTTTATTTCGCGCCTGTAAAAGGCAGAATGTTAAAAAATATCCCCATTCGAGTGGCGACAAGCGCAGAGCGATACTGCGGTGGGGAACAAAAATGGTGGTCTCAACCAGTAAGCCGCCCCCCATGCACCCCCCCAATCAGCAAGCTATAGCAAATTATAGCAAGTTATACCCAGGCGGTCCCATCCCGCACAATTTGGCGAGGGCTTTGATGCCCCGTCAACCTTATAGCGTAGCGGTTCTGAGCACCGGAGGGCGGTTACATCCCCTGCTTCCTGAGGTTTCTGTCCCCCTACAAGGGGAACCGAAGGGGTCGTAAAGACTATTGAGAGGGGCTTGGGGAGAAAGTGGAGCTCTCCTTGCAGGAGAGACGGAGAGGTAGAAAAAAGCCTTTATCAACAAGGAAGGACGGGATGATTTGCATGCAAAGCCATTTTGACAATCATGTGATGTAATCAGAATGAATACAACGAACAAAGGGGAACGACCAAAGACTGGTTGTTTCCCTTTGTTCGTTTAGAGTCAATTGTATCAGGTGTATCTGTCATCATCACAAAGGTTGCAACCAAACGAAAGATGGAGAAGGCACCACGCAAATCTATCTCAATTCCATCAAAAGCTCAGAAGTAGATGATGCCAACGCCAAAATAGTGGCAGCCCTATAAGCCACAAAAAAGAATAAAAAGAGGGATTTTGTAAAATGAACCAAAATGAACCATTTTTCCAGAATCTTTACATGAGAGATACAGAAAAACCGAAAACTTTCGTTCAATCAACGACTTAGGAAATTATGTACGAAAAGAATAGTAA
>VOFJ01000519.1_pt1 | contig 61919 bp, 78 predicted proteins | sample 5384081 | NCBI WGS metagenome assembly VOFJ01 (sample SAMN12384729, study PRJNA508395) | human gut metagenome | isolation source: healthy gut I | host: Homo sapiens | reverse complement strand
GAAATTGAACGCACGATCCGAACCTATGAAAGAGAAAAGCAGGCAGAAAGGAGCCAAAACTATGATGGAGCTGAATTACACGAAGAACGGCGATTACCTGATTCCGGACATCCAGTTGTCGGTGCAGGAACAGAAGCCGCTGGGCAAGTACGGGAGGATGCGCAGAGCGTTCCTGCAGGAGAACAACACGCTGCTGTACAATCACCTGATCCTGACCGAGAAGCTGTACCCGCACCTGTGGGAGATTCAGGAGACCGCGACCGCACGGATGGAGCAGATGATGGCGGAGCTTCTGAAAGCGAATCCGGCACCGGACAAGAAATCGAACCAGATGGCCTGGGTGCAGCACATGAACATGCTGAAAGCGCAGGCAGAGGAAGTTATTCTGACGGAACTTATCAACAGTTAAACTTTATGAGCCTGTTTCAGTCCGAAGCAGAGCAGATTCAGAAAATTGATGCGGCGGCAGAGAATGCAGCCAGAGAAGCGGAGAGCGAAAAGCCCTCCGCTTTTGTCATTTCTGAGGATGAAATCGACCGGATGCTGCGGACGGGCTCTAATTTTGAAGGCGGAAAAATCCGTATTTATGCGCTGTATCAGCAGCAAGGGGACGCAAAAGAACGAGCTGTATTCCTGAAAGCAGAATATGGTATCGGTGGTCACAGCTATACCTTTATGGATGGCAGTCGTGGTTTTGCCGATTATGACGGAAAAGGCATTCTGCTTCGCAATTACGGACATGACCGGGAAGTGCGCCTCACATGGTCGGCGGTGGATAAGCGGTTAGACCGGCTTGTGGAAAATGGTCAGTACCTGACTGCGCTGGAAATGGAAGAGTATCGGAAGCTGGAGCAGGAATATGGTGCACCGCTTCCCATGCCGACTGCCGCCCATGTATTTCCGCCAACGCCACCGGAACACTATGATACCGGAAATGAGCGTGTGGACAATATGCTGAATACGGCTGCGGATGTCTATGCCCGGAGTGAACTGGCGGCACCCCAGCGTTTTACCGTGATGGAAACTGACGATGGCTATGCGGTTTGGGATGATATTCAGGACGGCATTCATGTAGAGCCGGATGGTGTCAGCGAAGGGTTTACCAGCGAATGGGAGGCAGAGACCTACCGCCAGCAGCTAATTGAAAAAGTTCAGGAACGAGAAGCCAAAGACTGGCTCTATGTTGAGCAGAGCAAGCAGAATTTGCGGCAGGACATTCCATTCCCGGATGTGGAATCCGAAGAAGCACCGGAACCGGCTCACGCAGAGATAGATCCTCTGGTGCTGGAAATGCAGGAACACGCCAGAGAACTTGCCAGAGAGTCTGGCTATGCACCGGATGAACGGTTTGTTGTCACAATGACCGGCGAGAACTTTCCGGATTCTAAAGATGCGTTTACCATCTGGGATTATGTCAAAGAAGAGTATTACGGATATTCGGACGGAAAAGTGCAGACATTTGCCGATTATGTGAGTGCGTCAGAGGCAATGCAGGAGATTCGCAGCAGAGCTATGGAGGCTGAAAAAAGAGCCTGCAACTGTGCAGCCAAAACCCGCAGCTCCGGTGCAGCCAGATTATCGTGTCGGCGATACGCTGTATCTGGACGGAAAGGCATTTACGATTGAAAAAGTCGGGCTTTTTGATGTGGAGCTTCGGGACCCGGATTCCGTGTATCCGATCTTCCGCTCGGAAAGCAAGGAAAATCTGGCAAGAATTTTTTGGGCATGAGGAAAATGTTCACCTGCACAATCTGGTGGTTGATCTGAATTCTGGAAAAGAAGAAGCGTTCCGGGCAGGGCATGAAGCAAAACATGCGGAGAACTACCGCATCAACAGCTTTCACCTCGGCGAAGGCAGTCCTAAGCAGAAATTCCGTGCCAACATGGATGCCATCTACACGCTGAAAGCCTTAGAAAATCAGCATAGGGATGCGACACCGGAGGAACAGGAAACGCTGGGCCAATTATGTCGGCTGGGGTGGGCTGGCAGATGCCTTTGACGCAGAGAAAACTGCCTGGACAGGCGAATATAAGGAGCTGAAAGCAGCTCTTACGGAAGAAGAATATGCCGCAGCCAGGGCTTCGACTCTGAATGCGCATTACACCAGCCCTACCGTGATCCGTGCAATCTATGAGGCATTGGACGGTATGGGATTTGAGAAAGGCAATATTCTGGAACCGTCGATGGGTGTCGGCAACTTCTTCGGTATGCTGCCGGATTCCATGCTGGGAAGCAGGTTGTATGGTGTGGAACTGGATTCTATCACCGGGCGTATTGCGCAGAAGCTGTATCCGCAGGCAGAAATCAAGGTGGCAGGCTTTGAAACCACCGACCGGCGCGACTTCTATGATCTGGCCGTGGGCAATGTGCCCTTTGGCAACTACCGTGTCAGCGATAAGCCCTATGATAAACTCGGATTTTCTATCCACAACTATTTCTTTGCCAAGGCATTGGATCCAGGTTCGTCCCGGTGGCATCGTGGCCTTTGTTACCAGCCGCTATACGATGGATTCCAAAAAATCCGGACGCACGAAAGTATCTGGCGCAGCGGGCAGAATTGCTGGGAGCCATTCGACTTCCTAACAACGCATTCCGTGCCAATGCCGGTACAGATGTAGTGTCGGATATCATTTTTCTGCAAAAGAGAGACCATCCCATTGATATCGAACCGGATTGGGTGCATCTGGGGCTGACATCGGAGGGTATTACCCTCAACAGCTATTTTGTTGACCACCCGGAAATGGTGCTGGGTGAGATTAGAACGGAAAGTACCCAGTACGGCAAGGAAGAATGTACGGTCATTCCGATTCCGGATGAGGATCTGGGAGACCAGCTGCATGAGGCTGTGCAGCATATCGGCGGTCACTATGAAGCGCAGGAGCTGGCACCGGAGGAAGAACTGTCCTTGCAGGGCGAAACCATTCCGGCAGACCCTAATGTAAAGAACTTCTCCTATGGCGGTGGTGGATGGGGATGTCTACTTCCGTGAGAACAGCATCATGCGAAAGGCTGACCTTTCTGCGACAGCCACCGGCAGGATCAAGGGCATGGTGGAGCTTCGTACCATTGTGCAGGAACTGATCGACTATCAGCTGAACGATTATCCGGAGGACGCGATTGCCCAGAAACAGCGGGAACTGAATGTAGCCTATGACCGATTCGCCGATCAGTATGGGCTTATCAACTCCCGTGCAAATGCGCAGGCTTTTTCAGAAGATTCGTCTTATTATCTGCTCTGCTCTCTGGAAAATGTAGATGAAAACGGCAGGCTGGAATCCAAGGCGGATATGTTCACCAAACGGACGATTCGCCCGGAACGGGCTGTTACCAGCGTAGATACTCCGGCAGAGGCTCTGGCAATCTCCATCGGAGAGCGCGGCAAAGTGGATTTGCCCTATATGTCGGAGCTTTTAGGTACACCGGGAGAATTTGAAAAAATCCAGCAGGAACTGCATGGTGTCATTTTCAAAGACCCGATGACGCAGGGCGGCGAGGAAACCGGCTGGGTGACGGCTGATGAATATCTGTCCGGCAATGTCCGGGAAAAACTCCGCGTGGCAGAACTGGCTGCGGCTTCTGACCCTGCTTTTTCGGTGAACATGGAGTATCTGAGAAAGGCACAGCCGAAAGACCTGGATGCGTCGGAGATTGATGTGCGCCTTGGTGCCACATGGGTCAATCGGGATTATATCCAGCAGTTTATGGAAGAAACCTTTGAACCGCCGTTCTATCTGCGCAGAAATATTGAAGTGAAATTCTCTCCCATGACGGCAGAATGGCAGATCACCGGTAAGAGTACACCGAGCCGGAATGATGTTCATGCCTATATGACCTACGGCACCAGCCGTGCCAATGCCTACCGGATTCTGGAGGATACGCTGAATCTGCGGGATATTCGTATCTACGATACCGTGGAGGATGCAGACGGCAAGCAGAAGCGGGTTCTGAATAAAAAGGAGACCACCCTCGCCCAGCAGAAACAGCAGGCCATTAAGGATGCGTTCCAGAACTGGGTGTGGAAAGACCCTTATCGTCGTGCGGAACTGGTGGAAAAAGTATAACGAGCTGTTCAACAGTACCCGTCCTCGTGAGTACGATGGTTCTCATATCCGCTTTGGCGGCATGAATCCGGAAATCCGGCTGCGGGAACATCAGCAGAATGCCATTGCTCATGTGCTGTACGGCGGCAATACGCTGCTGGCCCACGAAGTGGGTGCCGGCAAGACTTTCGAGATGGCCGCTTCTGCTATGGAGGCAAAACGGCTGGGGCTGTGCCAGAAATCCATGTTTGTTGTTCCGAATCATTTGACCCTTCAGTGGGCAAATGAGTTCCTGCGCCTGTATCCGAGTGCAAAACTGCTGGTGGCAAGCAAAAAGGACTTTGAAACCGCCCGCAGAAAGAAGTTCTGCGCACGAATTGCCACTGGCGATTACGATGCAGTTATCATTGGGCATTCCCAGTTTGAAAAAATTCCGGTGTCCGCAGAACGGCAGGAGCGGATTTTGACTGCCCAGATTTATGAAATCGAAAACGCCATTGCTGAGATGAAATCCCAGAATGGTGAACGTTTTTCCATTAAACAGATGGAAAAGACCCGGAAAGGATTGGAGGCGAGATTGGAGAAACTCCGGGCAACCGACCGAAAGGACGATGTGATTACCTTTGAGCAGCTGGGCGTAGATCGGCTGTTCGTAGACGAGGCGCACGCGTTCAAGAACCTATTCCTCTACACAAAAATGCGCAATGTCGCAGGTTTGTCCACATCGGAAGCGCAGAAATCTTCGGATATGTTTATGAAGTGCCAGTATATGGACGAGCTGACAGGCGGGCGCGGCATCATCTTTGCGACCGGCACCCCGGTTAGCAACAGCATGACGGAGCTTTTACACCATGATGCGCTATCTCCAGTATGGCACATTGCAGCAAAAGGGGCTGACCCATTTCGACAGCTGGGGGCTTCTACCTTTGGTGAGACCACCACGGCCATCGAGCTGGCACCGGAAGGAACCGGATACCGGGCAAGGACGAGATTTGCAAAGTTCTTCAACCTGCCGGAGCTGATGAACATGTTCAAGGAAGTGGCGGATATCAAGACTTCCGATCAGCTGCATCTGCCAGTGCCGGAGGCAAAGTTTGAAACCGTGGTGGTGCAGCCTTCGGAGCATCAGCAGGCGATGGTGGCGGAGCTTTCGGAACGGGCGGCGGCTGTGCATTCCGGTGTGGTAGACCCGTCGGTCGATAACATGCTGAAAATCACATCGGATGGCAGAAAGCTGGGGCTGGATCAGCGGCTGATGAATCCACTCCTGCCGGATGCCCCCAACAGCAAGCTCAACGCCTGTGTGCGGAATGTGCTTCGTATTTATGAGGAAGGACGGTCGGACAAGCTGACCCAGCTGCTGTTCTGCGATCTCAGCACACCGAAGAACGATGGAACCTTTAATGTCTATGAGGGATATCCGCGCCAAACTTATTCAATCCGGTGTACCGGAGGAAGAAATCGCATTTATCCATGATGCTGATACAGAGGCAAAAAAAAGAGATTTGTTTGCCAAAGTCCGTACCGGACAGGTGCGGGTGTTGTTAGGTTCGACACAGAAGATGGGCGCAGGCACGAACGTGCAGGACAGGCTGGTGGCCGTGCATCATCTGGATGTAGGCTGGCGGCCTGCAGACATGACCCAGCGAAATGGTCGTATCATCCGTCAGGGAAACCGAAACAAAGAAGTGCAGGTTTATCAGTACGTGACGGAAGGAACCTTTGATGCCTACCTCTATCAGACACTGGAGAATAAGCAGAAGTTTATCAGTCAGATCATGACCAGCAAATCTCCGGTTCGTTCCTGTGATGATGTGGATGAGCAGGCACTTTCCTATGCGGAGATCAAGGCACTTTGTGCAGGAGACCCGCAGATCAAGGAAAAAAAAAAATGACTTGGATGTAGATGTTGCAAAGGCTAAAGGTGCTGAAAGCTGACCATCAGAGCCAGCAGTACCGATTGGAGGATAAGCTGATGAAATATTTCCCTGCGGAGATTGAAAAAACACAGGGGTTCATCAAGGGCTTTCAGTCGGATATTCGGACGGTGGCGGCACATCCGCTGCCGGAAGAAGGGTTCTGCGGCATGGAAGTAAATGACACACGCTTTACTGAAAAAGCAGAGGCCGGTGAAGCAATCCTCGCAATCTGTAAAACCAATCAGAGTTTGGAGCCAGTGCCGCTTGGCAGCTATCGCGGTTTCAAGATGGAGTTGTCATTTGACAGCTTCCAGAAAGAGTATCAGGTGCTGCTGAAAGGCGAGATGACCCACCGAGTGCCCATCGGCACCAGTGCTGCTGGCAATATCCAGCGTCTGGACAATGCTCTTGCCGGGATTCCAGCAAGGCTGGAAAAGGCGGAACAGCAGTTGGACAATCTTAGAAGCCAGCAGGAAGCTGCGCAGGCCGAGCTTGGAAAGCCGTTCCCCCAGGAGGCAGAACTGGCGGAAAAGAGTGCAAGACTGGCAGAACTGGACGCACTGCTGAATATGGATGACCGTGGAAGTGATGATCCTGATCGTGAAAAAACAACGGAAAAGCCGTCTGTCTTGGCAGAGCTGCGTGACCGTGCCGGTCGCATTCCGCCGTTGACACACCGGGATGATGAGGGGGTGACACTATGAGTGTTCGGGAACACTGGATCAATGTCAGGGTAAACCCGGAAGAGCTGGCGAGGATTCGTGAAAAACAGAAGGAATTGGGGATTCAGAATACCGGTGCCTATATGAGAAAAAAAATGGCGATGGACGGGTACTGCGTGAATCTTGATTTGTCAGATGTGGCGCAGGTGTCTACCCTCCTTCGCCGTTGCAGCAACAATCTGAACCAGTACGCAAAACGAGCCAATGAATCCGGAAGCATTTATGCGGAGGATATCCGGGATTTGCAGAAGCGGCTGGATGAACTCTGGGAGAGATGCAGAAGCTGATCCTGAAGAGGCTTTCTGATATTCGCTGACGGCGCAAATGTGCGGGATTTCTACAGCACATGGCACAGATGAAACTGTCTGTGCCGTTACATATTTTTGCGGGTCTACCTGTTGACATCGTGGTGTTTGGCAAGCGGGTACAGTAAAATGAAGATGAAAAGAAAAACGAAGGGGTGAAATCCATGAAGATCGTATGTTTTTTGTTGAAGCTGGTGCTGAAAATCCTCTTGCTGCCGGTTGCGTTTCTGCTGCGATTTCTATGCTTTATCTGGAATCTGCTGATGCAGCTATCCCTGTGGGTGCTTTCGCCGGTTATGCTGTTTGTTCTTGGCTGCGGCATCTATTCGGTGGTTCGGGCGAGCTGGACGGATGTGTTCCTGCTGACCCTGATTGAGATGGGGTTGTTCGCAGCTGCGGTTGGTGCGGGTGGCATTATGGAACTGATGGAGCGGCTATGTGAGCGTGTAGAGGATGTTTTGACAATTTTGAGTTCAGGAGGGATTTGATGGAGATTCAGTTTATGAAAGATTATTATGATTTACGGTACGAGGAAACAGATGGAGAGAATCATTTTGTGGAAGAGACAGCTTATCAGGAAAAACAGTCTGAGCAATCGAAGATGGAAGACCAGCTGATGGAAATGGTGGGAGGCAGCGAATCTAATGTGTGGAAGCTGTACGAAAGCATTATGTGCGTCTATTTCGATATGGAAGAAATCATCAAGCAGGCCGTTTATTTGCAGGGAGCTTATGACCGGGAACGGATGTTAAAATGAGAATAGTAGATTGGTAAGAGCTGCCTTCGGGTAGCTCTTTTTAGATGGAGGAATATGAAAAATGGCGGCTACAAGACTAATTGCGCTGCATATTAATAAAGGAAAGACGGTGGCGCAGTGTCTGGCTGACCGTACTGATTATACTGAGAATGCAGCAAAGACGGAAGATGGAAAATATATCAGCGCGTATGCCTGTGACGCAAAGACCTTGTGATGAAGAATTTCTGCTTTCTAAACGGCAGTATGAGCATATCACCGGTAGAACCCAGGCGCATGATGTGATTGCATATCAGATTCGGCAATCCTTTAAGCCCGGAGAAATCACGCCGGAGGAGGCGAACAAGGTCGGGTATGAGACAGCCATGCGATTCACCAAGGGAAAACACGCATTTATCGTGGCTACCCATGTTGATCGCGCGCACATTCATAACCATATTATTTTTAATTCAACTACATTAGACTGCACCAGAAAATTCCGAGATTTTCGCTTATCCGGTCTTGCGCTGGCAAGGCTCAGTGATATCGTCTGCCTGGAACACCGGTTGTCGGTCATTGTCCGAAAGCCCTACGGGGAGCGGAAGAAGAGAACGGAATACCCGGAGAAAAAAGTCGCAGCGGGATGAAATCTGTGAGGCCATTGATGCAACATTGGAAAGAAAGCCAAAAGACTTCCAGGAACTGATTGGAATTTTGCAGGAAGCAGGGTACGAGTATAAAGATGGAAAACAGCCTGCCCTGCGGGGGAAAGGCCACGCCAGATTTGCTCGTTTCCGTTCTCTTGGTAAAGGATATTCGGTTGAAGAACTCTGTGGAGTGATTGCCGGGAATGCGGTTCACAAAAAAAATTTGCAGAGAAAAACCCGCACAAGCGCACGGTCAACACAGGTGCATCAGAAGGCGGAGCTGTCGTTCCTGATTGATGTCCGTGCCAAAATGCAGGCGGGCAAAGGCGCGGGATATGCGCGTTGGGCGAAAGTCTTTAATCTGAAGCAGATGGCAAAAGCGATGATGTTCATGGAAGAGCATGGAATCAAGAGCTATGCAGAGCTAAAGGAAAAGGCAGATGAAATTTCTGAAAAATGCGATGCGCTGCTGGAATCTGTAAAGGCAGATGAGGCACGGGTGTCGGAAGTGTCAGTGCTGCGGAAGCATCTAATCAATTATGCTAAGACAAAAGATGTTTTTGCTGCGTATAAAGCATCCGGGCTACGACCGGGAGTTCTATGAAGCACATCGGGATATGCTGGCCTTGCGCAGTGCAGCGAAAAAGGCGTTTGATGCCTATAAGAAAGAGAACGGCTCTGACAAAAAGCTCCCGCGCATCAGCGAGCTGAACGCAGAGTATGCGATGCTTCTGGAACGAAAGAAAAGCTCCTATGCAGAGTACCGCAAGACCAAATCGGAAATGCAGGATTGGCTTGTGGCACAGAAAATCGTGCAGGAAATCCTGAAAGAGGACGAACAGAAGAAGGAGCAGCTGCATGAGCAGGAAGTGCGGCAGGAAGAGGAAAATAGACAGAGTAGTAGATGATGGAAAGCCCGGTGCAGTGTGAGTGTTATGCTCATGCTGCACCGGGCTTTTTTTCTTTGGCAGGAACTGCCGTTAAAGCATCCGGAACGGATGCGCAGCTCGATGCCGCAGGCAGCGTTCTATGGGGATTGGGGAGTTTCCCCAACAAGCAGAAAAAATCGCTTTCGTGTCACGAAAAGCCCTGCTTGCAGAAGAGTGGATTCTAAAAAAAAAATCGTTCAAAAGTTGGAAGAACTTTCGATTGATTTTGTTCGTTTCTTGGAGTAGAATATAAATGAGAAAATTTAACTTGCTGCGAGTGACTTTAGACATCGAAAAAGAGGTTCCGTATGGATTTCATGACGATTAAGCAGGCTTCTGAAAAATGGGGCATCTGCACAAGGAGAGTACAGACATTATGCACAGAAGGGCGAATTGATGGTGCCGAGCGTTTAGGCCATCAGTGGGTCATTCCTATTAACGCCGAAAAGCCGAAGGATGCCAGAATCAAAAGCGGCAGATACATTAAAACAAAATCCGGAAATGGAGAGAACGAAGATGGAAAGAAAACCGTATAGTGCCGGAGCAGTGAAATTTTCGTTCTGGTTCATGGAATTTCGGAAAACCGTGCAGCTTTTGAGCGAGGGTAAGAGCTTTGCAGACATTAAAAAGTTGAATGAAGAGACAAACATCTATGGCGCACCGACAAAACTACGAGCGCAGCAGATTTATTCTACCGTAACAGCCCGTATCAAGACATTAGATGAAAGCTTTTACCCAATCTTTCTGAGCAGTGATCTTGCCACACAAAAAATTATTTGTGCTGACTGCGGCTCTTTTGCATGACACGCTGTTCTTTGATTTTGTGTATGAAGTAGTGCGGGAAAAAATGATTCTTGGTTCCGACGAGCTGACGGATGCAGATATCCGGATATTCTTCAAAAATAAGCAGGAACAGAGTGAGAAAGTGGCTTCTCTTCAAGACTATACGCTGCACCGCCTCGGCTCCTGCTATAAAACGCAGCTTTATGAAGCTGGGCTTTTAGAAAGCAACCGGGCAAACAGCACAAGAAAAAAACTGAAGCCAATTCTTGATATTGCATTTGAGCATTGGCTTTATGACCATGATCTTGGCATCATGGTAAAAACACTGACGGGGGTAAGATGAAATGGATTTAAGCCAAAGAGCTGGATGAGATGGAGCTTGCAATCCATAAGCCGTCTTTCCGAAAAGGAACAGGCCGCGCAAATGAGGTCAACTATTGGGTGTTTGATTATCCACCGGAAAAGGAACTGGAAGTTCGGGAGCGTGTAGAGTATCTGAAAAATAAGAACGACCGGGGCGATGATGATTTTGAGCTTGTGGTCTTTGACCTGTATGATATCATCATTGACTTTTTGGAAAAAAGAACTTCATGGAGAAGTGCTATGACTTTGAAAAAAAAGCGAGGAATCGAGCGTATCGTCAAGGCTGTGACCAACTCCATGAAGGTAAATGACGATGACAGCCTGATCGTGCAATATATCAAAGAACATACGCCGGAGAATGCAGTCGTGTTCCTGACCGGTATAGGCAAGTGCTATCCGATTTTGCGCTCCCACAAGGTGCTTAACAACTTGCATCAGGCATTTGTGCGCTGCCCGGTCGTGATGTTCTTTCCGGGAACCTATAATGAACAGGAGCCTGATTCTGTTCAATGAGATTAAAGACGATAACTATTACCGGGCATTCCGACTGGTAAAGTAATGGATGGAGGAAACAGTTATGCAGATCAAGGACATGTTCCGAAAGAAAATTGACCGTGAGATACAGGGCGTTATCATTGTCGGTCAGGGTGAAGAGACAAATGTGGCGCAGGAGCTGGAAGAGTATGTTGTGACCCGTGAGCTTCAGCGTCATTTTGCGGATTTCTTTGCAGCATATAAAAAAGGTATTCAGGGAACTACACCGAAAATGGGTGTCTGGATTTCCGGCTTCTTTGGAAGTGGTAAATCTCATTTCCTGAAAATTCTGTCCTATCTGCTTCAGAATAAACAGGTCGGAGACAAACATGCCATCGACTACTTTATCGAAGATCATAAGATTACCAATCAGATGGTGCTGGCAGATATGCAGCTGGCAGCAAACACCCCATCGGACGTAATTCTTTTCAACATTGATTCCAAAAGCGATTCTAATGGGCAAAGAAAATAAAGATGCCATTGTGAACGTATTCCTGAAGGTCTTCAATGAGATGCAGGGCTTTTGCGGCTCCATGCCGCACCTTGCTGACCTGGAGCGCAGGCTTTCCGAGGAAGGTCGTTTTGAAGAGTTTAAGGAAAAGTTTGAAGAAGAGTATGGCGATCCGTGGGAAAGCTCTCGTCAGGACTTCGATTTCATTCAGGATTCCGTTGTCGATGTTCTTTCTGACATGGATTTCATGAGCGAATCAGCTGCCCGTAACTGGTGCGAGAAAGCAACCGAGAGCTACCAGATCAGCATTGAGGATTTTGCCAAGCGTGTGAAGTCCTATATTGATAAAAAAGGTAACAACCACCATGTGGTTTTCCTTGTAGATGAGATCGGCCAGTACATTGGTGATGATTCCAAACTGATGCTGAACCTTCAGACAGTAACGGAAGAACTGGGCAAGGAATGCATGGGCAAGGCTTGGGTAATCGTAACGAGCCAGCAGGAGGATATCGACTCCATTACCAAGGTGAAGGGTAACGACTTCTCCAAGATTCAGGGACGTTTCGATACACGTCTTTCTTTGTCCTCTGCCAATGTGGACGCTGTTATCAAAAAGCGTATTCTGGATAAGACCGAGACAGCAGCACAGAGCCTGCGTCTGCTCTATGACCAGAAAGCAACCATCATCAAAAATCTGATTGTCTTCAACGACGGCGTGGAGAAAAAACTGTACGCCAACGCAGAAGACTTTGCAGAGGTTTATCCTTTTGTTCCATACCAGTTTAATTTGCTTGCCAGCGTGCTGACCAGCATCCGTACCCACGGTGCATCCGGCAAGCATCTGTCCGAAGGTGAACGTTCCATGCTGGCTCTGTTCAAAGAGTCTGCCATGCAGCTGATGGACGATGAGATGGGGGCAATCGTGCCGTTCTACCGGTTCTATGATGCATTGGAGAACTTCCTCGACCACAGCCACAGCAGCGTGATCATCCGCGCTTATGACAACAGCTTACATCAACCCGGAAAAGAAGGAAAAAGATGTCTTTGCGATCAATGTGTTGAAGACCCTTTTCCTGATTAAATATGTTCTGGAGATCGAAGCCAACGTGGACAACATCGTCAGCCTGATGATTACCAGCATTGACGATGATCGTATTTCTTTGAAGGCACAGGTGGAGGATGCACTGAAAGTGCTGATGCGCCAGATGCTAATCCAGAAAAATGGCTCCGTTTATGTATTCCTGACCGACGAAGAACAGGAAATCAACAACGAAATCGAAAAAAGAAAATGTGGAGATGCCGGAGGTCATCACGAAGATCGCGGAGATGATCTATGAGGACATTTTCTCCAGCAAGAAGTATCAGTACCCCAGCTTTGGTGGACGGTATGCGTTCTCCTTCAATCAGACAGTGGATGACCGCCCCTATAAGGCAAACCAGAATTACGATATCGGCCTCCGTGTGTTGACCCCGTGGTATGAGGGCGGCACCGATGATGGTACGCTGCGCCTACTCTCTGGTCAGGGCAAGGAAGTTCTTGTGGTTCTGCCGAATGATGATGCGTTCCTGACGGAAATGCGGGCATACTTAAAAATTGAGCGGTTCCTGCGCAAGAATACTTCTGTGCAGCTTGCCAAGTATGAGACCATTAAGGAAGCAAAGCGCGTGGAGATGCGGGAACGCAACGGTAACGCCAAGCTTTACCTGACGGAAGCACTGAAAGAGGCTACCATTTATGTCAATGGCGATGTGCTGCACACTTCCGGCAAGGAAGTAACCAGCCGCATCAACGAGGCTATCGGAAGATTGGTGCAGACGGTTTACCACAAGCTGTCTTACATTGACGCAGCGATGGGCGAAGCAGACATCCGGAAGATGTTCAAGACCAGCAACCAGCTGTCACTGGTACTGGGAGATACCGGAGAATCCAATGATCACGCGCTGGATGATGTGCTGCAATTCGTGGCAGGCAATTCCCGGATGCACATGAAAACTTCTATGAAAACGATGCAAGGATCGCTTTATGAAAGCACCCTATGGCTTTGTAGAAGACGATATCCATTGGCTGGTGGCACGGCTCTTTAAGCGTGGAGACCTGTCTTTTACGGTCAACGGTGAGAGCGTCAATCTGAACAACCGTTCCGAAGAAGAAATCATCGGCTACATCACGAAGAAGCAGTTCGTGGATAAGCTGCTGACGGAAGTGCGCGTGCGTGTGCCGGAAAACCAGAAAAAGGCCGTCCGCACCGTGATGAAAGAGCTGTTCAAGGTGGCACCGCCTGCCGATGACGAAGATACCATCATGAAGAACTTCCAGCATTACTGCGAGAATCGAATCACCGAGATTGAGCGTCTGGAACCGAAATATGAGAATTACACCTATCCCGGGAAAGAACTTCTGGAAAAGGGCAAGAAGCGTCTTTCCGCACTGGTGCAGATTCAGGCACCGCTTGAATTCTTTAAGACCGTATTTGACAAGCAGGATGATCTGATGGATTTTGGCGAGGACTTATGAGCCTATCCGTGATTTCTTTGGCAGTGAACAGCTGACCATCTTCACCCGTGCGCTGGATATGCTGAATATCTACGAGGACAGTAAGACCTACATCGTGGATGCAGAACTGGAAGACGTGGTGGCTAAGATGCGCACCATTGTCCGGATGCCGAAGCCCTACAAGGAGATTCCGAAACTGCCGGAGCTGCGCGAGAAGTTTATGAACTGCTATATGCGCATTCTGGAAGAGCAGGCAGAGCCGGTCAAGGATTCCATCAATCAGGATCGGAACCGTGTCTTTGAAGTGCTGAACACCAAGCCCTATAAGGATGCGAAGTTCAACCGTTATCTGGAACTGTTTAAGGAGATCATGGACGGTGCGGAGCACTGCAACAATGTCTCCACTCTGCGCAGTTATGCAGATAAGGCGGAGGCACTGAAAGCTGCGCCTGCTCAACGAGATGAACGCAGAGGACATTCGCCTTGCGAAGGAGGCAGCGGCAAAGGCCGAGGCAGAGAGCGTAAGCGTCAGGAAAGAAGAGGCGGAAAAAGCGCGGCGAGACCGTGAAACCGGCAGAAAAGGTGGCAGAACCGCAGCCGGTATATAAGGTGCGCACCACGAAGAATGTTTCCATCAAGACGGTTGCCAAGACTGCATCGTGGCGGCTGGAAAGCAAGGATGATGTTGATAAATACCTTGCTGCATTGCGCGAAAACCTGCTGAAAGAGATGGACGAAGATACCATCGTCAACATTGAACTATAAATGACAGGAGGATTGGCTCCATGAACAAGACAGCCATAAAGAATTTTTGCGATCTGGGCGCGGAATAAGCTGATTGCAGATGTCAGCTATGATGCCCGCCTGATCGGTATTACGGAGGACGGCATTGCAAAGCCGTTGCCGCAGAGCTTCGGCGGCACTCAGTTCTTCGATATCGGCACCCCAGAACCGTATTCGATTTCCGGTGAGGCCGTGCGCCAGCGTGACAAGCTGATAGAGGTCATCCAGCAGAAAGAAAGAAAAAGGATACCGACTACAAAACCGCATATCAGTATGTGATCGAGGAGGTTGCCTATACATGGTTCAACCGCCTGATTGCGATCCGTTTCATGGAGGTCAACGACTATCTGCCTTCCCATATCCGGGTTCTTTCTTCCGAGAGCGGAAAGCTGGAGCCGGATCTGGTCACAACTCCGTTTGACGCAGAGCTGCCCTTCACTGCGGAGGAAGAGGCTCAGATTTTCCAGTTGAAGCAGGACAACAAGCTGGACGAAGCGTTCCGCATCCTGTTCCTGAAACAGTGCAATGCCCTGAACGAGATTCTGCCTGCTCTGTTTGAAAAGACAAAGAACTACACCGAGCTGCTGCTCAGCTTGTCCGTTATTGACCAGGATGGCGTGGTCTATCATCTGATTCACGATATCCCGGAGGATGACTTCAACATCGAGCGCGGTGGTCAGGTGGAGATCATCGGCTGGTTGTACCAGTATTACAACACTGAGCCGAAGGCCGCTGCCTTTGGCCAAGGACGGTAAAATCACCAAAGAGGAAGTCCCTGCCGTGACCCAGCTGTTTACCCCGGACTGGATCGTCCGTTACATGGTGGAGAACAGCCTTGGCCGTCTGTGGGTGGAAGGACACCCGGAATGCGGCCTGAAAGAAAAAACTGGAAATACTATCTGGAAGAAGCACAGCAGGAGCCGGAGGTGCAGGCAAAACTCTCGGAAATTCGTAAAGAGTATGCTGCCCTGAACCCAGAAGATATCAAGCTCATTGACCCCTGCATGGGTTCTGGCCATATCCTCGTATATGCCTTTGATGTGCTGATGCAGATTTACGAGAGTGCCGGTTACAGCCAGCGCGATGCCGCAAAGAGCATTCTGGAACATAACATTTACGGTCTGGACATTGATGATCGTGCCTATCAGCTGGCGTACTTTGCCGTGATGATGAAAGCACGGCAGTACAACCGCCGTATCCTCAACGGAGAAAACACCTGCCATGTCTATGCCATTCAGGAGAGGCAACAGCCTCAACCGTGCGCACCTGAAATATTTTGGTGCGGGCATGGACGATATTGAGAAGAACGCCGCCAAGATGCAGCTGGAAGGTTTGCTGGACACCCTGACCGATGCCAAGGAATACGGCTCCATTCTGAATGTGGAGAGCTATAACTGGGATTTGCTGCGCCGGTTTGTGGCAGCGGAGGACACCGACGGTCAGATCAGTATGGACAGCGTGGGCGTGGAAGATACCGCCGAGCAGCTGAATCAGCTCATTGATATCGGCGAGACGATGGCACGGAAGTATTGGGTCACCTGTACAAATCCTCCCTATGCCGGAACCAGCAACCTTAGTGTGAAACTGAATAACTACGTAAAAAAGCACTATTCGGATAGCAAAGCAGATATGTTTGCCGTCTTAATTGAACGGTGTAGTCAGTTTGTGCTTAAGTGTGGTTTCCAGTCTATGATTACGCAACATGCCTGGATGTTTATTAACAGCTATGAGTCTCTCCGAAAGAAAATATACGAAAAAAAAAGATTTTTGAGTCTTGTCCACCTCGGAATAAAGGCGTTTGAAGAAATTGGCAATGACGTTGTTCAAACCTGTGCTTTTTGTAATTCAAGGAAAGTATTTTGATGGCTATAATTCACAGTTTGTACGGTTAGTTGATTGCAAGAATTACAATGAAAAAGAAAAAGCCTTTTTGACTGGAAAGTATCGCTTTGAAGCAAATATTGCTGACTTAAAAAAATTCCGGGAATGCCTCTCGCATATTGGGTTAGCAAGCAATTTATAAGAAACTTTCAAAATGCAAAAATATTGAAGATTATGGTATTTTAACAGGATCTCAAAATATTACAGGTGATAATGAAAAGTTTTTTGAAATGCTTCTGGGAAGTAGACAATGAAAAGGTTGGTGACCGTTGGCATTTTTATGCTAAGGGAGGAGATTATCGCCAGTACTACGGAAATTTGCCTTTCGTCGTGGATTGGTCGGACACAGCAAGAAGAACTTTTTGGCGCAACAAATAAGACTTCAAATTTGTTGAGTGAAGAATTTTGGTATAAACCTGGAATTACTTATTCAGCGATTACAAGTCGGGGAACGGGATTTAGATACTTGCCTGAGGGCTGTATTTTCGATAAAGGTGGCCCATCAATCAACCTAAGGAGTAATATCCCGGAAATTCTGGCTTTGTTAAATACAAATGTGGCAAAATATTATTTTTGGGTATTTAATCCTTCAATAAATCTTCAAGTGAAGGATGTAAAAAGCTTCCCTATTATTCTTCCAGAAAATCCATTGCTTACAGAGATGGCAGATACTAATTTGAAATTCTGCGAATACGACTGGAATGCATTTGAAACATCATGGGAATTTAAGCATCACCCGCTTGTTACGGCAGTCTGTGTGAAAAGTCAAACAGATATTTCGTCTTGCTTTGAACAATGGAAAGCCGACTGTCAAAAAACATTCTGATGAGTTAAAAACAAATGAAGAAAAAACTTAATAGTATCTTTATTGATGCATATGGATTGCAAGGAGAAGTTGAGGAAAATGTTGAAGAGCGTGATGTGACTGTGCGCAAGGCTGACTTGCAGCGGGACATCAAGAGCCTGCTCAGCTATGCGGTGGGTTGTATGTTTGGCCGTTACTCTACCTATAAGGATGGACTGCTTTTTGCAGGAGAACCGTATTCTTTACAGACGTTTGTGGATAAAATGAACGACCGCCCCGGAACGATTTCTGCCGAAGAATTGCAGTGCGCATACCGCAATGAGGGTGTTGTGGTTGATGAAATGTTCTTCCCGGACGAAGATAATGTTATCCCCATCACCGATGAAGAATATCTGGACGATGATATCGTATCGCGCCTGTGTGCATGGCTGAAAGCGGTGTACGGTGCTGATACGCTGGAAGCAAACCTTGATTATATCGCAAAAGCCCTCGGCAATAAGGGCAGCACCAGCCGGGAGATTATCCGCAACTACTTCTTGAACGATTTCTTCAAGGATCACTGCCAGACTTACTCTGTCACTGGCTCCGGCAAGCGTCCGATCTACTGGCTGTTTGACAGCGGCAAGCAGAACGGCTTTAAGGCACTGGTTTACCTGCACCGCTACACACCGGATACCATCGGCAACCTACGTATCGACTATCTGCACAAGATGCAACGCGTATATGAATCTGAGATCAACCGGATGCAGGATATGATGGATCACAGCGAGAATGCCCGTGAAGTGGCAGCAGCCGGGAAGCGCAAGGATAAACTTGCCAAGCAGCTGAAGGAATGCCGGGAATACGATGAGAAGATCAGCCATCTGGCACTTTCCCGTATCGAGCTTGACCTCGATGACGGCGTAAAGGTCAACTACCGCAAGCTCCAGACCGCCCAGGACGGCAAGTTCTATGAGGTGCTGGCAGACAGTAAGAATATCATGGTGAAAGAAAAAGAAATAAGAAAAAATGACCGGAGGGAGTGGGAAAATGCAAAATCACTGGACAAAGGGATGATGATGTCGCGGCGGCATGGCAGCGTTTTGAACGTACATATGCCCATGATCCGGTGGCATACCGCTTCCTCTGCGGTCATTGTATTCAAGATGAAACCGATGAAGATGCGTTGGATTACAATATCATTGGTGTCTGGCTTGTCTGTCATAGAAAATATCGTGACTGGTCAACCGAGAAATCCTATGATCTGGCATGGATACTGGAATTTATGCAGGCGTATCACATGACGATTCCACGGTACATCAAAAGAACAAAGTTCTACCGGAAAAAGATGAAGCTATTGCTGAGTTCTCTTGTAAGAGATAAAGACCAATCACAGGAAAAAAAGGACAATGATATGGCAGAATTGAACTTGAAACAAATTATAGACCGCCTGAATGCGGAATTTACCGGAGATACCCGGAAACTGGTTTTCTGGTACGATGATAAGGCAGAATTTGCCGAGGATATGGAGACAGTTGAGCTTCAGAATGCGAAGATCTACCATCTCCAGCCGGATAACCAGTTCTATACAAAGTATTTTCTGGAGCGTGTGGATAAGACCACGAATTATCTGATCTATGCACCGTTTCCGAAGCCGGATGTAAGGGACAACCATCTGGAAGACACAATGCTGTATTCCAGACGGTTCTTTGCTGACCGTGCCTCCCTGCTGTCGGTTGACCTCGGTATTGAGGAAAAGTACAAGCCGGTTATTGAGAAGCACATCAAGTTTTTCGCCAACAAAGAGCGCACTCAGCGGTTCTATGATTTGGAAATCGAAAACTTCAATGAAGAAAATATCCTTGTCGGTCTGCTCAGTGCAGTCTGCAAGGCGCGTACCTGCTCTTTTGAGGAAGTCGTGCGCATCGTGTTGACGGATGGCGAGCTGGTGGACAATGCTTTCTTGCAGGAGTTTGAAAAATACGACCTGCTGTCTGCATTCTGGCAGCTCTGTGAGCAGCATTTCGGATACACTGATACAAAGCCGAGTCTGGAACGGCTGCTGGTAACGTTGTTCGTTACTTATACTGGTCGATATGTGCAGGCAGAGCTTCCGGCAGCATGGAAGAGCTTTGTCTCCTACAAGTCCGGTAATATCATCGCGTTTCTCGATAGCCTGATGAACAGCGTCCTGTACCGGGACAAATACGACGCTCTGTCGGCGCACGTTGCCAAAGGGCTGAATGTTCTTTCGGCATTTGCAGGAATGCGAGTGGACGATTTGGTGGAGTGCGATACTTTCCTTGCCGTGGATCAAGTGCTGGTAAAGTGGCTTATTAGCAGACTTGTTTCGGAAGATATTGGTGCAATCGTAAACGGATTTACCATTCCGGAACTCTGTGAAAAACGGGCTAAAATGCACTTTGGAAGAAAGACCGGGAAGACATATCAGTTGCTTTCCTGTGCATACAGCATGGTGAAGGAAGCAGATTACCATGCCGCAGATGGCTTAAAGCCAATCATCGACCGATATCTTGCTGCGGATTACAATATGGATCAGCAGTATCGGAAATTCTACTATTATTACGACCAGCTGGAGAGCACGGAAAGCTTTGAGCAGCTTCGGGAACTGGTGGAAAATATCTACACGAACGAATATCTGGCTTGCCTGCTCCCTGCCTGGAATGCTGGAATCCAGCAGGATACCGCATTTTCGGTAATTCCGTTGCAGCGGGATTTTTACAATGCCAATCTGCGATATACCAAAGAACGCACCGTGGTCATCATTTCGGATGCCATGCGTTACGAGGTAGGACAGGAGTTGTTTGCCAGAATGCAGGATGACCCGAAATGCACGGCAAAACTTTCTGTACAGTTGAGTGTTCTTCCGTCTTATACGAGGCTCGGTATGGCAGCACTTTTTGCCACATAAGACACTGGAAATGACGGATGATTTTCAGGTACTGGCAGATGGTATCCTTTGCGATAATCTGGCAGGTCGGCAGCAGGTGCTGCAAAGCTATAACCCGGATAGTGTCTGTGTACAGTTCGATGATATCAAAAATTTGAAAGTGGCAGAGCTGCGAGATGTGCTGACAAAACGACAGATTATCTATGTATATCATAATCAGATCGACGCGCGTGGAGACAAGGCAAATACCGAGGATGAGGTGTTTCATGCGTGTGAGGAGGCAGTTCAGGAAATCATGGACTTGATTCATCGAATCTCTGTCAGCGGCAATACCTATCATTTTATCGTTACTGCCGATCATGGCTTTATTTATAAGCGTGATAAGCTGACAGAAAGTGACAAAATCTCCGGGAAAAGCGCGGACAAAGCATTTGTCAATCGCAGATTTATTGTGTCCAAGGCGGCACTGGAAGATGACGGCATCGACCATATGAGCATGGGACGCGTTCTGGGGAATGAGGACAGCAAGGTGGTGTCCTATCCAGTCAGCAGCAATGTCTTTAAGGTGGCCGGAGGCGGTGCTAACTATGTGCATGGCGGTTCCTCACCACAGGAAATGCTGGTGCCGGTGCTGGAGTTTAAGATGGAGCGCGGTCACATATGGAAACAAAGAATGCAGAGATTGCTCTGGTCAGCATCGTCCATAAGATTACGAACCTGATCACTTCCATGGACTTTATCCAGTCGGATGCCGTTAGCGATACTGTAAAAGCTGCAAAATACCGCATTTTCTTCCTCTCGGAAGACAATGAGAAAATCTCGAACGAAAACAGTTATGTGGCGGACAGTCGCGAGGAAAATGCGCAGAAGCGTATCTTCCGGATGCGGTTCACATTCAAGAATAAGAAATACGACAAGGACAAGCAGTATTACCTTGTGGTTTATGACGAAGAAAGCGGTCTGGAGCAGTGGAGGCAGCCTGTCATCATGGACATTGCCTTTGCAGATGACTTTGGATTCGGATTCTGATACAGAGGAGGCAGGAATTCCGTATGGAAATGATGGATATGGCGGCAGACGATACCCGTGAAGAACTGCGCCGGAAGCTGCGCAGCAACTTTGACGGTCGGATCGTCCGCAAAGACCTGACAAAGAAAAAAAAAAAAAGAAGGAGCGAATGTTCCGGTCTATGTGCTGGAGTTCCTGCTGGGTCAGTATTGTAGTTCAGACGATGAGACAATCATTGAGCAGGGCGTTCAGAATGTGAAACGCATTCTGGCAGATAATTTTGTCCGCCCGGATGAGGCTCAGAAAATTCTCTCCCCCAGCTGCGCAAGAACGGGAGCCATACCATTATTGATATGGTGACAGTGCATCTGGATATCAAAAAGGATTGCTTTTTTGCAGAGTTCTCTAACCTTGGTCTCACCAATGTGCCGATTACGGATGATTATCCGGAAAAATATGACCGGCTGCTTTGCGGCGGTATCTGGTGCATCGTGCAGCTGGAATATGAATCTGAGGGAGACAGCAGCTTTGGAATCACGGATATAGATGGACAGCCGATTTCCTCTAAACAGAAAAAGCAGAAGGATATCTCTCCCATCAGCATCCATAAGCTGACTCCGATTCAGATGCCCCATATCGACATTGAAGAAGTTCGGAGAGGGACGCAAGGCATTCACACAGGAAGAGTGGATGGATGTTATGCTGCGTTCCTGCGGATATGAGCCGGAACAGCTGAACAATCGGGAAAAGTGGCTGCTGCTTGCGCGTATGTTACCGCTGGTGGAGAACAACTTCAATCTCTGTGAGTTGGGGCCGCGCAGCACAGGCAAGTCCCATATCTATAAAGAAATCAGTCCGAACAGTATCCTGGTATCCGGTGGTCAGACGACCGTTGCAAATCTGTTTTACAATATGGGGCGCAAAACCGTAGGTTTGGTAGGCTTATGGGACTGCGTTGCCTTTGATGAGGTTGCCGGAATCAAGTTTAAGGACAAAGACGGCATTCAGATTATGAAAGACTATATGGCTTCCGGCTCCTTTGCCCGTGGCAAAGAGGAAAAGGCAGCATCGGCATCTATGGTCTTTGTAGGAAACATCAATCAGAGCGTGGATGTGTTGCTTAAGACTTCCTCTCTGTTTGACCCGTTCCCGCCGGGAGATGGGAACGGACACCGCCTTTCTTGATCGTCTGCATTGCTACATTCCAGGTTGGGAGATACCGAAGTTCCGTCCGGAGCATTTCACCAACGACTACGGCTTTATCACCGACTATCTGGCAGAGTTTATCCGAGAACTGCGGAAGGAACAGTATGGTGATGCGTTAGATAAGTATTTCCGCCTCGGCAAAAACCTTAATCAGCGCGATACCATTGCCGTCCGCAAGATTGTAGGCGGCTATGTGAAATTGCTGTATCCGGATGGGGAGTTCACGAAGGAACAGATTGAAGAAATTCTTGTATTTGCGCTGGAAATGCGCCGTCGTGTCAAGGAGCAGCTGAAAAAAGCTGGGTGGAATGGAATTCTATGATGTGAACTTCAGCTATATCGACCTTGATACCTTTGAAGAAAAATTTGTTTCCGTGCCAGAGCAGGGCGGCGGCAAACTCATTCCTGATGGTATCTGCAATCCTGGACAGGTATATACCGTAAGTCAGGGTAAGTCCGGTATGATCGGTGTATTCCGCCTCGAAAGCCAGATGCTGCCCGGCAACGGAAAATTTGAACGTACTGGCCTTGGCAGCGATCGTGACTGCAAGGAATCCACGAATACGGCGTTCAATTTCCTGAAAGCTAACGGAAATCGCATCAGTGGCAGCATCAGTACTACGATGCGGGATTACATCATCAACTATCAGGATTTACAAGGCATTGGCATGACTGGAAAGCTGGCATTGCCTACATTGATTGCACTATGCAGCATCGCTCTTGGACGGCCTACAGTCAGTACACTTGCCGTGCTGGGAGAAATCAGCATCAGCGGCACGATTCTGAAAGTGGACGAGCTTGCCAATAGTTTGCAGGTGTGCCTCGATAGCGGAGCAAAGAAAGTGCTGCTTCCGATTACCAGTGCAGCAGACCTTGGCACTGTGCCGCCGGAGCTGGTGGGGGAGTTTTAATCTGATTTTCTACAGCAGTGCGGAAGATGCGGTGTTTAAGGCGTTGGGGGTAGAGTAACAGGTCTCTGAATGAAAGAATGTTTTGAAATCAGGAATGAGGTAGAAAGGAAAAAGTTCCATGACAAAAGATGAAGTAAAAAACTCAGGATGGACAGTCCGGAATCACTACAGTTTTTAAGTAATGCTACAAAATTTTATAATTTAATGATGATGTATCGTTGTGCTATTCGGGAGATACAAACTAAACTTGAGGTTTTGGATGATGAATTTTCAGTTGAGAACAATCGAAATCCTATTTCTTTTATAAAAACAAGAATTAAGAAGCCCAATAGTATTTACAATAAACTGCAGAAGATGGGATATGAATTTACAACAGAAAATATACAGACATATCTCAATGATGTAGCAGGCGTTCGAATAGTTTGTGCGTTTATTGACGATATTTATATGATATCAGATTTGATCACACAACAAGATGATATCAAAGTTATTGAAGTAAAGGATTATATAAAAAATCCCAAACCAAATGGCTATCGAAGCTACTCACATGATTGTTGAGATTCCTGTATTTTTTGCTAAGGGTAAAACACCTATGCGTGTAGAACTTCAAATACGAACTAATGGGATGGATTTTTGGGCAACGTTGGAACATCAGCTTCGTTATAAAAAAAGGCATTGAAGAAATGCCTGGATATGAAGAGATAAGTGAAGAATTACTTCATTCTGCAAGAGCTATCATTGATGCAGATAATGAAATGCAGAGAATAAAAAAGACAAAATTGGTATGTTCCACGAAATTTAAGCAGAAATTTGATCGAGTAGAAAGGTTGGAATATATATGAAACAAGATACTTTAGAAGGAAAAGCGAAAACAAAAAACGGAGTAAAACGATTGTGTTTTTCCATAATCTGCATTCTTCTAGAAGTAGTTTTTTATTATTACTATTGTAACACGCTTAAATGAATATGCAGAAATCATAAATCTATTTACAAGGATTTTAAGTGGAATTTTAGTTTTGGGATTGTATGCATCAGATAAGACATCTTCCATGAAAATGCCTTGGGTTATATTAATTTTAATTTTCCCAATTATGGGTGTAGGCCTATATTTATTGATTGGTTTGAATGGCGGCACACATAAAATGCGTGAGCGATATGCAGAAATTGATAGCAAATTGTTACCAATGCTTTCCGATAATCAGGAGTGCTTAAACAGAATAAACGAAACGATTCCGAAGGCAGGAAATATTGCAAGTTATATACAAAGAAATTCGCAGTATCCAATCTATCAGAATACGGATATTGTGTATTTTGATGAAGCAGTGAAAGGATTAGAGGCACAGCTTAAGGATTTGGAGAAAGCACAAAAGTTTATCTTTATGGAATATCATGCGATAGAAGACGCTGAAGCATGGCATAAGATTCAAGATGTTCTGGAAGAGCGAGTAAAAAGCAGGTGTGGAAGTTAGAGTATTCTACGATGATATGGGTTCTATAGGCTTTATTAACACAGATTTTGTGAAAAAAATGGAGGCAATAGGAATTCATTGCCGTGTATTCAATCCGTTTATGCCAGGTTTAAATCTGTTTTTGAACAATCGTGATCATAGAAAAATAACAGTTATTGATGGAAAAGTCGGATTTACAGGTGGATATAATCTAGCAAACGAATATTTTAATTACACACACCCGTATGGACAGTGGAAAGATACAGGTATTCGTTTAGAAGGAGATGCTGTTCAGTCGCTTACAGTGACATTTTTAGAAATGTGGAATGCTGTTAGTGAAAAAGCTACGAATGATACTGATTTTAGTAAATACATTATTCATTACGATTATAAAGCACAGCAAACAGGTTTTGTTCAGCCTTATGCAGACAGTCCTATGGATAATGAGCAGGTCGGAGAAGAAGTTTATATCAGTATGATAAATAAAGCTGAAAAATATTGTTGGTTTATGACTCCATATCTAATCATAACAGATGAAATGACGCATGCGTTATGTCTGGCTGCTAAGCGAGGGGAAGACGTAAGAATTATCACACCTGGTATCCCTGATAAAAAATTCATTTATAATATAACTCGTTCTTTTTATCATGGATTAGTTAAACATGGTGTTCGTGTTTATGAGTGGACTCCTGGTTTCTGTCATGCAAAAATGAGTGTGGCAGATGACTGTATGGCAACTTGTGGAACAATTAATTTGGATTATCGAAGTTTATATCACCATTTTGAAAACGGCTGTTTTATGGCAGATTGTCAGGCAGTTGTGGAAATAAAAAATGATCTGATAAGAACGATGGGAGAATGTCGTGATGTGACAGGCCAATATCAAACCGGACGAAGTGCATATTTGCGATTGGGACAATTATTTATGAGATTATTTGCTGGATTGCTATAAGAATCTGATGAAACGACCTTTCAAAAAACAGTTGATTTAGAAGTTAACTGTTTTTGAAAGGCCGTTTTTGCTATATCTAACAGTCTGTTGTACAAAGAAGATTTTGCATGGATGAAAAAACAAACCTTGTTGAGGTTAAATTGAGTTTTCCATTGTATTGTATTGCTAATGAATAAGAATAAGAAATAAAAAAAGAATCAGGTGATGTACAATGAAAAAAGCATAAAATATGTAAAATCCTTCTTGTTATACTGGCAATTTTTTTTATGTGTGGCTTTTTATGAATTGCTCGGAATCTGCGTTGCATATAAAAAGCAGCCGGAAGTGTCCAATACAACCAAAAAAAGAAACAAAAAATGGGTCATGGAACGAATGCAGTGAAAATACAGAACGTGCAGTGATCATAGAAAAGAATCCAGAAGCGCTTTTACAAAGAGTGCGTTTGATCAAGAATGCAAAAAAGGAAATTATTCTTTCTACTTTTGCATTTCAATCCGATGAAAGTGGAAAATTGATCTTAGGAGCACTGCATGATGCGGCAGACAGAGGTGTACATATTCGTCTGTTAGTAGATGGAATGGAGAGCTGGATTGATATGGAAGGAAATCCGTATTTCTATGGATTATCTTCCCATGAGAATGTTGAAATTAAACTGTATAATAAGGCCAATCCGTTGAGACCGTGGAAAATGATGGGTAGAATGCATGATAAATATTTGATTGCAGATGGAAAGAGATATATTCTTGGGGGAAGAAATACATACAATTATTTCCTGGGTGATTTTCCGGGACATAAGAACTATGACAGAGACGTGTTAGTGGTTTGCGATGAACCTGAGAAAGAAAATTCAGTTAACCAGTTGTCAGATCATTTTGAAACGATATGGGAACAAGAAGACAGTGATTATTTTCATGACAATAAAAAAAACTGGCAAATAGAAAATCTGTAAAGAACGCAGTTTTAGAGCTGCAGAACGGCTATCAGAAATATTTTGAAGAGAATAAGGAAAGAATCTGCGATACCGATTACACGGACGAAACTTTTGAGACAGAAAAGATTGCATTAGTGTCAAATCCTATTCACACAGGTTCCAAAGAACCAGTAGTGTGGTATCAGTTGGGAGAATTGATGAAAAATGCAAAAAATCGTGTGAAGATCCACACGCCATATATTATCTGTAATGATATGATGTATAATACATGGGAGGAGATTGCAGAGAACGTTTCAGATTTTTTTATCTATCATGACAAATTCAGTTGCGAATAATGGGAATCCATTTGGGGCTGCCGATTATGCGAAAAACAGAAATAGAATCTTAAGTACAGGAATTAATATCTGGGAATATGAAGGCGGTTATTCATACCACGGAAAAAGTATTCTGATTGACGATGATCTGTCTGTAATCGGTTCCTTTAACATGGATATGAGAAGCACGTATCTGGATACGGAACTGATGCTTGTAATACGCAGTAAAGATATTAATAAACAGTTGGAAAAAGGCATGATGGAATATGAAAAAGTGTCCCGCCAGGTATTGGAAGATGGAACCTATCGTGATCCGTATCATGTAGAGCCAATTGAATTGACAAAGAAGCGTCAGAGAAACGTACTTTTGGTACAGCATCTGCTTGGATGGGGCAAGGTATCTGTTTTAATAAGGAGGAAGGAAAACGTGTTTCAAATATTGATTGTAGAAGATGATAAAGAATTAAGCCAGCTATTCCAAAAAGTGCTTGAGAAGAATGGATATCAAGTCAAAAGTGCATCGGATGGAGCAGAGGCATTAGAAGTATTGGTTAAGGAATATATTGATCTGATCATTTCTGATATTATGATGCCGGTTATGGATGGCTATGAACTGGTGTCAGAACTTCGCTCAGCAGGATATCAGATACCAGTGCTTATGATCACTGCGAAAGGTTCCTTTGATGATATGCGCCAGGGATTTCTTTCGGGAAGTGACGATTATATGGTAAAACCGGTAAATGTGAATGAAATGGTTTTAAGAGTCGGAGCACTGCTTCGCCGTGCACAGATACTGAATGAACACAAAATTGTGATCGGTTCAACAGAGTTTGATTATGATGCAATGACGGTTACAACTGATAAGGAAAGTCTTGTTTTGCCTAAAAAAGAATTCCTGCTTTTATATAAACTTGCAGCTTCGCCAGGCAGAACATTTACAAAACAACAGTTAATGGATGAAGTATGGGGATACGAGACGGAGGCAGACCCACATACGATAGAGGTACATATAGGAAGAATCAGGGAGCGTTTGAAAGATAACCCTGATTTTGAAATCGTAACAATGCGTGGAATTGGATACAAGGTGGTGAAAAAATAATGGAACAAAAGAAAGAAAAAGGATTGCGGATCCGATCCTGTCTGACTGGTGCAATCTGGCTGGCACTTGTATTTTCAACAGTCATATCTGCTTTATTATTTGCTTTTTTGAATCATTTTTTTAATCTGCCGGGCAGCATACCTGTGCTTGGCTGGCTTTTGATTTTTAATACATTGATTGCAGGGCTGATCACTTCCTTTATCAATGCAAAGTTACTGGAACCAATTACCAGACTCAGTAAAGCAATGAAGGAAGTTTCTCGGGGAGATTTTGAACAGCATTTGGAAAAACGAATAGCCGTATAGCAGAAGTTGGAGAATCTTATCAAAGTTTTAACGTTATGACAAAAGAACTTCGTGCAACAGAGGTGCTGCAGATGGATTTTGTATCTGATGTTTCTCATGAGTTTAAGACCCCGATTAATGCCATTGAAGGATATACAATGCTGCTTCAGGGAGAAGAACTGTCTCAGGAGCAAGAGGAATATGTAGAAAAAATCCTGTTTAATACCCAAAGGCTTTCCGGATTGGTTGGAAATATTTTGCTGTTATCCAAGTTAGAGAATCAGAACATACCAATGAAAAAAAAGAATATCGTCTGGATGAACAGATCCGCCAGGCAGTTCTTTCATTGGAAACAAAATGGACAGAAAAAAAAAATTGGTTTTCAGGTAGAATTGGAGGAAGTTAAATATACTGCGAATGAAGGACTTTTTATGCATATCTGGATAAATCTTTTAGATAATGCGATTAAGTTCAGCCCTTCAAAGGGGACAATTACGATGTTTTCTGAAACAAGAACAGGATTCTGTTAAGTTCATTCTGGAAGATGAAGGACCAGGAATAGAGGATGATGTAAAATCCAGAATATTTGACAAGTTCTATCAGGTAGATGGATCTCATAAAGCAGAAGGAAATGGCCTAGGTCTTGCACTTGTAAAACGGATTGTAGATAGTGCCGGAGGAACAATCAAAGCAGAAAACCGTGAATATGGTGGATGCAGATTTGTTATAGAGCTGCCAAAGCAGAAAGATGAGATTATCTAGTTTTAAGATAAATTAGAAGATGGGAGTATTTATATGACATTTTATCAGGAGTTGCAGTTAAATCAGGCAGGTTCTAAAAACCTGTTGAAAAAAGAGTGAAACACTAAAAAAGAAAAAACTATATCATATGTGGGTATATCTGGTGAAGATAGCTGCTACAATGGCATTTTGTTTTTTTTTTTTGTTAGTATTTTCAGCATCCTATTTGGAAATGAGAACAGCATTGTAGGTGTAGTAGTCTTTATTATGTCTCATGGTGTTTAGGAATGCGGATCTGGGGATCCACACCGGACAATCTACGATGCTTTTGGCTTTGTTCTTTGTAATTATGACTGTATGTCCGCATTTAGCAAATCAGTTTTCACCGGTATTGGGAATGCTGTTAAATATTGCGGCACTGGCTGTGTTGATTCTGTTCGGATGCCATAATCCATCCATGTTTAATCAATCTACATTGGTTCTTGGGTATCTGCTGCTATATGGTTATGATGTTACGGGAAAAAAGCTATCAGATGCGATTAGTCGGAATGGCTTTAGGTGCAGCACTTACCTGCTTCGTATTTTATCGAAATCATAAAAACAGAACTTATAAAAAGAAATCTGAAAGATCTGATACAAGAATTTGATATCACTTCTTCCAGAACAAAATGGCAGATATGTCAGATTTTATGCGTACCGATTGTCCTTTGCATTGCAGAACTTTGTAATATGCCACGTGCAATGTGGGCTGGTATTGCGGCCCATGTCCGTGATTTTGCCGTCTATGGAAGATATGCACTACAGAGTCCGTAAAAGGATTGTCGGAAATATTGCAGGTGTTATATGTTTTACAGTATTATATTTTCTGCTTCCTTCGTCAATCTATGCATATATAGGAATTCTTGGTGGAATTGGTGTAGGATTTTCAGCAAAATATGGCTGGCAGGCAGTATTTAACACATTTGGTGCTTTAGCCATTGCTGCAGAGACATATGGACTACAAGGAGCGGTTAGTCTTAGAGTGAGTCAAAATGTTTTTGGTGTTGTGTTTGCTTTAGCATTTTGTGTTATATTTTATTGGTTTATGCCTAAAAAAAAAAGGAAAGTGAGGTGACCGTACATGCAGAGTGAAGTGAATCAGGAAGAAAATTTGAATAGAATTATTACGGTTCCTAATCTTCTTTCTTTTTTTTCGGCTTTGTCTGATTCCGGTAATTATATGGAGTTATTGTGTAAAAAAAAAAATCCTCTGTTAGCTGGTGAAATCTTATTGCTGTCTGGTCTTACGGATCTTGCTGATGGATATATCGCAAGAAGATTCCATAGGATTAGTAATTTAGGAAAATACTTGATCCGGTGGCTGATAAGCTGACACAGGCAGCGATGTTAATCTGTCTGTTTACTCGTTTTCCGCATGTGCTTCTTTTAATCGTAATAATGGCAGGTAAGGAGCTGTATATGGTAGTCAGTGGATGTCTTGTGATACAAAAGACAGGAAAAGTACATGGTGCAGACTGGCATGGAAAGATAGTAACCTTTTTATTATATGGAACTGCAGCGGTGCATATTATATGGTTCCACATTACACCGATGGTATCAGATCTGTTGATTGGTTTGTGCGCTATAATGATGGTCATATCGGTCGCTCTGTATATTATCCAGAATACCAGGACTCTTAAGGAAGAGACTGTATAAGCAATTTTATATGCGATACAGTTTCTTTTGTCAGGAAATTTCGGAGCAATTTTAACCGTTCTTTGTTTTTTCATCGGTTGCAGGACTTCCGGTGCCATTTGCACCAGTACATTTACTCTTCATTAATCTTTTGACGGATAGTCTTCCGGCAATTGCGTTAGGCTTAGAGCCGGATAGAACTGAAGTGATGAGTGAAAAACCGAGATTGGCAGATGAGTCGATATTGACAAAAAGATTTTCTTAGCAAAATCGGTCTGGAAGGTTTGGTAATTGGAGCAATGACAATGATCAGTTTTTTTGACAGGATACAACCAGAATGGTACATTGCTTGGAAGCACGTATGCTTTTGGAACTCTTTGTCTGGCACGTTTGTTTCATGGATATAATTGCAAATCAGATCATCCGGTCATTTTTACAAAAGGTCTCTTTCATAACAAGTGGCTTCAGGGAGCATTTGTGTTAGGTGCAGTACTCATTACAACAGTACTGACGGTTCCTGGTTTCCATAACTTATTCAAAGTGGAAACGTTGAATCTGATGCAGCTTGGATGTGTATATTTATATGCTTTTGCAAGCCTTCTGATTATTCAATTACTTAAGTGTATACGTATGAAACTAAGAAAAAGAGGGGAAAGATAGTGGATTTAAGTAGATGTTCTATGAAAAAAATTCGAGAACTGATTGTGTTTACGGCATTTCTTGTAGTTGCTTTGTGGAAATTCGATGTGGTGATTGAAGTGCTGAAGTCAATATGGAAAATTGTGTTTCCTTTTTGCGCTTGGTGGTGCAATTGCCTTTGTGATTAATGTACCAATGAGTTTCCTAGAAAAGAAAATGCTCGGAAAGATAAAAAGAAAATAATAAAATAGGAAAAAAAAAAGCTGCGAGACCGATAAGCCTGCTTCTTACAATTATATTGGTAGCAGGTGTCATTATATTGGTAATGTTTGGTGTGATTCCACAGCTTACACAGACCATGGGAAATCTGATGACGAGTATTTCAGATTTTATTCCACAGATGCAAAACTGGATTCGAGAATTTTCACATGATAATCAGGATATTATGAAAAATTGGTAGATCAGCTGCAGTTTCAGCCTGATCAGGCAATTAAATGGGGAATAAGTCTTCTTGGAAACGGAGTCGGAAATATGATGAATACGACGATGTCAGCAGTAGGTTCCATTGCCAGTGGATTAGCGACCTTTTTTATTTCGTTTTCCTTTGCATGCTATATTCTTTTTCAGAAGGAAAAATTACATTTACAGGTAAGAAAAGTGATTTTCGCTTTTATTCCAAAACAAAAAGCAGATGCAATTCTTAACATATGTTCGCTGACATATCGGACATTTGCAAATTTTCTTACAGGGCAGTGTCTGGAAGCAGTAATTCTCGGAATGATGTTTGTTATCACGCTAAGTATTTTAAAAATGCCATATGCACTTTTAATTGGAATTTTGATCGCGTTTACCGCATTGGTTCCTATCTTTGGAGCCTTTATTGGCTGTGCCGTGGGAAGTTTTCTGATCTTTATGGTAAATCCAAAACAGGCAGTTTTATTTATTATAGTATTTCTGGTGCTGCAGCAGATCGAGGGAAATCTGATTTATCCTCATGTGGTTGGCGGATCAGTAGGACTTCCATCAATTTGGGTACTGGCGGCAGTTACAATCGGCGGAAATCTTATGGGAATTATAGGTATGCTGATTTTCATTCCACTTGTATCGGTATTTTATACTATATTCCGGGGGTTCGTATATCTGCGCCTAAAAAAAACAACATATAAAACGAGTAACGAGAACGGATGTGGAAGAGTATGCGGAGGAGGAAATTGCGTCATCCTTTATTATGCCGAATGAAAAATAATGATATGATACAAATATAAATGAAGTGTAATGCCGATTATTAAGACGTTATAAAAATAGATTACAAAGGAAGAAGATATTATGAAGAAAAAATAGGAATCATGACAGACAGCCACAGTGGAATTTTTGAGTGAAGAAGCGCAGAGACTCGGAATTAAGGTACTACCGATGCCTTTTTATATCGGAGAGAAAGTGTATCGTGAAGGAGTAGATCTTTCCAGAGATGAATTTTATGATATGCTTCGAAAGGGCGTAGATGTATCTACATCTCAGCCGTCACCAACAGAAGTTATGGATATGTGGAAAGAGATGCTGAAAGAATATGAGGAGATTGTTTATATTCCTCTTAGCAGTGCTTTAAGCGGGTCCTGTATGACAGCAGAAGCCATGGCAAATGAAGATGAATTTGCCGGTAAGGTGTTTGTCGTAGATAACGGTCGTGTGGCAACCCCGATGCATCGTTCTGTTCTTGATGCAGTAGAAATGGCAAAAAAGAAGGATACAGTGTAGTCGAAATCAAGAAAATTCTTGAAGAAACCAGAGAAAAAATGACAATTTATATCGGGCTCAGCACACTGAAATATCTCAAAAAAGGGAGGAAGAGTCAGCTCTGTGACAGCTTTGGCAGCAGATGTCCTGAATATCAAACCTGTTATGCATTTCAGCACAGGAAAGCTTGATATCTACCAGAAATGCCGTGGTATGAAGAAATCACGTAAAGTTATGATCGATGCAATGAAGCATGAGCTGGAAACGAATTTCCGAGAAGAATATGCTGCTGGTAAAGTGTACCTGATGGCGGCGTCCAGCAGTACCGATGAAGTGACAGAAGAATGGGGGTAAACCAGATTAAAGAAAGTTTCCCGGGAATGGAAGTCATGTGTGATAAACTTTCCTTCGGTTTGTCCTGTCATATCGGTCCGGATGGACTGGGAATCGGATGCACCTGTAAGCCAGTGTAAAAAACTGCTCCGGAGAAGATAAAATAAAAGATTAGGGTGTCAAAAGGTTTATAGCCTTTGATATAAATTTGTAGGTATAAAAAAACAGTGGCTTTCTATGACAGAAAACCACTAAAATGATGCTTAACTGAATGGCATTGCTTTATAATCACTTTGAAAATGGTTGTTTTATGGCGGATAGTCAGACAGTTTTGGATATAAGAGATGATCTGGGAGCAACAATGAATGAATGCAGGGAAGTGACCGAAAAGTACCGCACAGGACGGAGTGCATATTTACGGCTCGAACAGTTGTTTATGCGATTGTTTGCAGGATTATTATAGCAGAAAGAAGAGGTGTTCGATATGTGTACAGCAGCAACTTACAAAACAAAAAGATTTTTATATGGGTAGAACGCTTGATTATGAATTTTCCTATGGGGAACAGATCACGATAACGCCAAGAAATTACGAATTTGATTTCCGGTTTGCCGGGAAGATAAAAAAAGCCATTATGCTTTGATCGGAATGGCATTTGTTGCAGAAGGTTATCCGCTTTATTATGATGCTGTTAATGAAAAAGGCCTTGGAATGGCAGGTCTTAATTTTGTCGGCAATGCGGCATATGAAGAGGCTTTGCCGGAAGATGAAACAGAAGTCAGCCAGGTGGCACAGTTCGAGTTCATCCCATGGATCCTTACACAGTGTGCTACTGTAGCAGAGGCGAGAGAGAAGCTGGCAGCAATGAGACTGACAGGTACTAGCATTCAGTGAACAGCTGCCGACAGCACAGCTTCACTGGATCATTGCAGACAAAGACTCCTGTATCGTTGTTGAGTCTATGAAAGATGGGCTGCATGTATATGATAATCCGGTAGGAGTGCTTACCAATAATCCACCATTCCCGAGTCAGATGTTTGCACTGAATAATTATGCCGGAGTATCCAGAAAACAGCCGGAGAGTACTTTTGCAGGAGTATTACAGCTTGATGCATATAGCAGAGGAATGGGTGGAATGGGAATACCTGGAGATCTTTCCAGCCAGTCAAGATTTGTGAAAGTTGCCTTTACAAAATTAAATTCGATCTCCGGTGAAGAAGAGGATGAGAGTGTAAGTCAGTTCTTCCATATCTTAGGATCCGTAGATCAGCAGCGTGGATGCTGTGAGGTGACAGAAGGCAAATATGAGATCACGATATACACGTCCTGTTGTAATACAGCAAAAAAGGTATTTACTATTATACGACTTATGATAATCATCAATTGATCACAGCGGTTGACATGCATGCGGAAAATCTGGATTCAGATCAGCTGATCTGTTATCCGCTTCTGTCCAAGGGCGAAGTCAGATGGCAGAATAAATAATACGAAAATGCACGGAGAAAGCATAACGCAGAACAACAGGAGGACAATATCGAGATTGTATGGAATGCAGATGTTAGGTTGATAATTGTGCAAGCACCGCCTGCACAATTTGTGCAACAAAAAAGAGGAGCCAGTCCAGACTCCTCAAAGGTACGTTATTTCAAAAAGTTGCTCTTGTGTTCCAGCGCGTGCAGATTATAGCCAAGTGTAGCCAGGTGTGCTACCTTCAGCGCAACCAGATTGATGTCAGTGGACATCGCACTGGCGATCTGCTCGGCTGTGTATCCATATTCATAGATGTAGCGAAGGACTTCATCGCTGTCCATCAGGATCTCTGCTGCTACGATGTTCGCTTCATATTCCGGTTTGGATTTCATATCGTAGAGCATGAACTCATGAAATCGGGGTGGTTTTCGCCATATTCCGGTGAAGCTGATCATGCCCTAATTCATGTGCGCACACGATGCGCAGCATATTTTCATCCAGACTGTTATTCAGGAAAATAAAGCGATTTCGCTTAATCACCCGGTACATTCCCTTCAGGGAACCGAAATTTTCGCAAAGCATGACATTGATACCAAGCTGCCTTGCAATTTCAAAAGGGTCTCTGGAACCGCAGCGTTTTACCAGTTTCTCACCGACCCGTGAAAGCTGTTCCGCATTCATCATACCACCTCCAGTTTACAGTATAGCGAAAAAAGTGTACGATAAATATCACTGATCGGATTTTTTACGCCTCGTTTTCGGGGCGTATTTTTTTTTTGTTCTCTTTGGCAATCCAGTAGGCATCGGTCAGAGCTTTATAAGCTCCTTCGATGGCATCTTCGCTTAATTCGCCGCCAGCGAACATACCGGTCACTTCGCTGACCAGTTCTTCAATATCTTTCGCTGCTTTTGCGCCGCCTTTTTCATGAGCTTCTACGACATAGGTGCCGCTGCTTCCCAGCAGATACTCAGTAGTAGTATTCAGCGCATCCGCGATTTTCTGGATCGTAACCATATTGGATGGTTTACGGCTGCCAAGCTCATAATTCTTAATTGTGCGGGCGGTTACACCGGCCTTCTCTGCAAGTACTACCTGAGTTAAATTGGCTTCTGTTCTTTTTTCTTTTTCAACCTTTCTTTGAAGACCATAGAAATACCTCTTTCTTTTTCTTTTTGATTACGAACACGAACCTTTTTCATAAAAATCTTTGACACGAAAAAACTGCGCTTCGATAATTCGATGAAATCTTTTTTTTTCACATTATTGTCACACGAACACTTTTCATAAATTCTGTGTTTTATTTGATGACGATTAAATTGGCGAAAACTTTTTTCTTTGTTTCTTTGACGGAGACCACTGATGCTTGTTCAATGATGTATCAACAAAATACAATTCATAAAAATTCAAAAAAACTGTGTGTCAATGCGATATGCTTCGAATTGCGGAGTTGCTATAATGACGATGAAAACACGAAATACAATTCGTGTAATTATAGTATCACAAGAAATGCTGTGTGTCAATGCGTTCGTGAAAAGTTGTTCGTGCTTTCGCGAACGGAGAGGAGGAATACGAGATGCAAAGAGTGATCCTTCACTGTGATATGAATAATTTCTATGCCTCTGTCGAGTGTATGCTGAACCCGGAACTGAAGAACAAGCCGGTGGCAGTGTGCGGTTCTGTGGAGGAACGGCATGGTATCGTACTTGCGAAGAACTATGCAGCAAAGGCGTTTGGCGTTTCCACGGGAGAGGCAATCTGGCAAGCAAAGCAGAAGTGCCAGGATCTTGTGATCGTGGAGCCGCACTATGAGCAATATATGAAGTTTTCAAAGCCGGCTCGTGAAATATACGGTCGCTATACCGATCAGATCGAGCCGTATGGGATGGACGAATGCTGGCTGGATGTGAAAGCCGGAAGCGGCTGCATGGGAACCGGATTTGAAATCGCAGATGAGATTCGCAGAACGGTTAAGTTTGAATTGGGACTTACGATTTCCGCAGGAGTGAGCTTCAACAAGATTTTTGCCAAGCTTGGGTCGGATATGAAAAAGCCGGATGCGATTACCTGCATCGAAGCAGATTCGTTCCGAGAGAAGATTTGGTGTCTTCCTGCCTCTGACTTGCTTGGAGTCGGCAGAGCGACCGAGAAGGTTCTATCCGGTTATGGGATTCATACCATTGGAGAGCTTGCTGCAACATCGGATGATTTCTTGAAGTGCCGCCTTGGAAAGAATGGACTGGCGATTAAGAAATATGCCAATGGACTGGATGATTCGCCGGTTATGCGTTCCGATTATGTCTCCCCAGTAAAAAGCGTTGGGCACGGGATAACGACCATGCAGGATTTGGAGAATAACGCCGAAGTCTGGTGTGTCATGCTGGAACTGGTGCAGGAGATCGGAACCAAGCTGCGAACACATAAAAAGAAAGCTGGCGGAATAGCGATTTCCATCCGCAACAACGAGCTTTACACGAAAGAGTGGCAGTGCCGGATTGGTATTCCGACACAAAGCCCCACCTATCTGGCGAAAACCGCATTTGCTCTGTTTGTAAAGAACTATCAGTGGGAGCATCCGATTCGTTCAGTGACGGTTCGGGCAATCAACCTGTTTGAAGAGGATTGTCCGATACAATACGACCTATTCACCGACGTGAAATCACTGGATCGCCAGGAACGGCTGGACGCAGCGATTGAGCAGATTCGATTCCGATTCGGGAAAGATGCGATTAAAAATGGGGTACTTTTTCAGAAAAGCAAGATGCCGACAGAGCGAAAAGTGGATTTGGTTATGCCGACAGGAATGATTGGTTAATACAGCACCGGTAGAATCTGGTGAGTTCTTTGCTAAAAGAAGTCAACACATTCGCCGGTTTACAGAGGAGGAGCGTAGAATATGTCGGAACAGAAATGTAGAAAAGTATATGTACCTGTGAACTTGGATGTGGATGCAGAGGGAAATATCCGCCCGCGCCTGATTCGATGGATTGACGGACGGGTGTATGAGATCGACCGATTGAAGCATGAGTGTCGGGCGGCTTCCACGAAAGTGGGTGGCTGCGGAATCCGCTATACGGTCATGATCGGTGGGCATGAGAGTTTCCTGTACAACGAAGATGAAAAATGGTTCGTTGAAGCAAAGGAGCCGTGCCTATGATCCTTTCGCAGAAAAACATAGAAGAAATCGCTGTTGCAGTGATAAGAGATTTTCAAAAGTCCTTTTTCGGCAGCGAAGCAGATGATCCGGCAAGATTCGCACTTCCGACACCCATTGACCAGTTTGCATCCGATTATCTGAACCTGAAGGTGTCATTTCAAAAGTTGTCCTCGGACGGAAGCATCTATGGTCTGACCGCGTATGTGGATACAGAATATCAGATAGAGGTTGATGGAAGTCAGAGGAGCATCTTCCTGAAAACCAATGATGTGGTTCTGGACAAGAGTTTCATTGAACCAGCGAATATTCGGAAACTCTGCGGAAAACGCAGATTTACGCTGGCACATGAGTGCGCTCACCAGATACTGTTTCAGCTGGATGCCGATGACCGAAAGATAGCCTGCCATAAGAGACCGGAAGTGCGAGGAAATGGCTCGCGCGTCTTGAGAACGCAGGAGGATTGGAACGAGTGGCAGGCCAATTCGCTGGGAGCTGCCATCCTGATGCCCCAGTCAGAAGTGGATCGGGCGATGTGGTTCATCAACAGCAGAAAGCCTCTGACATGTTATGGATGGCGTTTTTACGACAGAGACCAGGTGAAGATAGATACTTTCTGTGGTGTCTTTGGCGTTTCGAGATCGGCAGCTGCTATCCGCTTGGAACAACTGGGCTATCTGAACCGGAAAAAGGATTATGAATATCGCGATCCATTGGAGGTGTGGCCATGAGCAGGAATATCAGAGTATCGGAACCATCTGCGGAAATGCAGATTAAAATCATCCGGGCAAAGGATGCAATCGCTTCGCAAAAACCCAGGACTGTCAGGTGCCCGTATTGCCGACACAATTCAATCATCGTCTTTGAGGATACCAGAGGACATGTGCAGACCAAATGCAAGGCCTGCGGACGCGAGACCGTCTTCAATGTTTTGGAGATGAGAAGATTACGGAGATTGCAGCTCTACTATTCGTCTTTGAATGGTTGAGATGACAATAAATAATCCTATTAACACAATTTTATAAGTCATAGCTGTGCTGTGGAGCCGCTGACAGGCGAAGTCTTCCGAATGCCGCATGAGACAGAATTATGGGATACCCATGTTCTGTTTTATCGGCACAGGATTTTTCTTCACCGTCATGCGGCTCTTTTTTTGACCTTCCGTCGATCCGGTTCTGTACCGGCTGTGCGGAAGGAGAAACGTATGTATTTTGACGCAAAAGAGTTTGGTAAGAGACTTCACGATGTTCGCACTTCCCGTGGCATTACGCAGGAGGAACTGGCGGTTCGCCTGGGCCTGGCAAGCAAGCAGCATGTCAGCCGCATGGAGAACGGTGAACGCAGCTGCTCTATTGACTTGCTGATTGAACTGTCCTGCATCCTCCATGTCAGCACGGATTATCTTCTGATGGGCAGCGAGCCAAGCAAAGAGGAAGTCAAAAATGATCTTCTTAGTATTATTTCGGAGCTGTCTACGATTGCGAAAAAAATCTAAAAAGCATTAGGCGCAATATAACTGCTGACGGCGTAGAATCATGGTGGCTATCTTGGTGGATACCTTGATGGGTGTCATCCTCTAAGTTATCATGGGTTGCGTCATAGGACTTATCATTGGCTGTACCCATGATAGAGTGAGCATGAGTGATTTGAGCACCCTCACTGCCGTGGGCAATAAGGTGGATACAAAGATTCAAAACTGTGTGTGGGATGTCCGGCGATTTATCTTGCTCACTAACTTGGTCATTGACTAAGTTTTTCTGACTAAGTTGGTAATTTACATTTTTCAAGATGACTCTGAAATCTGTTGCCGTTGAGAAAATTTTCGGATTATATGCCGCTGTATATCCAGGCGGCTTTTCGGTTTCCCCTGACGATTTTGCGTAGGCCGCTTCCATGACGCTCCATGTATTTCATGCGGTGGAACGGGTCAGCAATCACAGGGCTTGCCATATTGAACGGATACTTTTTAGTGTCAAAAAAAACAAATCAGAAAATAAAAAACGGAAAATCCGTTGATATTTTCTGATTTGCGGCGTATAATAAGATTATAAGAAAATAAAAACGAAAAAACTGTTTTTAGAGGAGGACTACCTATGAAAATACTCCGCATCACCGCACAAGGACTCCCATTATTCAAAAAAGACTTGGATATTTGCTTTTATACGCAGCAACGTGTTTGCGAAGAGGACAAAGATAGTCTTTACCGTTTGACGGATAACTACTATCTCCACTCTGCCTGTGCTTTCATTGGAATTAACGCATCTGGCAAGACCTCGGTATTAAAGGTCATTAGCTTGGCCTTAAATATTGTGAAAAATGAGCCCATCAATCATGTGGAGGCAAAAAGCATTCTTGGCGGAGCGAAGAATGTTACAATCCGCACATATTTTTATGATAAGCGTAGCTACGTCTGCTGCTTGGAAACTGTAATTGCGGCAAAGAAGTCGAAAACAGGGGAATATATGTATTCGATTCTGTCTGAAAGCCTTTGGGAAAAACCGATTGCAACCGTTAAGTCGAAAAAGTATCTGACAGATTTTACAGGAATGAAGCCTGTAGAGCAGCGCAATAGCGATGAAGCATACCTTTCTGATGATGTCAGCTTTGTCATTGCACATAATAAAAAAAAAGAATGATACAGTGGAAATATTCAGCCTGCTTTCCTATACGAATGTGAATGTGCTTCCATTTACCGAAGATATTCCATTGGAGGTAATTGCATTTCTCGATCCGACCATTGAGAAATTGTGTTTTGAGCAGACAGAGGGTAAAACATTTATCCACTTGAAGTTTAAGGATGAAGAAGAGATTATCTTGAATAATGCGGCAGACCTTGAGCAGTATCTGTCCTCTGGTACGATTAAGGGTATTATTACATTCTCGATGGTAAAGGAAGTTCTTCATTCAGGTGGTTATCTTCTGGTAGATGAAATAGAGAATCATTTCAACAAGGAAATTGTAACGACCTTAATGCGCTTCTTTATGGACAGCCGACTGAACAAAAAATGGCGGAACGCTTATTTTCACTACGCATTATCCGGAACTGCTGGACGAATATGACCGAAATGACGGAATTTGTATCGTTAGAAACCGTAATGGCATTACAGCAGAAAATCTGAGCTATATATTGAAACGTAATGATATTAAAAAAGAGTGATGCTTACCAGAGCGGCTTCCTTGAGGGAACAACGCCAGCATATGAAGCGTATATGCGCTTGAAGAAAAGCCTGGCTGGCTTCTTCAATCAATTAAGGAGGCGGCAGAATGGAATTAGCAAAAAATACAAGGCGTGTATATGTGAAGGCTCTGCCGAAGAAGCTATTATCGACATACTGGTTGATAATGATCTTCTGATTTTCAACAGAGAAGAAATGTTGGAAGAACGTGTCATCCGTTGCAGAAGTGCTAAACGATTCGAGGAGCGATACTTACGGAAAGGATTCGATGAGCAGATTTCTGTGATACGGATTTTGGATTCTCGCAGAGAGGAATTTCGATTGAGTAAAGCATATGAGCAGAAAATTGACGTGGTAAATGTCATTACTGCTCCAGAAATTGAAATGCTGATTATTCATGCGGAAGGAGCATATGATCAGTTTAAGCGTTCTGGAAAAAAAACCAAGCGAATTTTGTAAAATAAATCTTCGGATGCATGATGTGAAGTCGTATGATTTTGTGAAGCAGTATTTCAGTAATCCTCAGCTCTTGGTGAAAGCCATAAAAAGTATCGCAGAACAGCAAATATCCCCAAAGGAGAATACAGCTTGTCTGATTTGCTGAGATGAGCGTTGCTTTTTTGATACATTGGCCGTGACTCAAATGGTCACCAGGAGATAAACGGGTACCAGTTTATAGAAAACAGAATAGAATCGTCTTTGATGCCTCGTTGGGAAACCAACGGGGTATTTTTTTTTTGCCTCAATCCGGCTGTATAGAACACTGAAAAAGTCAAAACGAACCGTATGTAGTCCTGCAAGGACAACCAAAGTGCGCCTACGAGGCCAACGCGAAACCGGAGGATTCTTGTTAAACTTACTTTGTAAGGACGAAAGTCCGGATGTCCCTTGAAAACTGAATACTCATTCTTCAGGTACATTCCTGTTTGGTCGAGCCTTCGACTGCACGCCATGAAGCCCATCGGGGCGATAGCGGTTTCGCAGAAGCAAATGCCGGATTGCAACCGGCGGCGGTGTTAAAGCCGGACAGGGACAATGATACTTCCGTAATTTGCGGTCCGGCCATATAAGGAAGGCGGGATGGTTAAATTCCAATGGAGCAGTGAAGCACACTGCCGCCTGTGAGAAATCCTACATCTCTGGGGTGATAAGAAAAAGTACAGAGAAACCATATTTTCAGAAAGCGCTGCCGGGTGCTGTATCAGCATGATACCTGGCAGGCTTTATCCATATCAGTGTATGGAGATTGGAGACAACAGCATATGAAAGAAAACTGGGTTTATCGGCGAGGTGATTTATATCTCGCCAATATCGGTGTTCCGGTCGGATCAAAGCAGGGCGGTGTTCGTCCTGTTGTGGTTCTTCAGAATGATGTCGGCAATTATTATGCGCCGACGATCACGATTGCTCCGCTGACATCGAAAATTGAGAAGAAGCGAAAACAGCCAACGCATTTCTTTCTCCGTAAAGCAAAGGGACTGGCAAAACCGTCTATGGTATTGGCAGAACAGCTCGACACCTGCGACAAGATATGCGTGATTCGCTATCTTGGGCGGGTAAGTAAGGGGCGGCAGATGCGTGGGATTGATGAAGCTGTAAGGATTCAACTTGGATATTACATTCCGGAACAAGCAGAGAAAAAAAAGACAGGGCAAATGCCGAAAGGATGGCGAAGAAGGCGATGGATAAACTGATTACAAGGAAGGAAGCAGCCAGTATACTGGGAATCAGCGTAAAAACACTGGATGCTGCAAGAACAGACGGTTTGATCTCCTATGTTCAGTATGTGGAAAACGGCTGCGTTTATTTCACGGAAGTGGGGATTCAGGAGTACATTGCAAAATGTACGCACCGTGCAAAACCGATGGAACGTGCTGCGACATATCGCAAACCTCGAAGCTTTCGGCGGTGAAAATCGACATCGTTGAGTATGGACGATGAATCCGCAATAATGAAAGCATCAACAGGATTGGAGGTAATGATATGGCGGCAAGAAGAATGATGCTTCCCGATTATGGTACGGTGAGTATGAAGGGAACGCAATATTATCGAACCCGTGTAACAGATCAGCAGGGACGGCGGGTTTCCTTATATGCAAGAACGAGAGAGGAACTGTACCAGAAGGAACAGGAAGCGATCCAGCAGATTGAGAACAAGACGTATTGCCGCAGTACACCTACAGTGGAGGAGTATTGCGAGAAATGGCTGCTGATGCAGTCGGCACAGATCAGGATGACAACGCTGATTGACTATACATCGAAAGTGAAGAACTACATCATCAAGCCATTGGGCGATATGCATATGGGAGATGTAACAGCAGATGACATTCGCCTGGCACTGTTGGCGGCATCGAAAAAGTCGGCATCCGTGTACAAATCAGTGAACGTTCTATATAAGTGTATTTTCACGGCAGCAATGGAGAGTAAGATCATTGATGAGAATCCGACCATCTATCTGAAGAAGAATGTGGGCGGGATTCCCCAGAAGGACCGCCTCCCGCTTACGGATGAGCAGGTGGATAAGCTGCTGGATGCCATTTACGGCTTACCGCCGTATGTGTTCGTGATGCTGGGGCTGTACGCAGGATTGCGGAGAGAAGAAATCCTCGGACTTCAATGGGATTCGGTGTATCTTGATTGCGAGGCTCCGTACCTTACCGTTCGGAGAGCCTGGCATACGGAGCATAATCGTCCGGTGATTCTGACAGAGCTGAAAACAAAGGCAGCGCATCGGAATGTCCCTCTGCCGGACAATCTTCTGGAATGTCTGAAAGAGGCGAAGAAGACATCGACATCGGATTTTGTGGTTGCAAACCGGGATGGAGACCCGTTGTCCTATACGCAGTTCAAGAGATTATGGCAGTATATCGTAACCCGTACCACCAAGGAACGCTGCTATTACCGCTATGAAGATGGCAAGAGGGTGAAGCATACGGTGAAGCCGGTTCTGGGGCAAAAGGCAGCACACAATGGAAATGTGGTTTACAGTCTGGACTTTGAGGTGACTCCGCATCAGCTGCGGCACACCTACATTACGAATCTGATTCATGCTTCGGTTGATCCGAAGACGGTTCAGTATCTTGCCGGTCATGAAAGCAGCAAGATCACCATGGATATTTACGCCAAGGTGAAATATAATCGCCCAGAGCAGCTCGCAGGAGTACTGGAAGATGCTTTTTTTGCATCGTGGGATTAATAGTAAATCAGAAAGAAATTAGGGCAGGGATGGTCAAAAATCCCTGCCCTTTTTACATACATTCGACATCCTTGAAGGAAGTGCTGTACGCCATGATAATAAAAGTGACAACACGCAATGTATGAAGATAGATAGGAGGAGAACACATGGCTAAAGGGAAAAAGCGTCCTGCTGAACTTCCGGAATACGGAACAGTGATGATGAAAGGGGTACAGTATTACCGCACCCGGATTACAGATGCAGACGGAAAGAGAGTGGCGATTTACGGGCTGACACGCGAAGAATTGTATGACCGGGTGGAAAATGCCCAGAAGAAAATCGCTGAAGTGGTTTTCCATAGAGAGAATCCGACCGTGGAAGAGTACTGTGAAAAATGGTTGCTGATGCGGTCTGGAACGGTAAGAACTAATACGTTGGAAGGATACGCACGGATGGTGAATCGGTACATCGTGGGTCCGATTGGACAGATGTATATGGACGAGGTGACCACAGATGACCTGCGGCTGCTGATGGTTCCGTTATCAAAAGGTTCTTCCGGAATGTATGGTCAGCTCAATATGCTGATTAAGAACATTTTTAATTCAGCAGAAGAGAGCAAGGTGATTAAAGAGAATCCATCCAAAACGATTTGCGCAAGAGGCGGAAAGCCAGCGAAACGGCGCGAGGCTTTGACGGATGAACAGACTGCCATTTTGCTGGATAGCATTCGTGAGCTTCCACCGTATGTCTTCGTGATGATCGGTTTGTACGCGGGATTGCGTAGAGAAGAGATCCTTGGATTAAAATGGGACTGCGTATTCCTGGATGAAAAAACGCCGTACATTTCGGTAAGGCGTGCATGGCATGTGGAAGGCGGTGAGCCGGTAGTCAACACGCGCTATTGAAGACACCGGCAGCAAAACGAGATGTTCCGATTCCAAAATGCCTGGTAGCCTGTCTCAAGGAAGATAGGGAAAAATCAGAATCGGAATATGTGATCTCGAATTCGAAGGGAACTGTTTTGACGGAAACACAGTTTGTGAGAGTCTGGAAGTACATAACATTCCGTTCTACTGCAGAACGCTGTTATTACACTTATGTAAATGGACAGTCCATCAAGCATAGAATAAAGCCAAGGCTTGGTGAGCATCAGCCGAATAATCCCAAACTGGTGTATACGATGGACTTCAAGGTGACTCCGCACATGCTGCGGCACACCTACATCACCAATCTGATTTACAAAGGTGTTGATCCTAAGACGGTGCAGTATCTGGCAGGCCATGAGAACAGCAAAACGACTATGGACATCTATGCGAAAGTCAAGTACAATAAACCTGAGGAATTAAGCAGCGTTGTGAATGCTGCATTCGGGCTGCGTTAAACTGCACCAAAAATTTTCGCGTTTTCGTGGGTTTACCTATGGGTTTACTGAGAGAGGAAAGCCCGAAAAACCGCATGAATACTGGTCTTTTTGGATCAAGGTCAGGTGAGTACGGTCTGAAGGCTGCACGTCGTGCACCCCAGTTCTCCAAGCGCTGATTTGTTTCAGTGTGCATCTTTACGGCTCTGCTTCGGCAGAGCCGTTTTTTGCTGCCCCTTTATTCCGACGGTTGCCCCGCAAAGGCGAGCCGGAGGCGCTTATTGATTTTTACGGGCGCAGCCCTGCTTGCGGCAGATTATATTTCAGATGCGTTTTTTACGGCTCTGCTTCGGCAGAGCCGTTTTTTTTGCTGCCCCCTTTTCCGGAGAACAGGGGAGCACGACTGCGCATCTCCGGCGGTTGCCCCGCAAGGGGCGAGCCGGAGGCGCTTACAAAACTTTGCTCAAGCATCGCGTGCAGGGCGCAGCCCTGCCAGCGATGCTCCCCAGTTCTCCAAGCGCTGATTATATTTCAGATGCAACTTTACGGCTCTGCTTCGGCAGAGCAGAGCCGTTTTTTGTTGCCCCTTTCCCGGAGAACAGGGGAGCACGACTGCGCATCTCCGGCGGTTGCCCCGCAAGGGGCGAGCCGGAGGCACTTACAAAACTTTGCTCAAGCATCGCGTGCAGGGCGCAGCCCTGCCAGCGATGCTCCCCAGTTCTCCAAGCGCTGATTATATTTCAGATGCAACTTTACGGCTCTGCTTCGGCAGAGCCGTTTTTTGCTGCCCCCTTTTCCGGAGAACAGGGGAGCACGACTGCGCATCTCCGGCGGTTGCCCCGCAAGGGGCGAGCCGGAGGCGCTTACAAAACTTTGCTCAAGCATCGCGTGCAGGGCGCAGCCCTGCCAGCGATGCTCCCCAGTTCTCCAAGCGCTGATTATATTTCAGATGCAACTTTACGGCTCTGCTTCGGCAGAGCCGTTTTTTGTTGCCCCTTTCCCGGAGAACAGGGGAGCACGACTGCGCATCTCCGACGGTTGCCCCGCAAGGGGCGAGCCGGAGGCGCTTATTGATCTTTGCTCAAGCATCGCGTGCTAAAACAAAAAGCATGGGTTTGCGTCTATTCTGCAAACTTTTTATGAACCCTATTGACAAAGTGGGTGAATAGGAGTATATTTTTAGCAGTCGAGCAGATAGAGTGCTAAAAGAAAAATAAACTGCTCCGTAGGAGGCGTGCAAGACCATGAAGAAGAACATCTGTATAATTAACTCACGGCTCTGCCGCCGCCGGGCGCAGAGCTGTTAGCAAAGAACTTATCCGTCCGCTAAAATAAACCTTCCGGTATGAATGGAGGCTTGACTTTATGAATACCAATCAATATACCCAAAAGACCCTTGAGGCTTTGCAGGCAGCCCAGCAGCTGGCTGTGGAGTATCAGCACAATGCGCTGGAGCCCGCCCACCTGCTGCACGCACTGGCTGCGCAGGAAAAGGGCCTGATTCCCCAGCTGCTGCAAAAGCTGAACGTTGACCCCGGCAGCTTTGCCGCCGCCGTGGCGGAAAAGCTGTCCGCGCTGCCCCGGGTGTCCGGCTCCGGCCGTGACCCCGATAAGGTCTATATCTCGCAGGCAACCGATAAGGTGCTCAGCGCCGCCGCCCGCGAAGCCAAGGCCATGAAGGACGACTTCATCAGCGTGGAGCATCTGTTCCTTGGCCTGCTGGACGAGCAGGACCAGACCACCAGTGAGCTGTTCCGCGCCTTCAACCTGAAAAAGGACGCCTTTTTGCAGCAGCTTACCGCCGTGCGCGGCAACCAGCGGGTGACCACCGATAACCCGGAGGACACCTACAATGCGCTGCAGAAGTACGGCCAGGATCTGGTGGAACTTGCCCGCAAGCAGAAACTGGACCCCGTCATTGGTCGAGATCAGGAGATCCGCAATGTGATCCGTATCCTGTCCCGTAAGACCAAAAACAACCCCTGCCTGATCGGTGAGCCCGGCGTTGGTAAAACCGCCATCGCCGAGGGTCTGGCGCAGCGCATCGTGCGTGGCGATGTGCCCGAAAACCTGAAGAACCGCACCGTGTTCAGCTTGGACATGGGTGCTCTGGTGGCTGGCGCAAAGTACCGCGGCGAGTTCGAGGAGCGTTTGAAGAGCGTCCTGAATGAGGTGAAGAAGAGCGAGGGCAAGATCATCCTCTTCATCGATGAGCTGCACACCATCGTGGGTGCCGGTAAGACCGATGGCGCAATGGACGCCGGCAACCTGCTCAAGCCCATGCTGGCCCGCGGCGAGCTGCACTGCATCGGCGCGACCACGCTGGACGAGTACCGCCAGTATATCGAAAAGGACCCCGCGCTGGAGCGCCGGTTCCAGCCGGTGCAGGTGGATGAGCCTACCGTAGAGGATACCATCTCCATTCTGCGCGGCCTGAAGGAACGCTACGAGGTGTTCCACGGCGTGAAGATCAACGATAGCGCCCTGATTGCCGCTGCCACCCTTTCTGACCGCTATATCACCGACCGCTTCCTGCCGGATAAGGCCATCGACCTTGTGGATGAAGCCTGCGCCATGATCAAGACCGAGATGGACAGTATGCCCAGCGAGATGGACGATCTGGCACACCGCATCACCCAGCTGCAGATCGAGCAGGTGAGCCTGAAAAAGGAGACCGATGCCCTGAGCCAGAGCCGCTTGAAGGATCTGGAAAAGGAGCTTGCCGAATTGCAGGATAAGTTCCGCAGCATGAAGGCAAAGTGGGAGAACGAGAAGAACGCCATCGGCAAGGTGCAGAGCCTGCGTGAGCAGATCGAGCAGACCAATGCCGCCATCGAGAAAGCCCAGCGCGAGTACGACCTGAACAAGGCCGCCGAGCTGAAGTACGGCAAGCTGCCCCAGCTGCAAAAACAGCTGGCTGAAGAGGAAAAGGTGGCTGCCGCCAAGAAGGAGGACAGCCTGTTGCGTGACCGCGTGACCGACGAGGAGATCGCCCGCATCGTGGCACGCTGGACCGGCATCCCGGTAGAGAAGCTGGTGGAGGGCGAACGCGAGAAGCTGCTGCATCTGGACGATGTGCTGCACCAGCGGGTCATCGGTCAGGACGAGGCTGTGACCAAGGTGAGCGAAGCCATTCTGCGCAGCCGCGCCGGTATCGCCAACCCCAACCGCCCCATCGGCAGCTTCCTCTTCCTTGGCCCCACCGGCGTGGGCAAGACCGAGCTGGCCAAGGCACTGGCACAGGCACTGTTTGACGACGAGCGCAACATGGTGCGTATCGATATGACCGAATATATGGAGAAGTTCAGCGTCAGCCGTTTGATCGGCGCGCCTCCCGGATATGTCGGCTATGAGGAGGGCGGCCAGCTGACCGAGGCTGTGCGCCGCAAGCCTTACAGTGTGGTACTGTTCGATGAGGTGGAAAAAGCTCACCCCGACGTGTTCAACATCCTGCTGCAGGTGCTGGACGATGGCCGCATCACGGATAGTCAGGGCCGTACCGTGGACTTCAAGAACACGGTCATCATCCTGACCTCCAACCTTGGCAGCGATATCATCCTGAACGATCTGGAGCAGCGCCGTGCGCAGGGCTCCAACGAGCTGAGCGAGGATGCAAAGCACCAGATCGACCTGTTGCTCAAGAGCAAGTTCCGTCCCGAATTTTTGAACCGTCTGGACGAGATCGTCTACTACAAGAGCCTGACCAAGGACGAGATGCGCAAGATCGTGGATCTGCAGCTGCAGGATCTGCGCAAGCGCATGGACGAGGGCAAGCACCTCAAGCTGGAGGTCACCACCGCTGCCAAGGACTTCATCATCGATTCTGCTTACGACAGCGTCTATGGCGCACGTCCCATCAAGCGGTTCATCCAGAGCCGCGTGGAGACCCTGATCGCCAAGGCCATCATCAAGGGCGGTTATGCCGAGGGCAACACCCTGACGGTGGATTATGACGGCAGCGCATTGGTTCTGCGTTAAAATTTACCGGTTTTGTACATGGAGTACAGCCCAAACGCTTGCACCCGTGTGCAGAATATGTTATTATAGAAAATAACATTGATGTGCTTTTCATCGTGGAAATGGCAACGATGGAAAGCACATTTTTGTATACGGAAAAGCCCGCTTGGCACGGTTGAAGCACAATAAAAAAATACAACGGGCAAATAAAACTAAATTTAAAACAGAAAGTTGAGTGTGATTCCCCTTTTTATGGACGATGGCAGTATGACGCTCTGGGTAGCGCTGGTAGTATTGGTGGTATTCTCCGCCTTTTTCTCCGCATCCGAGACCGCATTTTCTTCCCTGAATCAGATCCGCCTGAAAAGCCGCGCCGAGGACGGCGATACCTCTGCCGCCCGGGTGCTGGCAATGGCTGAAAAAATACGATAAGCTGCTTTCCACCATCCTCATCGGCAACAATATCGTGAACATCGCCGCCGCTTCCATCGGCACCATCATTTTCACCAAAATGCTGGGTGCAGAGCGGGGCGCTACGGTGTCCACTATGGTGCTGACCGTGGTGGTGCTGATTTTTGGCGAGGTGACCCCCAAGAGCCTTGCCAAGGAGATGCCGGAAGAACGGTAGCCACCGCAGTTGCGCCGGCGCTCAGCCTGCTGATGCTGGTGTTTACCCCGCTGACATGGCTGTTCAGCCAGTGGAAGCGCTTTCTGGGGCACTTTGTCCACAGCACCGAGGAGGACACCATCACTGAGGGCGAGCTGATGACCATGGTCAGCGAAGCCGAGAATGACGGCGAACTGACCGACCGGGAAAGTGAGCTGATCCGCAGCGCCATCGAATTTGATGACGTGGAGGTGGAAGAGATCCTGACCCCCCGCGTGGATGTGATCGCGGTGGAGGACGATCTCTCGCTGGATGAGGTGGCCCAGACCTTTGCGGAATCCGGCTACTCCCGTCTGCCAGTGTACCACGGCACCATTGATAACATCATTGGTGTGGTACATGAAAAGGACTTCTACATGGCACGCCTGAAAAAAGGAGACCAAGCTGGAGGATCTGGTCAAGCCCACCCTCTACACCACAGGCTCCACTCAGATCTCCCAGCTGCTGCGCACCCTGCGCGAGCAGCACCATCACATGGCTGTGGTGGTGGACGAGTACGGCGGCACCGAGGGCATCATCACGCTGGAGGACATTCTGGAGGAACTGGTCGGCGAGATCTGGGATGAGCACGACGAGGTGACCGAGGACTTCCGCAAGCAGTCGGACGGCAGTTGGATCGTGCTGGGCAGCGCCGGCGTGGACGACCTGTACGAGCGGCTGGGTCTGCCGGAGGACGAGGATATCGACTCCAACACAGTGAACGGTCTGGTGCAGGAAAAGACCTGCCGCCTGCCCAAGGTAGGCGACCGCTTTACGCTGGGCAGCTACGACGGCGTGGTCACCCGCACCGCCAAGCGCCGCGTGACCGAGGTGCGTCTGACCCCGGCGGAAAAGCCTGACACCAAAAAGGACGAAGAGGAAAAAGGCCACTTTGGCAGAATGACCTCTAAATAAAACACTGACCGGCTGCTGCACAAAACGTGCGGCAGCCGGTTTTTTTTCGTTACGACCCCTCCCGTGAAAATGCGTTTGGAGCGCTCCGCGGAGCGCATTTAAAATCGTCTAATTTGCCTATAAAAAATCCCCCCGGCGAGCACCGCCGGGGGGATTTTTTTCAGGATTTACTTAGGCTGGCGGCCAATATAGGCCAGAATGCCGCCATCGGCGTAGAGGATCTGGCCGTTCACGAAGTCGGATGCGTGGCTGGCAAGGAACACACAGGGGCCAACCATGTCCTCCGGGTCACCCCAGCGGCCTGCGGGGGTCTTGGCAACGATGAAGCTGTCAAAGGGATGACGGCTGCCGTCCGGCTGACGCTCACGCAGGGGCGCGGTCTGGGCGGTGGCAATGTAGCCGGGGCCCATGCCGTTGCACTGGATGTTGTACTCGCCGTACTCAGAGGCGATGTTCTTGGTCAGCATCTTCAGCGCACCCTTGGCGGCAGCGTAGGCAGAGACGGTCTCGCGGCCCAGCTCGCTCATCATGGAGCAGATGTTGATGATCTTGCCCTCGCGCTTTTCCATCATGTCGGGCAGTACGGCCTTGGAGCAGTTGAAGGCACCGCCCACATGGACGTCGATCACACGCATAAAGTCGGCGTGGCTCATCTCGATCATGGGCACGCGCTTCATCAGACCGGCGTTGTTCACCAGAATGTCCACCGGGCCGACCTCGGCCTTGATCTTTGCCACCATGGCGTTTACGGCGTCCTCGTCGGAAACGTCTGCCACATAGCCGTGGGCGTCGATGCCGGCAGCCTTGTAGGCGGCCATGCCCTTTTCTAAGCTGGCCTCAGAGGAGCAGTTGAAGCAGATGACGGCGCCGCATTTGGCCATGCCCTCTGCAATGGAAAAACCGATGCCGTGGGCACCGCCGGTGACGAGGGCGACATTGCCCTGCAGGTTGAATGCAGACAGATCCATGAGGTTCTCCTTTTTTCACAGTATCCAAGTTAATTTTTTAGCAAAACGCCCCGTGCCGGTTTCCCGGTACGGGGCGTTTGATTGGTGCTTTTAGCGCAGGTCAGTGGTAGCGATGTTGTCCATGTCGTCAAACTCCATGTTCTCGCCGCCCATTGCCCAGATAAACGTATAGTTCGAGGTGCCTACGCCGCTGTGAATGCTCCAGGAGGGGCTGATGACAGCATCCTCGTTGTGCATCACGATGTGGCGGGTCTGGGTAGGCTCGCCGCACATATGGAACACCACCTGCCCCTCGGGCAGTTCAAAGTAGGTATAGATCTCCATGCGCCGCTCGTGGGTGTGGCTGGGCATCGTGTTCCAGTTGGAACCCGGTGCCAGCTCGGTCATACCCATGCTCAGCTGGCAGGTCTTCAGCACATCCGGGTGGATGAACTGGTTGATGGTGCGCTTGTTGCAGGTCTCCACGCTGCCCAGCGGGCGGTGGTTTGCATCAGCCATCTTGATCAGACGGGTCTGGTAAGCGCAGTGTGCCGGAGCAGAGACCATGTAGAACTTGGCGGGATGCTCCGGGTCGGCGGAAGCAAAGGTGACCTCCTTGGTGCCCTGCGTAATGTACAGGCAGTCCTTGTAGCCCAGCTCGTACTTTACGCCGTCGGCCACCACGATACCGGTGGAATCCTTGCCGATGTTGAACATGCCGATCTCGCGGCGCTCCAGGAAGTAGTGGGTGCCGAAGTTGGCCCAGATGTCGATGCCCTTGTCGATGGACACGGTCTCGTGTACCGGCATGCAGCCCAGCGTGACCATACGGTCCACATGGCTGTAAACGGCCACCACTTCATCTGCCTTATACAGGCCGGTGATCAGCATCTCGTCCCGCATTTCCTCGGTAGTATAGCGCTTAAAATCCTTCTGGTTGCAGGAATAACGGATATCCATGGCGGACTCCCTCCTGCAATTAGCGCTGGATACGGCCGGAACCGTCGCCGCCGGCCAGCTTCTCGACCTCGGACACGGTCATCATGTTGTAGTCGCCCTCGATGGAGTGCTTCAGAGCGGAAGCTGCAACTGCGAACTCCACAGCCTCCTGGGTGCTCTTGCCGGTCAGCAGGCTGTAGATCAGGCCGCCGCCGAAGCTGTCGCCACCGCCAACGCGGTCAACGATGCGCAGCTCGTACTTCTTGCTGAAGGCATACTCGTTGGAAGCAACATCGTACAGCATAGCGCTCCAGCCGTTGTCGAATGCGCTGTGGCTCTCACGCAGGGTGATAGCGACCTTCTCGAAGTGGAACTTGTCAGCCAGCTGCTTGGCAACGCTCTTGTAGCCCTCAGCATTCAGCTTGCCGCCGTAGATATCGGTAGCCTCGGCCTCGATGCCGAACACGTCCTTTGCGTCCTCCTCGTTGGAGATGCAGACGTCAACGTACTGGCACAGGTCGGTCATGGCAGCGCGGGCCTGCTCACGGGTCCACAGCTTGCCGCGGTAGTTCAGGTCGCAGCTGATCTTGGCGCCGTGAGCCTTAGCAGCCTTGCAGGCCTCGCGGCAGATCTCGACAACATTCTCGCCCAGAGCCGGGGTGATGCCGGTGAAGTGGAACCAATCCACGCCCTCGAAGATCTTATCCCAATCAAAGTCGGAAGGCTGAGCCAGCTGGATGGCGCTGTTGGCACGGTCGTAGATGCAGACGGAACCACGCTGAGAAGCGCCCTTCTCGTTGTAGTAGATGCCGACACGGTCACCGCCGCGGGTGATCATGCTGGTATCAACGCCGTAGCGGCGCAGGCTGTTGACAGCGGCCTGACCGATAGCGTGTGCGGGGAGCTTGGTAACGAAAGCTGCGTCCAGACCGTAGTTGGCCAGAGAAACAGCAACGTTAGCCTCGCCGCCGCCGAAGGTGAACTCCAGGCTGTTGGCCTGAACGAAACGCTCGTAGTTGAAGGGCTGCAGACGGACCATCAGTTCGCCAAAAGTAACGACTTTCATTGGTTATTCTCCTTTATATCAGGTGTTTCATCATCCCGCCGCAGGGCGTACCCGGTGCGGCGGGGCTTTTACGGTAAAAGGGGACAGGCGCTTAATGCCTGCACCAGATGGAAGGCAAAGCCGGCGATCTCGTCTGCCATATAGCAGGCAACGGTCTTGCCGTTCTTCACGTTCTTGCTGTCCAGATCGAACTTCACGCCGCGCTGAGACAGGTGGTAGATGGCGCGGTCCACGTTGTTGCAGCCGATGGCGATGTGGCCATTGGTGCCGCGGCCGGGCTTCTTCATGATCTCGAACTCCTTGTTGCCAACAAAGATGCTGGAGTTGCCGGGAGCGACCTTCATGTTCAGCATTGCGCTGATGAGGTTAGCCACCTTCATGGCCTCTTCCTCGTTCTCGGTGTTGATGCCGACGTGCAGCAGCTTCAGGCCCAGCATGGTGTCAACAGCTTCCTTGCTCTGTGCGGTGATCTTTGCCCAGTCGCCGGCCTTGATCACGTCGCTCTTGCACATCCAGGTGCCGCCAACAGCGAAGATCTGGTCGTAGCCCAGATAATCGTTGACGTTCTTGGCGTTGACGCCGCCGGTGCACATCCAGCGAGCGCCCTTCAGGGCAGCGCCGATGTTCTTCAGCATACCCACGCCGCCGTTTGCCTCGGCGGGGAAGAACTTCAGAGCCTCGCAGCCCATGTTCATGGCCTGCTGCATCTCGCCTGCGGAGCAGGTGCCGGGCATCATGATGCCGCCCTTGTCGATGACGTGCTTGCAGACCTCGGGGTCGAAGCCGGGAGCAACGATGAAGGAAGCACCGGCAGCCATAGCACGGTCAGCCTGCTCGCAGGTCAGAACGGTGCCGGCGCCCAGCAGCATCTCGGGCATCTCCTCGTGGATCTTGCGGATGCACTCTTCAGCACAGGCAGTGCGGAAGGTGACCTCGGCTGCGGGCAGACCGCCCTCAGCCAGAGCCTTGCACAGGGGCAGGGCCTCATCAACGCTGTTAAAAGCGATAACAGGGATAATGCCGATCTGATAGACCTTTTCTACGATGGGATTCATAACGCATTTCTCCTTTTATATTTGAACTCTCTCGGTGCGTCGGGCTTGCTCCTGTGGGCGCAATACCCCCCTACGCGCTTATGATACTAGTATAAACGAACAGCCCGTCTTTGGTAATACTCAACAAGCACAATGTTTGGCATAATAGCTTGTATACATTGCACAAAAATGACGAACGACCCGAAAAATCGGGGCAAAACCCAGTGAAAATGCTGTGAAATTGCTGTAAAAACTGGCTCAGATGCCAAGTGTTTCCAGTATCTCTGCCACGCCGTCGTGGTCGCAGTCGGCCTTGCTGACAAGGCGCGCCAGCGCCTGAATTTCCGGCATTCCGTTGGCCATTACAGCGGCGACCCCTGCCTTTTGCAGCATGGCGCGGTCGTTCTCACTGTCGCCCACCGCAAGGGTACTTTCGTGCGGGACGCCCAGCCGGTCTGCCAGCGCGCGCAGCGCTTCGCCCTTGTCCACACCGGCGGCGGTCACCTCCACATTTTTCGGCGACCCCTGCACGACCTCCACGCCCGGGACGGCGTAAAAGCGGGGCAAGGCAGCCGCAGCCTGCTGCGGGTCCTCAAAGAACACGCAGAGCTTTTCAATGGCAAAGGCGTTGCGGCTCATCCACTCGGCTGCGTCCCGCAGGATGGTAAAGCGTCCGTCATTGGGCTGGCGCGCTTCGGTGCTGTCCTTCTGCGCCGCCCGGGCAGCGGCCAGCGCAATGCTGCGGGCATCGGTGCAGGCGTATCCGTCCGAGAAAATGCGCAGGTCGGCGTGGAAGCTCTCGCAGACGGCAAAGGCTTCGCGGGCAGTCTCCGCCGGCATCAGGCTGTGCAGCAGGCAGACCGGGGTGCTGGTGCGGTGCTCTTTCGCGTTGGAATAGCGGCTGTACACTGCGCCCACGGGGTCTGCGCCCAAGTCCCACACGGCGGCACCGTTGCAGGTGATGACGTAGCGGATGCCGGGCAGCTGCGCCACCTCCGGCGGCAGGCTGGCCAGCGGACGGCCGGTGGCGGGTACGATGTACACGCCCTTGTCCACGGCGGCCTGCAATGCGGCGCGGGTGCGGGGAGTGACGTGTCCCTCGCGGTTCAGCAGAGTGCCGTCCAGATCCAGTGCGACCAGACGGATGGCGGGAAATTGTTGTGGCATAGGGTACTCCTTTTATAATAAGATCCAGCTTGTTTTTATTGTATCGCAGGGGCGGCATTTGCGCAAGTGGACGGAATGTGCTATAATAACACGTCAATTCACATAAAAAATAGGAGAAACGACATGAAGCTTAGCCAACTGCGCAGCCGGTGCCGCCCGCACCTGTGGTACCAGCTGTACTGGGTGGTGTACCTGATCTGGTTCTTCTGGCTGGATCTCACCGTTACCGCCCCGAAATATATCATTCACAGTCCGCTGGACGATCTGATCCCCTTCAACGAGTGGTTCGTGCTCCCCTATTGCAGCTGGTTTCTGCTGCTGGCGGGGGTGACGGCGGCACTGTGGTGGTGCGATACCGCCAGCTACGATAAGCTTTGCCTGACCATGTTTTCCGGCATGACCTTCTGCCTGATCGTGTACATGATCCTGCCCAACGGGCTGGAGCTGCGTCCTGCCGTGGAGACCCTTGGCCGGGATAACCCGGCGCTGCGGATCATGCAGCTGCTGTGGAAGGCGGACGCCGCCGTGAACGTCTGCCCCTCCATCCACTGCCAAAGTTCTGCCTGCATGGCAATGGCCTTCAGCCACAGTAAGCTGGCAGAGGGCAAGCCCCTGCGCAAGGCGCTGGCATGGGTTTGGGCGGCGCTGATCTGCCTGTCCACCGTGTTCACCAAGCAGCACTCGGTCATTGACGTGGCCTGCGGCTTGGCAGTGGCTTTTGTGTGGCTGCCGGTGGCGTACCGCCGGGTGCGGACACTTCATTGAACAAAATAGCAAAAAATTGCCCTTGATTTTCGGTTGCTCCTGCTATTGACAGTTGCCCGGCAGTTGGGTAATATGGTCATATACTAATATATCACCAACTGACCCCGAAGGGAGAACACTGCAATGGCATCTTTGAGTGCGAGGGAACAGGCGTATCAGACCATCCGAAGCCGGATCATCACCATGGAGCTGAAGCCCGGCGACCCCCTGAACGACAGGGAGCTTGCGGAGCAGATGGGCATCAGCCGCACCCCCATGCGGGAAGCGCTGATCATGCTCAACATTGCCCACATGGTGGACATCAAGCCCCAGAGCGGCACCCATGTGGCTCCTATCGACCTGAAGCGGATGGAGCTGGAGCAGTTTGCCCGTTTTACCCTTGAAAAAGAGATCCTGAACCGGGTGCGCGGCCATCTGACCGACCAGCAGGAGCAGGAGTACCGGCAGATCATTGAGAACTACCGCCTGCTGGAGGCCGACCAGACCCAGCCGAACCGGGAGACCCGCCTGCTGGAGCTGGACAACCAGTTCCACCGCAAGGCGTTTGAGATCACCGGCATGGAAGCACATTTTGACCATATGCTCGGCGAGCTGCAGCACGTGGAGCGCATCCGCAAGTTCAGCCTGCAGACCAACGAGAACAAATCCGTCTGCGCCGCCCACACCCGCATTCTGGAAATGGTGCTGCACGGCACCGCCGATGAACTGGGCGAAGCGCTGGAAAGCCACCTGAACCGCTATAAGCTCTCGGTGGAGCAGGCCCGCAGCGTCCACCCGGAATATTTCACCGAAGGGTGAAAAGAAATTGTTTAAATATGGCTCCAAACACCTGCAGGTGTTTTGGAGCCATATTTATTTATACAATATAAAAAGCCCGCCGGCAGAGCAGTGCATCGCTGTCTGTCGGCGGGTTTTCTGTTAAGCAGCGGGGGAAAAGGTTAGTTCTGATTGCCGGTCTCGGCTTTCATGGCGTTGTAGCCGATGAGCACGGTCCAGACGTAGGCGCAGGTCTTGGGGATCATCAGCATACCGATCATGGGATTCACGTCTGCCCACAGCACCACGGGGATATAGAAGCCGAAGCTCAGCACGATGGTCAGCCACATCCAGCGGAAAGCCTTGTCGTTGTTCTGCTTGGCGCTGCGGTAGAACAGCACGATGATCAGCAGACCCAGCAGGGCAAAGGGCACATTGCGCAGGATGCCCCATGCCAGCGGGGTGTGGTTGGTGAGCCACTGGTTCTGCGGCATCATGCACAGCACAACGCGCACAGCGGACAGGGCGTACACCGCGGCGGTCACGTTCTTCTGACCCTCGATCTGGTAGCGCTTGCGCCAGACGTAGTACAGCAGCACATAGAACACGGTCATGGTCACAGAGGTGATCCACTTGCCCAGACCCAGCGGCACGGCGTAGTTTTCCAGACCGGTGGTGCACAGCGCCAGTGCGCGGGGCACCAGATGGAAGGCGTCGCCCGCGCCCAGCACAACGGCCATCAGGCCGAACAGGCGGAACTGGGTGCCAGTCTTGCTATCGCGGATCATGCGGATGCCCACCGTGAGCACGGTGACCAGATAGAAGATGTCGAAAACAGTTTCAATAACAGCTCTCATACGTTTTTCTCCTTTATTTGTTTTGATTGCAGTTTTTTGATTTTATAGCGAACCGGCGCGGCACAGCCGTACCGGAAGCATCATAGGGAAAAGGGCTTGCAGTAGTATAGTCTGCGGGGCGCAGAAACCAAATTGAACTATGTTCACATTCGGGCTTAAAAAACTCCCACAAGGCTTGTGGGATGTTTTTTTGCTTAATAAATGGTCCTGCGCACGATCTCCAGCACCGCAGAGGGGTCGAAGTTCTGCTGCACCACCGCGGACAGCATCAGGGAGAACAGGATGCCCGCAAACTGTTCCGGGGTGAATTGCTCGGTAAAAGCACCCGGACGGATCTTGGCATCGTGGCGCAGCACGTTGCACAAAGCATCCAGAATGTGCTGCCATGTCTGCCGCATCTGCTGCTTGCCATTGGCAGTGTCCTGCCGCACAAAACCCAGCGCATGGTGGGTGAAAAAGCCGGGATACTGCTGGCAGCCGTATTCCATCTGCCGGTACATCCACCGGATGCAGGACAGGGTGTCCTGAAACACGGCTTCGTCCTCCGGGTGGTGGAAGATGTCGTTCCAGATGCTTTCCACGGCCGCGCTTACCAGCTCGGTCTTGGAGCCGAAGTAGTTGTAGATGCAGCCCACAGAGACCCCGCAGGCGGCCGCGACCGCACGGATGTTGACCGCTGCCCAGCCGTTCTGCTGGATCAGCTCCCGGCTGGTTTTCAGGATGTCCGCCTTGGATGTTGCCATTGGATTCATACACTCACCCTCCAACATGAACAACGTTCACGATGCACAGTATACAGCGGCGGTGGGCTGTTGTCAAGGGGAGAATAAAATTTTTTGCAGCTCTATTTCGCCGTCTGCACAGCGGCAGGAAACGAAAGCTGCATATACGCAACCTGTTTCATGTTTCTGCCACCTAAAATGTGCCAAATTCATGTCAAAATGGTAACAGTTCTTGTTTCATCGTTGATTTTTCACGAAAAAAGCTTGCTTTTTTTGTCAATGTGCGTATAATAAGAGAACATCAGCCCAACCAAGGCGGTTGGTATGCTGCCGGGGGCTGACACCAACAAAAGACGAAAAAGGAGATAATCCCTATGAAGCTCAAGACTGTTGCAATTGCCGCTGCCGCTCTGGCACTGGCTGTCGGCATGACCGCCTGCGGCGGCGCTGCCTCTACCGCTGCATCCTCCACCGCATCCTCTGCTGCTGCCTCTTCCGAGGCTGCTTCCTCCGAGGTTGCTTCCTCCGAGGTTGCTTCCTCCGAGGCTGAGGCCACTTCTGCCGAGTACACCGTGTACAACACCACCGGCAGCAAGGTGACCGAGCTGTACCTGTACGATGCAGGCTCTGAGGACAAGGGCGAGAACCTGGCAGGCGAGGGTCTGGCTGACGGCGAGAGCATCGTCATCACCCGCGATGTCGAGGCTGACAAGCAGGCTGACGTTGTCTACGTTCTGGAGTTCACCACCGAGGACGGCAACACCCAGAGCTTTGACACCCTGCACTACGAGGTGGCTCCCATCTCTCTGAAGAGTGTGGACGCCGCTGCCGGTGCTACCGCTATTGCTTTCGAGGCTCCCCAGAAGTAAGAGCAAACCCTTACATCCGCAAACAGAAAAAGGCTGCTGCACCGTGCGTGCAGCAGCCTTTTTGTATAAAATCATATCACATCCGGAACCCACGGAAGCCCCAGCCGCCGCAGCAGCAGTTGCACAGCAGGTTCAGCAAAATCATGCTCCAGCACCAGCGCAAAAGCCCGCCGGGCTGGGCGTAGGTGGTCTGGGTGCGGTAGGTCTGGCCGGGGTTCTGCATCCGGCGCAGGTGCATCTGGTACTCGGTGTTGTTCGGGTCCAGCTGCACGGCGCGGCGGGCATCCTGCAGGGCGTCCACGCTTTTGCCCAGCCCCTGATTGGCCAGCGAAGAGAGGTAATACCACCGCGCATTGCGGCCGGTCATGCCGTCCAGCACCCGGCGCGCTTCGGCGTAGCGGCCATTGGCCACAAAATTGCGGGCGGCCTGCATCTCCGGGGTGTCGGTGCCGGAGGCGCTGGGCCCGGCCTGCTGATAGCCGCCAAAGCCAAAACCGAAGCCAAAGGGGTCGAAGCCCTCAAACCCGTCAAAGCCATCAAAGCCGGTGTAACCGTAGTTCTGCTGCCCATAGCCTTGCTGACCATAGCTCTGCCGGTTGTAGCCCTGCTGTTGGTAGCCGCCGTAGGGGTTGCCGCCCATCTGGGGGCCGGCATCGCCCTTGGTAATGGCATCGTAGGCGGCCTGCACCTCCTTGAAGTGCTCCTCAGCCGTGGGGTCGTTGGGGTTCAAATCCGGGTGCCAGCGTTTGCACTTGGCGCGGTATGCTTTTTTGATCTCGTCGTCGCTTGCGCCGCGCTGAACGCCCAGCACCTCATAGGGATCTCTCATGCTCGGTATACTTCCTCACTCATTATACTGACGGTACAGCACCGCTGCACCGCATCCGTTTTATTTTACCGGAACATCGGCACAAAATCAAGATGCATCGGGCTTTCCGGTGCGTTTTGCGTTTTTGCAGTTGTATTTCAGCCATACGCCGGAATACAGGATGTTGCGCAGCAGGTCCGCGTCCTCCACGCAGGGCAGACGCTCAAAGTTCTGCGCGCAGCGTGCCAGCAGCAGCTCAAAGATGTCCAGCATCTCTTCCTCGTAGTCCGGGTGGGTGCTCAGCTCCCGCAGGGGATTGTATGCGCCCCGGCGCTTGTCGCGGGGCAGGTCGTCGTAGGCGTCCAGCAGGTAGATGAACTTGCCCAGATGAAAGCCGATGCTGCGCAGCTCCGGTGCCCAGCGATCCTGCCGGTAGTCGAACAGCTCTGCCATCAGCGCACCGAAGCAGCCGGACACCGCGTCAAGGTCGGTGCTGCCGGCGGCCTCGTACTCAGCAAGTTTGGCAAGACAAGCGCGGATCGCATTGCACTGCCGCGGCCAGCGCTGGGCGGCCTCGGCGGTGCTGT